>Ga0208134_1001320_pt1 | contig 14461 bp, 25 predicted proteins | sample VirMetDEL_Mar_31_FD_184515 | JGI IMG/M metagenome (GOLD analysis project Ga0208134, IMG submission 184515) | Aqueous microbial communities from the Delaware River and Bay under freshwater to marine salinity gradient to study organic matter... | ecosystem: Environmental > Aquatic > Marine >... | reverse complement strand
TTTCTATGTTAGAGGTTAATTATGCGCGGTGAACGTTAATCTGAATAACACCTTCGTCATCGAGGCGAGTCATTCCAAATGCCCACTCAGAACGAATCTGGGTGTCGTGGCGTTTGGTAGGCAACTCATCCACAAATGTCTGTGGGTTCTCAGCATATCCGAATGCTACGCAATCCTTTGCCCAGGCGTAACACGCACGGGTATTGGCTACGACAGGCAACAAGGACTCGTCTACGGCCATGATGGTGAAGCCAAACGCATCTACAATAGACCCGGTCTGAGCTTCCTCCAACTTGGAGCGATAATCTCTGTTGATGAATTTGTCATCATGAAGCAGATCCTCGATCTCGGTATGGCTGATAACCATTCCAAGAGGAGAGCCACCTTCGACATTCTGACCTGCAACATTCTTCAGACCCAGACGGGTGCGAGCGTTGACGATCTTGTCGTAAGTGAGCCCCACATTGGCTGCTACAGCTGCATAGTCGTATGTCTTGGCGATTGAGTAATCAGTAGTGTTGAATACCACTTCACTGCCACCATTCTTGCCTTCATACACGCTGCCACCGAGTCCATCGATGATAGCCTGGTCACGATCACGTCCGGCTGCTGCCATGTGTGAGCGCATGATGCTTGAGTGGGGAGAGTCGATCTCACCTAAACGGATGCTATCAACACGGCTTACGAAGTTCTCTGCCGTCTTAAAATTGACGTAGAGGTGACGCATTTCAGTGCTGACATCATCTGGAGCGGAATCCTGGAAGCGACCCGTCATGTCTGACGAATTGATCTGTCCAAGTTTGTTAAAACGTCTGCTTTCGCCTAGAACAGGGTAAACAGGAACGAGTGATTGAAGCCGTGAGGCCATTTGTTGCACCTCGAGTTTCCACTCACTTTGATAAAGCTGTGGAAAATGCTCAGGCACAGAGCTAGTAATTGCCATTGTATTTTATAGTTGGTTGTTAGTTTCTGATAGATACCGAGGTATCGCTTAGAAACCACCTATGCCCGGAGTGTCTGCCTGGAGGCAGGTCGCTTGATTTGGTGGTCAAGTTCTCACTGTGGGCATTCCAACTACTGACGATCAATCAGCCGTAAAAAATGGTGTCCTGTGTATGAACGGATCGAACCTAACACCTCCTTGTCAGGCTCGTCTACGGGAAATACGCGATATGCGAAAATAACTCCCCCCAGTAAGCGACATCCTGGGAGGAGCTATCACACATGAACCCGGGAGTTACCCCTTCGCCTGGAGCTTACGAAGCTCGAGATATTTGTGCTGAATGTCAGTTGGAGCCGCAGCCATGTTAGGATACTTAGACTTCATCGCATCAGCCTGTTGGGCAAAGCCCTGGCCATTTGGAGTGGCTTCCCCACCTCGAGGTAGGGAGCCCTCCTGGACGCTAGCATGCTTGCTTAGAAGCATGTTGAGCACCTTAGGGTTGCGTATTGCAGCTATGTCATCAGCGTTGTCGAAATCAAACCCAGCAACCTCGGCCATATTAACCGCCTTCTGCATGTTCTGGTCATAGTTGGCTCCCCACTCTTTTTTGACCTCTGCTCGCAGTGACTCCATATGTTCAGCGTCCCTGGTAGCGAGTGTCTCATGAGCCTGGTCGAGTTGAATGCCTGTAAAATCAGAGTAGGCCTGGGCAATCTGAGCAGCCTGGTCTTGACCAACTCCTAATTCGTGAAACTTACCTTGCCAGAACCCGGCCACCTCATCGTTCCACTCGAGCCCTTCAGGCATGTTCTCAGGAGCAATCTCATAAGCGGTAGAGCTCTCAGGCACTCCAACAGCTTTACGATACTGCTCGATCTCGAACTCAGTGCTGCCCTCATTGGGAACCATTACCGAGTCTGGATTCAATGCTTTCTTGCCCAGGAGAGCTTCAGCATTCTTGAATCCCTTGACCAGGCCATCGAATGACTTGTATTTACCAATCAGGTTGGAGTAGTCCCCCATCTCATGGGTAGTTAGCGTCTGGTTGTAGTCCCCGGTGAGCTCGCCCTGGGAGTTGTAGAGTTGGCCGAGGAGTGATTGAGAGTCTGAGCCTGTGCTCATAGTATGCTCATCCCCCTGGCCAACAGAAGCAGAGAATGGATCAACGCCAGGTGAATCTCCCTGGGGAGCAGCCTGAGTAGCAGCAGGAGCTCCACCACCACCATCACCACCGATCTCGGCAGCTTCATTGCGTAGTAGATTATCCCTCATAGCTCATCCCTTCCGCTTTAAAATTGTTTCTCAGCAGTTCTTGCTGGTGGCCATACTTGGAATCATATGCTTCAAGTGACCAGTTCTCCTTGCGCCACAGCACCACAGGAGGGTTCTCCTCACCATACCAGCGTCCGTTGCCCTCGAGGAAGAGGTGAGCGGGTGTCTGGGGTTGATCACCAGGTGCCTGGGGCATGGCCTGGGGAGCGTTTTCGCTCATGGATTTGATCTCGTCCTCATGCTTTTTATAGGCATGGTGTTTGAAGGTGATGTCACTCCCTGAGATAGTAGCTATGAGCTTATCATCCCGGTAGACCTCACCATTACTTTGTAGGTTTAGTATGCTTTTCATTTTCTGTATTTGGTTGGAAAATGTTGGACTCCTTCAGCTTGAAGAGCACGGATACCACCCCACGCTCGCCATCTCTTACCGCAGCATTGATAGGACTAAGCTTGCCGTATTGGTCTGGAATGAAGGAGCGATCCATCAATCCGTATTCCTTGACTAGCCAGGCCATCAGGGCAATGCCGTCAGGTGTGTTCAGGACACGCTCCGCAGTAGCGGCGAGCTCATTACTCAGTTTTCTCATAAAGCTTGATCCTGGGACTCGAGCATGGCATCGGGTAGTTGCCCACCATTGGCAGCAGACGCATCTTTGGCAGTGCTCGCCATCTGGGCGGCAGCCTCCATCTGAGCAGCCTGGGCTTGTTGCTCTGCCCTTACTGCTCTCTTCTCATCCCTCTCGTCCTCATCCATCAGGCTTTTCTCAGGCAGGCCAGCATTACGCCAGTTATCCCGGAACTGATGATCCATGTCGATGTTGTCCAGGATGTCTGGCCTCATCTCTACCAGGGACTCATTCATGGATATGAACTCAGCGTAATTGGTATTCTGGCTCGCCTTAATGGCTAGAGCGATTCTGTTATTGTAAGACACATTAGGAACAGGAACCATCACACTGCGATCCTTGTTGACCTGGGCAATCTCCTCAGGTGGATCTGGCATTAAGCCCTGTCTCCACAGGATGCCAAAGATTCTCCTGATCTTGGGATCGAGATACTCACTGGTAAGCCTGGAGAAGGTAGGGCTGAACTGCATCACCTTCTCTGCCTGGCGTAGTGTGGCTTCCGTTGCCGTCATCTGTCGCTCAATCTGAGCAAAGAGACGGAACAGGTCACCATGCATGATCTCCTGGATGGCCTTCTTCTTCTCCATGATCCTGTCTTGGCCGATGTCATATCTGCCTGCCGTTGCCCATTCTCGAGGAGAGCGATTAGGATCCAGGTCGTTGACGTAAGTAATATCGAGAGCACCCACACCTATTTCACCTTCAAGGCTCGCAGGAGCGAGTATAGGCGGGTTAGCGGCCTTCTCTGCCAACACGTCCATTTGTTTCTGGAGGAAACTCAGCTTGTGAGCTTCTGGCAGAGCTATCCAGGTCGGGGCGAACCCGTATGGGCTTGCTCCCCACTGCAAATAACGCGTCACATGTATGGGGAGCTCAAAAAATCCATCGGTATGAACCACTGTCTGGCTCTCTTCGTGAACACAGCACATGTAATAGGGCATGTCCTTATCTCCACCGCTCCACTCAGTGACCTTCTCGATAAGCACCAGGAAGACATGGATATCATTCTTCTTAGGATCTCGAGCTTCCTTCTGGAGCTTTGGTGGTAGCTTCTCGATGCCAAACTCCTGGGCAGCCTGGTCGGCCGTGTATCCAATCTCCTGGATCACGCAGTTAGCTCGTTGCCTGTGATCCTGGCCGATAAAGTATGTGCCAATCGGTAAGTGTCTGAAGTTGAGCATTCCGTTCTCATCATCCCACTCAGAATAGTCTGCCCCGGTTCCCATGGCTGCCCTATCCAGGTAGGTTTCCTGGATGGACGTATAAAAATTGCTTTGCTCGAGTTGGTGTGTGAGCTCCTCAGAGCATTCCGAGTAGAACTTCACCACCGCATCATTGTCCTCGAGCCCCTTGGGGGGATTCAGGCCATGCCATACTTCCTCCCTGGGAGTGACCAGGCTACAGAACCCGTTAGCGAGTTGCAGGCAGGCCGTGCGTAGTGTCGAGTCATGTAACTCAGCTGAGTTAATCATGGGCGGCAGGTTGCCTAACTCGGCTCCTGTTATCTTCCTGGGCATGGATAGCTCTGCTACCTCGTCCCAGAGTTGCTCATGATGACTACGCCACTTGCGCAGTGCGTCACGCTTGGCGATGACATCTGTGCCTGTCATTACCCTAATTTAGTCGAGCCGCCGTATCCAGACTGATACCCTCCTGTCTCACCTGCCTTCACAGTCTGAGACTTCTTGCGTAAGCGTTTGAGCTCTGCCTCGAAGTTACTTGCCCCACCCTCGTCTTGAGTCTGGAGGTCAACCATTTGTGCTTGAGGTGCGACTGGATCTGGCTTCTTAGGTTTGCTTCCCATGCCGGGAACAATCCTCTCCTAACAACTATTGCGCAATAGCTCTAACCGATATCCAGGTATTTGAGGGATGTGTGTCTAACTGCTGTTCACAAGGTGTGTGACGCGGAGGTTTTATGATCACCCTTAGATGACCCCTTTTTATCCGCGGGGGTTTTATCATCACCCTTAGATGACCCCTTTTTATCCGCGAGAAGTGAACAACATAAGGTTCTACTCCTGGCAGTTCCATTCCCTGACAGCCTCACCAGGTTGCCAATCAGGCAATGCCACCTTGTTACCACACTGGCACTCACACTCGATGTAAGTGCATCCCACCTCATAGCTGAGTATAGGTATCTCTCCACAGTTAACACACGCCTGCATGATCGCCCTGGCCTGGTTGTATTCCCGCTCTATTTGATCCAGGTCACTCATCGCATCGTGTTTCCAAAGCTTGATTTAGCCCTCCCTACCCGTTGCCTGTGTGTCTTATTGACCATACCCAGCTTGATTGCATCTCCCATACTGCGCAGGGCATCACACATGTGAGAATACTCATCATGAATGGGTGCATTGCTACTCTGCTTACCTGGTTCCTCGGGCTTGGTTCGGTATGCCTCGATGCAGTCAATGAAGCTGGCTCGATCTCTCTGGCCGTCATTCCACTTCGTGCTCATCCTATCCTTATTGATCCAGAACTTGGGGAATAGCTCGCGCAGGTAGTTGACTCCCACCCAGATATTAGCTGCCCTGGGAACCACCTGGACGTTAAACTTCATCTCGCTGAGTGAGTCTGCCAGGCTTCTCCCGGTCGATAGTTGCCTGGCTCCTCCATCATGTGGCAGGAATAGCGCGTCCACATACTTGTTATCTCGCTCCCAGGTCTTGATCCAGTTGCCGTAGTGTTCGATACCCTCGCCTGTATTCTCGTATGAATCGAACAAGCGTATCTCGAGGCCAACAAATTGTGCCAGGATAATGCTGGTTGAATCACTGATGCCCAGGTCAAAGAAGGCGTAGACTGGCTGCTTCTCCAATGGGTAGTTAGTGATCCTTCCCTGATTACGTGCCTTGGCTACCAGGTCACCATAGATGGCTCCAAAGATACGCGCCTGGAATGCTTCATCAGGTGTGGTTGGATGCTCCTTGAGCATTCCCTCGCCCTGGCGTTGCTCTTTCTTGACGAACCAGGCTCTCTGGCCGGGAGTTAACACAGGAACACCTGGCTCACCTTGCACCTTGGCAAAGTATTGCTCCATCTTGGTTGGTATGTTCACCTTGCCTGTCTCGTCCTCACTCAGAGTGTTGGCAGAGTCCTCGAACCATCCGTAGAAGTGGAACATGGCATCTAGCCTGGTCAGCTTGGATTTCTGCCTGGGGTTCTCCATCGCTGACTTGCACATCTCATAGGCTTTACCCGTGCGTCCCCCCTCATGCGTTGTCTCATAAATACATAGACTACCCTCATGCAGAGCATTCTCAGCCCCCTCGATGATCTCTATGGCCTTAGCTGGGTAGTTGAGTGATATCTTGCCAAACTCCGATACGTGCAGGTATTGAATCGTGCCTCCCCGCATGGTGGTCGAGGTGTAGACACTCGAGCCATTGCTAAATACCATCTCCTCGGGGAATGGTGAGTCACCACCTTTGACCAGCTTGACCTTATCTTTGATCAGTTGGCCTATGCCCCAGGTATCAGGATGGAGCTCCTCATCATTGAGGTGATTGTAGGCAAGCTTCATCATGGCGAGCTTCTTGCGGCCATCATCGAGCTTGTAGTCAATCATCCCGGCCTTCTTGTCATCCTCGAAGAGCAGCCTGTCGAGAAACAGGATAGCTGTAAAGGTGGAGAGCCCATGCTGGCGACTCTTCAGCACGTAGTTAAGCCACCAGATGTCATTGTAGAACTTCTTTTGTACCGAGTTAGGCACAAACTTGACCAGCTTGCCCTTCTTGTCGGAGATGGTGTAGAGGTTATTGAGCCTCCACCAGGCATCCTTGCAATTAGTCTGAGCCGTATCCCAATCCATGATTCTTAGGTATCTTGTCGAAGAAGCTCTCGAGCTTATGCTCATGCCGTTCAGGTGTATATGCCCCGTCCATCTTGGAGAGCTCCGCACTTGCGCGTATGGCATCCTGGGGGGATTCCCCTTCGGTTCTCTGTGCTATCCTGGTCAGCATCTCCTTACGCTGAGTGATGGACATGATGAGTGGTGTCTCTGCTTTCTTGTTCATAGTCTGGATGTAAGTGGCCACCTTTGGATTTCTGAGGAGTTGTGATGCACTCTGGTCTGCTGTATCTCCCCTTGATTCATACCCGGCTTTCTCGTATGCCCTGCCAGCAGCCATGCCCTGGAGGTATAGCTTGGCAAACTTCTTCTGCCTGGTGTTCATGGTCGCAATGTTAGGAATAAGTTTGTTAGGTGTCAATAGTCCCGCCCCAGGTGATTAGTATTCATTCTTATCGATGTCCTCGAGCATGGCTTTGACCTGAATAAATAAGAAGACCAGGCATGATCCAGGCAGAGCCAATGCTATGCTTACCAGGGCGATGATCATTGGTTACTCTCCCAGGTGTTATCTATTGCCTTCATCAGGTCTGATATCACCCTGGCTATGCGTTTATCCTTGGCCGTCTCGGTGATGACCTTCCTGGCGTAGACTACGCTCGAGTGGTGTCTATCGAATAGCTTGGCGGTTTGACACAGTGAGGTGTGGCAATGGTGGTAGACGAGAACCATGGCGAGTTGCCTGGCAAATGCGAGTGGTTGAGCTCGAGACTTGCCTATGATCGCCTCGGGTGTGAAGTTGAATACCTTGCATACATGCAGGATAACGTCTTGAGGTGTGGGGGTGTAGTTCTTGGGGAGTAGGATGGTAATATTTTTCAATGTGGTATGCCTGCGTTAAGTTGCCCCAACATGGGGAGAGTGACGTGGTGATCGTAGTAAGCCCGGGCGGCTGCTATATGTTTACATTCTGTTGCTGAGTCTCGGACGTTGCCCAGGACAACTGCGTAGGGGATCCTCCTGGCGTATCGTTCCAGGTTAGGATTGGCATTGGTCTGGAACCAGATGCACTGGCAGGCTCCATGAGCTCTGCCGTCCTCGGTGATCCTTTCTGTGAGTGATACCAGGTAATCTGTCTGGCCTGCATGGGAGGCCACCAGGTAAACGAATGCCTCGTCTGTCTCGGTGACTTTGAGAGATGATCTGTATTTCATGGTGCGAATCGTTGATATTCCCCTTGGAGTTTGAGTGGTAGTCTCCAGCCCCGTTGGCCGTTGCGGTTCTTTTGTATGCTGATGCTCTCAGAATCATCGTTGATTTTGAGCAGGACATCAGCATCTTGAGCGATTGCCCGGGATTCTCGCACCTTGCCATCATCGTTGAGTTGACTAGCTGTGAGCACAGGACACTGGTATCGTTTGGCGAGTTGCTTGAATGTCCTGGTCACCTCGGCAACCTGTTCGTGCCGGGCTTTATCTTTCGAGTCCCCAACTGTGACCAGTTGGATGTAATCCACCACGATGCAATCGAGGCTATACCCTTGTTCCTTGAGCCTTTCGGCCTGTGCTGAAATAAACTCCAGGCTTATCGAGTCAGAGTCAGAGATATGCAGGCAATCGTTTTCTTGGGTTGTTTCGATGTAGTCTTGAAGTTTGTTGATCTCATGCCTGTTGAGCTTGTGAGGATTGGTTCCCAGGATCTTTGACATGGGTATGGTGCAGGTGTTGGCCGCTAACCTGGCGTGGACTCGGTCGGCATCTGTCTCGAGTGAAACCAGCAGCACATGTTTCTTGGCCTCGAGTAGTGCTGCCATGATCTGGAACATGAGAACTGTCTTGCCCCTGCTGGTTTGAGCTCCTATTACCCAGAGCTCATTGGCTCCCAGGCCTCCTGTTTGTTCATCCAGGCCAATCACACCTGTGGGCATGCCCCTGGTCGATCCTTTGGTGTGGATGGTAACGAGCATCTCTGGGATGGTAACGAGCATCTCTGAGAACTCCTTGACCCCCTGTTTGGCATCTTTGATATGCTCATCCGATGAGACTATGCTCATAATGGCTCGAGAACCGTCTCTGAGGGCTTGCGAGATGTCTTCTGGACTCTGCCCCTCCCTGATGGCCTTGGACGCATCAGAAACGATTCTCGTAGCTCTACGCAGTGATGCATCTTTTTTCAGGTTTTTAAGGTGAGAATCAAACCAGTTCATCCCCTGGAATTTTACTCGGATAGCTGAGATGGAGTGACTCACTTCTCTGCCTTCAGCCTCCCCCTTGATGGCATCGGAGAACTCGAGCATTTCTACCTCATGCTCCCGGCCATCGTTCACCAGGCTAAGTGCCATGTTGTAGATCTTCCTGGGCAGGTAGTTGTGGAATAGCTCGAGGCCACCTTCAGCCTTGAGTTGGTTGAGGGTATCGATCGGATTATTCAGGATGCAGGCCGCTGCGTAGTCCTCGCTTATCGTGTTGGTGTAGGTTTGTTCCATGTGTGTGATTTGATGTTGTTGTGGTCAGTGCGGATTCTGTTGAGTGCTGCTTCGATGAGATCCTGGGCTCGTTCGAGCTTGCCCTCCTCGAGCAACACCTCTGCCTGGGATAGCATTGAGTTGGTGATTTCTTCTGATGTCATATCATGTTTCCGAATTTGGATTTTGGTTTGGATTCCTTGTCTTGCCGATTGAGCCAGTTGGTAGCGAAGGCCTGCATGGATTTGTAGGGCTTGCCATTCTTCTGCTTCCAATCGTGAGAGCTTAACCAGGCATGAGCTTTGTGAAGCTGGAGTGTGATATCGATGTTTGGATATGCTTGGCTCCACCTGCTCATGGTTTCCTGGTTAACTGCGTAACCTTCTTTTTTTGAGTAGAGGTTTCCAGGAGGAGGAGTCTCCTCTTTCTTATTCTTTTCATTCTTATCATTCTTGTTACTGGTTACTTGCTGGTTACTTGCTGGTTGATCGTTGGTTACTGTGTTGGTTGCTGTCTGGTATTTGTCGTAGTTAACTACCTCAACTACAGAGCCTTTTGACGATGATTTGATGGTTAATTCGCTGGTTGATTTTAGCCTATCTAGTGAAGTCCTAATTTGTTGAACAGTTAATCCAGTCTCCATAGCGAGCAGTTCCCTGCCAGTGAGAAACGTGCCTCGCTTGACCACAGTGCCTCGATATTTCTTGTCCTTGTGATTAGCTTTAAACAAGCAATGCAGAAATAATCTCATCACATTCACATCGTCATACCACTCCCAGTCTAGGATTGATCTGTGTAGTTTTATCCAGCCTTGGCTCAACTACTCGTCCTCCTTTCTCTTCTCCTGGATTGCCTGGTCGAGTTGAGAGAGCCATGCGCTTGCTGCCTCCTCGAGGGCTCTCAGTTGACGTTTCAGGCCGTGGATTTCTGCTTCTAGTTCATGTATGCGTTCGTTGTTCATTTGATAACTGGTGTTGATTTTTTTGTTAAGATGACTCCCTCGCCCCGGTAAGGAGCCCATACGTCCACCCCGATCTCCAGGGCAGCAATGTATTGAATCTCATGCCAGTGGTGAGGTTTGACTCGGTAGTGAGCTCCCTTGAGCTTGAGCGGTATGTAATGGGTGATGCCGTTGTCTCCTGGATGAGAAGTGATGACCTCGGGATCGTTCTCGAGCCTGCGTTGGAAGAAGTATTTATTCATGTGCTGTTGGTGGTGGTGTTGGTGTTGTGGGGATTGTGAGATCGACAGTTCGGCAGCCCCATCTCATGGCTTTGCCTCCCCGTTTAAGTTTGGTTTTTCGCCAGCCGTGGACGTGGATCGTCCAGCCAGCATCCCTGAGCCAGGGGAGAGCCTCTGAGGCCTCCATCTTCTTAACCCTGGCCGATACCGCAGATCCTGACGTGGTCTGCACAGCAAGCGTTTCTGAGCCTTTAACAGCTAAGACATCGATGATGCCAAACAGGTCATAACGCTTGTGAGTGAATGAGCACCACCGCTCCACAACGTAGGCCAGGTAGCCTTCGTCACGGAGCAGCTTGAGTGTGCGTTGAGTTGGTGAGCTCATAGGATGCGATCAGCGATGGCTCGTTCACATGCCAGGTCGTTAGTCAGGTAGGTGTGGGCTGCGGCTTTAGGAATAAGGCCGTCACAGAACTTGTGAAAATCCTTGCCGTTGACTCCTGTATCTCGCTCGATCTGCTCCTTGCTGGTAACAGTCCCAGCCGAGTTGGTTGTGCCTATCAGGTTGAGTTGCTTGCAGGCCATCTCCACAGAGCAGTAAGCTGGGTAGCTAGCTCCAAACAGAAACACCTGGGCAAGATCAACAAATGCTGGTGAGAGGTATCCCCGCTCGCTGACTATTTGGTGTGGGGGCTTCACACCATTGACCCATGAGCGCACAATGATGTGGCGTGGATCAAACGCCGATCTGTCATTACACCCTGAATAGTAGCACCAAGGGTAATGACTCTTGTCGCTAAAGATCTCCCAGAACTCAGTGAGGATGTCGCTCTCCAGGCCAAACATCAGGTGTGGCTTCTGCTCCTCGAGGTGAATACCTATGGCACAGATGCTCGAGGTGTGTGGATTGAGAGCGGCCTTGTCATTGGCGTTACTCATGTGGCTTGCCTCGGCCATCTCGAGCTTGGCCTGGATCTTGGCCTCATCTTTAAGGTTACCCAGCTTCACGTCATCCCGGTCAAAGGGCTTGGTGAACTTCTTTACTGCATCGTAGTCTGGAGCAGTTTCGATATCGAATATGACGTTCATGATACTAAGCTTGCCTGTTTGATTATATCACGAACATACTGAGCCAACTCCTGCTGCTTGGCAGCACTTGGTCGGTTCTGCCTTGTGTGTGCATTTTGTGGATCACACGCCTTCTCAATCTGTGCGATTGTGAGTGCGTTTCCCCTTACTCCGCTTGGACGATCCTGAGCGTCATGGAGCCGACTAAACATGGTAACCAATGCCTGAGGCAGACCTGCCAGGTCACTGAGCACCATTTGCCTGTAATACCCTGCCAGCGTTGTCGCTATGTCCGGGTTCTTCTGCATGGCGATAGCAAAGCCAACTCGAACAGGAGCCTTGGAGATGTATTTCCTGTTAGTGCCACAAGCGGCAATTAGCTGCTCATACTGATCACCAAAGGCGGCCATGATGCCATCAGCCACATGCTTGGTAGGCTTGCGGCTATCTGCGGAGGCAAAGCTGGCCAGTGACTTCATGAAGCCCACCTGTACAACGCTCCACCCGTGATGGTCTGCAAATGTCCTGGGCTTGCCACCATCGATAGCAGCATAGGTTTCTGGCTTGCAGCCCCAGGCCACCACCATCTTAGCAGAGATGCCTGTATGTCGGATTGCAGTCAGCCTGGTCTGACCATCAAGCAACCTTTTAGGTCGTGCCTTGGTTCCAGAGAACGAGAGTCCCTGGTGAGTGGTCTGGAACTCCCCAGCTTTGAGTAGACGTGCGTAGTAGAGCACGTTGTTAACGGGTAGCCTGCGATTTGCGGCATTATATATGAGCCACTTCGCTGCGAGCGCGGGCGTTACGTTTATTATTTCTATGTTCATGTGATTGTTGGATTAGAAATCCCCTACCCCCCAGGTAAGTTTGCAACTGAGCTCTCATTGGAAGGAGTGAGAACCTGAAGGGCAGAGGAAAATTGTTTAGTTGTTAGAATGGGATTTCATCAGCTTCGAGCTCCTCGACTACACGCTTGGGTGGAGCACCGACATCGATGGCATCAGCATCCGTTGCATGGGTGACTTTGGTAGCTATCCAATCTGGTAGCTGCGCAAACGATTCCGATGAATGATTCATGGGATCATAATCAACCAGGTCAGCTTCAGCTTTGACCTTGTCCTTGCTTTTGAGGATATCGACCACGTTAGCAAAAACTCGTCCATCCTTGGCCGTGTTATGCTTGATCAGAACAGAGCAGGATGCTCCCAGGATGTCGCTTAGGTCAAAGCCACCGAGCTCATCAGCAGTGAATGGCCTGCCACGCCAGGACTCGAGCACTGCTCGAAGCTTTGCGTTTTGAGCCAGGCTTGCTGTGTAGGTATTACTGAGGTGAGCAGCACCTTCGTGCTTTTCCCCGTCTTTCTCCCATTCACGTCTGCATGTCGGCAACTCGAAGGTGAGAATCACCTTTTCCTTGTCTCCCCAGGGTGTCTCCTGGATTCCGATACCGGCTACTGTCACGCATACCGCTGGGTATAGTCCTTCTGCGATTACCTCGAAGTTTGAGGCACTACTATTTTCTTTTATTATCATGTTTTATTTGGTTTTGGTTAATCGAGCCTCTATCAGGCTCAAAATTTTCTTAGTTACCTGGATCTGATCCAGGAGTGTTAGGTCTGGCATTGTGAACTCCACCGCTTGGCTTACTGATTTTACTGGGTGAGGCATACATCCAGGCGAGCGTAGCGTCAGATACATGTCTTGATCCTCGACCTCGATGTGCAGCTTCTCGTCTTCGTTTATGACAATCGTCAATTTCACACAGGGTGTTGAAGGCTCGCTCGCCAATGGTGTAGATATCTTCCTGGTGCATGGTTCTAGAGAATTGATGAGCATAGCATGAGCATGGTAGTAATTAAAAAAATGGCTAGACATAGCCTAATCATTGCTTGGCTTTTTCTTCTCACTGGAGTGACTACCTCTTCCTTGATCTTAACGACCCGGAAAAAGAGCTCATCCATCCAGAGGTTTGCTCGCTTCTCTGCCTCCTCGAGTGCTTCTGTCCTGTCCTGGTATCTGGTCAGGTCACTAAATACCCACTTACGATGATGCACTGTGTTGCGCTGGATCATGTAATAGGAGCTCATTCTGCTACCTCCTTCAGTAGTATTTTAATCTCGGCGATCTTGAGTTGTTGCTTCTCGGCCAGGTAAAGAATGGCCGCTATAATACTTTTGCTTTTTTGGTTCATGGTGTTGGTGTTGGTTATGTTGTTGGTTTTCTCCAGGACTTAGATGCCCAATGGAGATGTTTTACTTCTTCTTCATTCAGATTGGCTATTTTGCCGATTACCCGACAGGCCTCGACCTTCGGGTAGCCCTGGCTTACTAGATGGTGATATGGTTCTTGAAACTCACACCAACGCCTCCGAGCTCGAGCACCCTGGTATGCAGGCAACTCCTTTACTTGCTCGAGCAGGCTCATAGCGTTGGCCTCTCTACGGCCGTGTTCACCTCGATATTTCCACACTCAATATCGCTGATCATCAAATCGATACCCTTGCGCATTAGCACCCTAACTGGAATGCCCTTATCCTTGGATATATTGTGGATTCTCTGATGGAGGCTACTGTCTACCGGGATACTAATTAACTTATGTTTATTTCTCATTACTCGGGAATAGTCGCATGATATGCGCATGCTAACAAGTTTATTCTTTCTTTATGACAAAAATATATGTTCATTTTTAATTTGCCAACAGAAGGTGTTAACTTACAGTGCCTTGAAAATAATGAGTGATTGTCAGGACAATCGCTGAGATGTTACCTCTTGACCAAAACCCCTCACACTCACACACATGGAAAACACCGAAACGATTCAAGTCCTCATTAAGGACGCGCTTAAGCGCAAACAGAAAACCATCTCCTGGCTAGGGGAGGCTATGGGTCATGATCAATCCTGGGCAAGTAAACTGGTCGGAGGCACTCAGAAGAGACTTTCGCCTGACCAGGTCGAGCGAATCTACGATCTCCTCGAGATCGATTTTTCCATCCTTCAGAAAAAGCAGACTCCCCTACTCGAGGCTATCACCAATGATCCTGTATTAGCGGAGGCCTGTGGAGCTCTCCACAAGGTGCTCCAGGGTAAGTTCTATGAGATTGGATCTCTTTCG
>Ga0208134_1001317_pt1 | contig 14474 bp, 25 predicted proteins | sample VirMetDEL_Mar_31_FD_184515 | JGI IMG/M metagenome (GOLD analysis project Ga0208134, IMG submission 184515) | Aqueous microbial communities from the Delaware River and Bay under freshwater to marine salinity gradient to study organic matter... | ecosystem: Environmental > Aquatic > Marine >... | reverse complement strand
TTTTCTTTGTGTCATCTTCTGATTTTTTATTAATTTTAGCAATTTCAGCCTCCCTCATTTTTTCAAGCGATACAAACTCCTCACCGTATTCTTTAGCGGCTTCAATTAATTTAAAGTATTTATCTTGTACCGCTTGAATTTCTAACTGTTGGCTACTCAATAATGAATCAGTAAATGTATTTTCTAATTCCTCTCGCTCTCTTAGATAGCCCCTAAAATCTTCTGAATTTTCATCGTTTGCCTCTTTTATAGCGTCAGACAAATCTGTTTCAGCATCCACCAAATCTAATACCGCTGTTTTTCTATCTCTAATTATATCTAATATTCTTTGTTGTACAATTTCATCTTGCGTCGCATTGCTAACACGAGCAAATATTAATTTTTCATCATCAAGAGCAACCAACTCATTTAATTTTAACTTTTTACCAGTTTGTTTTTCTGCTAATCTAATCTGTTCTTCAAATGCTTCATTTGCTAAAACCTTAGTCCTTTTTAATAATTCGCTTCTTTCTATAAAGGTTTTGTTTTCGTCTGCAATACCTCTTTCGTTTAATGTTTTTTGTGTGTCAAATAAATCTAAAGCAAAATCTAATCCTTTCTCAAATCTATCTCTTTCGTTTTCTGATAACAATTTGTTTTGTTCAATTTCAAATATTCTGGAATCGTTTTTTATCCCTATTAACTCAATTTCCTTTGCTGATGCTTGGTTTTTTAAATCTAAAACATTTGCATCTTTGCCTTTTGCTTTTATCTGATTATTAATAATGTCTAATTCTTTTTGTGCAATCTCTTGAAGTTTCGCACTTCTAAGTATTTCTAACCTCAACGCTTCCTCTGTCGCTGCTGCTACTGAGTCCATCCCTCTAGTAGTATCTCCAGCAATTGCGTTTTGGGATTCAATTCTACCGCTTAATATGGCTACTTCTTTGCTGTATTTACGAGTTAGTGCCTCTAGCTTTATTGTTGATTCAACTGCGCCATCACTCGCATCCGTTGCCTTGTCCACGTTCTTCCCATAGTTATCAATTGCGGCATTTGTTTTTGTGAAAGAATCCGCCATTTTATCCCAAGTTTTTTCGCCTGTTACGATGGCTTTGGTAAAGTCAAAAAGCTCAAGCGCAGCCGTTGCGATTGTGTTTTTAGTTACGCTCAGGGTAGCGTCTAATTTGCCAGAGGCTTTCCTTAAGTCTTCACTACCTTCTTCACTAGCTTCTAGGCTTCCCTTAACGCTTTGAAAAGCACCACCAGCAAGAGCTCCAGCAGCCGCAACTTTTAAAAGTTGTTTTTTGGTTTTGTCTAATGCTTGAGAGTATTTACCAATATTTCTAAATGAATCGTTAACAGAATTATCTAGGTCGACTAACTCATTATCTAGCTTAATAACTGCCTTTCGCATTTTATCAAGCTCCTTACGGCTTTTTTTACCAGACAGCGTCGCGTCTTTGTATGCGTTTTTTAAATCTCTTAATTTGTCACTTTGTTTTTTATATATACTAATTAATCCTAGTTGCTCCTTTGCCTCTTCCTTTAACTGCTTATTCCTTTCTTGTAATTGTACTTTTGCACTTGCTAGTTCTAGCGCATCATCTTGTCTTGATTCGGTTAACTTCTTTTGCGTGGCATTTAAAGCCTTTAGTGTAGCATTTGCAGACTGAGCATTTTTATTGAAACTGCTAAAGTCTTCTGCTGTTTTTAATGGGTTAACCTTTATTAAAGCCTCAAACCCTTTTGTAATTTTAATTAACTGAGATTCTAACTCTACGAGTTCGCTAGTTATTGAACTAATAGCGTCACCAGCTACAATATCTTTCCGTTCGATTCTCTTATTTGCCATTTTTCATTAATTTAAGGGCTGCAAAATATTCAGCAGTTGTAAAAGTTTTTGCGTCTACTCTAAAGCCCATGAATTTAGCTATTATCATAATTGAGCCTTGAAAATCAAATGGTTTAGAGTCTTTTTTTTCGTCTTCAAATTGAGTTTTGGAATCCTTGTAAAGTATGTTGTTGAGTGCTGTTGGCATTAATTTGTTACTTATCTTCAATAATATATGTTCCTTGTATTCTTTAATTTCGGTTACAAATCCATCATCCTGTATGTCAATTTCTAGTATTTCATCTTGAATAGATTCCCACGCGCTTATTAAATCCTTTTCAAGTGCTTCAGAATTGCCTACAATCAGATATTTAAGGCTTCCAGTTCTTGTTACCTTAAAGTAATTGTATATAGGTAAATCTTCAATGCTTGAGTAAATTTGCATCTTACAAAAGTACTTTATTTTATTTTTGTAATTGACCTAATAAAATATCTCGCATAATTGGCAAAGCCTCTTTGATAAATATAGTTTTGCTTTCGGAATCTAAGCCTAATACATTGCCGTTAAATAACTCTTCAAAGTCAGCACCACCTCCACCATCTTCTTTTATTAAATCTCCAAATTCAATTATCGCTTCTTCCGTTACCGCTGTAACTTTAAAGCTGTCGTATAAATCGCCTGTGTCAAATAAAGTCCATGCTCCCGGTCTTTTCCCAAAATCATCTATTGACTTTTGAGAGTAGTTAAATGGAATCTTAGTGTCGTTGCTGAGTTGGGACGCTCTTAATTGGTCGTGGTTTAGTTTTACCAATAAACTTTTTAAATCGGGATTTGAGAAGGTAAGCACAAACGTCTTGCCTACTGTTATCGTTTTAGCGTTAGCAACAAGCCTTAAAAGTGCCTCCATGAAATTATACTTTTACAACGTCTTTATCTCTTATTAAGTGGTTAGCAATACCATCTCTAAGTTCCATTATAGTCCCCTTCTTCACCACCTCAATAGCTTTCACTTTGTTGTGGGTTTCGTGATTGTAGTCTTTTATAAATTTAACTTTCATATATGATTGCTTTTGTACCAATCGCTAGGCAAAGATTCAATTAAATTTAATGTTGATGTGTATTTACTATTTGCTAAAATAGCATATTCATCTTTTAAATTTCTCTTTGTTACATCAGCCCAATTTATAGTTAAGCCGCTGTATTTTTCGCCCTTAACTACTTTTTTATTGTAGGCTTCGCATTCTGATTCAGTTCCTGTATAATACATTAATAAATTGTGTAAAATGCGTTAATATTACTTTCAATTCCTACCCTATCCGTACTTCTGTCACCTATCCAGTTAATATATTCCGACATATTACCGTTCATTCCGTTGGCAGCAAATCCACCTAAAATTATCTCAGCATTAATATTACCCGTAGCGCCTCCAATTGATACAGGAATGTTTTGACCATCTAAATAAGCATTTCCAATACTTGTATCTTGATTTGTATTAATTAATTGTGGAGTATTTAAAGTAAAGTTAGCCCCAGTCAGCGCCACGTTTGCCCCATTATAATAATTAAACACAGAACCCGGAACATATAATTGAATATAATCGGCTGCATTTTGCACATAAATAGCAGCGTATGCGCCTCTATTAGCACCCTTTTTTTCTAAAACACAAAATTGGCTTCTTTCTGAGGATTCTATAATAGGCGGAGTACTCATTAATTGTGTATTATTCTCACCTACTAATAAGCTAGGTTTGCCGCTAGATAAATTAACAACTCCAGCATTAACTATTTTAAATTGAGCTGAAGCGGTTGGCTGAACGGCATCTTGGTTTACGTTTCCGCTTTGGTCGTACCAAGTTGTCACGAATCCATCACCAGAGCCAACATGAGCCAATAAAGCGCTTTGGTCTAATACATTACTTGCATCATAACCAATGTCTAGTTCTGAGCCTCCAACAGATTCCCTAACTTTAATTAAATTACCGGTATAATTTACGCTTAATCTTCTTAAAGAAAAAGCAACTTGGGCATTTGTATAAGTGTCTAAAATTCCAACGAAAGGCGAAGGCGTACTTCCTCCACTTAAAGAATGCCCTCCCAAGTCCCTTAAACCGTTAATCTCGCCTATCTTTCTCATTAAGCTGCTATTGCTACCGTAATAACTTTATCGGAGTCTGTTGACCTTCTTTTAGCGTATATGTTTGCGTCAACCCATCCTGTTGGAGTCATACCGTCAAGTTTATCAAGCGTGAAGCCGTTACCTGTTGGAGTATCGCCAATATAAATATCAGCACCGTTTTGATTTAGTACTTGGATTACCTTCCAAGCCCCAGCCGTTCCGACTAACTGAAATGAGTCTGTTAATGTTACAATTGTAGTTTCCATTATTTAGCTTTTTTCTTTATTTGTTTTTTAGTTCCTTTTAGTTCGGCTCTTTTTGAGTCAATTAAAATCTTTCCTATTTCTTCCGTAACCTCGTATTCGTTCCCTATTACTAAGGTTTGGCGTTTGCCGTTAGGCATTTTTAAAGCTATAATTTTCATATTCTTTATTTGTTTCAAAAATACAAAATAAAAAGCAAAAAAAAAGCCCCGAATAAATCGAGGCTTTTAATAGTTATTGTTTACTTAAAATTACGCAGTAAGAGCAGTAATTGAAGTCGAGAAAACACCTTTTACAAATGATGTTCTGTCGTTGTTCTTAACATATACAACTCCTCTCCATTCTGCAAGAATAGTCTTGTAGTTGTCGATAAAGTTATTCGCTATCATTCCAACTTCAATGGTCATGCCTTTTCTAGTTCTCATGTGAGCTTTTGTAAAATCTCCCATTAAGAAATTGTCAGCAGTAACCAAAGTGCTTTTGTAAATTGGAATACCGTCTAGCATTAATTGACCAGCTATAAGAGCCAATTCAGTTGCATACAAGTTTTGAGTAGCATTTGATTTAGTCAATTGTAAAGTAGTCACGTCACTTGGGTTCATCCATATTGCAGTTGGCGCTTCTTGTTCAGCTAATGCTATTTGATTAACACCAACTCTAAGAACGTCAACTATATTAGGATTAGCAACAGAAGTAGCAAAAGTCCCAGCAGCCCATGCAGTTGCAACAGTATTTACACCGTTCAAGTTTGGGCTTGTTCCGTTACCACCAAAAGCACTTGCTTCGACAGCTTTAGAAAGCTCACGCATTAATTCACCATTCACCTCAGAAGCCATAAAAGGAATATCCTCTAGCATTTCGTCAGTAATAGTAATGTAAGCAGACTGTTTCTCAACTCTTTGAGAAGCCACAACCATATCAAAATCAATTTGGTTTTTAGCAGCACCTTCAGCAGTTGCACCAGCAGCACCGTCTTTACCCGATTGGTAAACCCATTCCACTAGATTAGAAGCAATTGAACCAGCTTGTAAGCCGTCTAAAAAGCGAACTTCTCTGCTTGCAATTGTGTTTAATCCAGATATTCTTTCAGCTTGAGGAACATCACCAGTTACATTTGTAGGAGAAGTTTGGTTTCCCATATCTCCAACGGCTTTAATTGTAAAAGAAAGTTTCTTTTCACCAGCTTTCATTCTAGTCAAAATGTCTTTGTTTTCAATTAATTGCTCTTCAATGCTCTTAAATTCAGATACTGGAGCAGATACAGTCAACTTGTCTAAAGCTTCTTTTATTGCTTTACCTTGAGTTTTAAGGATGTTATTAGTAACGTCTGTATTTTTTACAGCAGCATCATTAATATCCTTTCTCATTGCTTCTAGTTCTTCTTTAGTAGCATTGTCTTTTATTGCGCTGTCAAGTGATTTTATAGTTTCTGAAATATATTCAGTATACAACTCACCTTGTTTTTCAACTGCAACTTCTTTTAAGTCGTTAATTCCTTTTTCGGTTAGGAACTCTAAAAATGTTTTTTTCATCTTTTTAATTTTTGGCTTCCGCCATGATTTGAAATATAGATTTTAATTCTAGCGGCTTATTATCTACAAGTGTCAAATTCAACGGCTTATTTTCTGCAAGTGCTTTACGCAAAAGTAAGGAATTTTCTTCACCTAGTACATTGTCAAGGTTTTCCAATTCGCTCTTTTGTGCTTCTAGTGTTGGTGTTAATTCATTTGAGCCTCTAATGACGCAACTAATCTCTATTAGTTTTGCCTCAGTTACCGCCCAAAAATATCCTTTTTCCTCTGCCAGGTCTAAATTAATAACCTCGCTTTTGTACTTTTCCCAAATAGCAAACTCTTCTTCTTCGTCTGAATCGTTTACGGCTAACTCCATTTTGACATATTGCATTCCAACACTATGTTGCGTTATTTGAGAGCCTTTATAATCTGCAAATATGTTAGGGTTTCTAGCCTTTTCAATTCTTGAATCCATTAATAAAGCAGTTGTCTTTCCTATCTTATCAAGCCCAACATCCATCCAGTCAACGGCTTCTTCATATACCTTTAATGGAGTGCCAACCTTTGCGTCTAATTGGTGAACGTGGTCGTGTAAGTGTAAGACATTTTGCCCGTTCTCCTTGATTGACTTCGTAAAAATTCCTTTGATGTGTACGTCATCGTGGCTATCCATGAATCCGTATGTATTGCCGACAATTGTTCTGAATAGCTCATCTTCATTATCCTCTTTAAGTAATGCGCCTTTAGTCGTTACCGTTTTAATGGAAGGTAAGTCAACTACATTGCACTTTTTTAATTCAGCCTTTTTTAACTTAATGGCTTCTTTTTTGTTTTTAATTAGCTCTTGGATATTCATTTTGTTATAATTTTATTATCATTAATAGCCTTCAACTTAACCTGTTTCAATTGTTTTATGTCGCTTTTGTTTAGCTTCTTTCTTGTAGAATAAACCAACTCGCTTTTTTTAGTTTCCATTTACTGGTGTTTGAGTTTTAAAATGTAGTTCCTCCGCCTGTGGGTCATCCATTGGGTCTAACGATAATGGGCTTTTTGCTCTCGCTTCATTTGGTGTCATAATACCAGCCTCAACATCTTTTCTATTTTGGTCCCGAACTTCTTCGCTGCTTGGATGTAATACGTCAACTTCACCTTTATCCACATACATTATATGCCTTTTGCCTGTGGCTTCTGTAAACTCTTTTAATAGTGTTCTATCGTACCCTTTAATGTAGCGCTCAGCAGTTGGGATTGTTAAGTTAGTTGCCATCTGCGTCTTGGCTTCTTTTACGTTGTTGTATGTGCTTGAAGTGTTAACGCCTACTAATATCGGCGGCATATCAATCAAAGCGCAAAGCCTTTCAATGACTAGATTTTGGTTGTCAATCATTTGCATATCACTAGAAGAAGCATTTAATTGAGTTGCTTTAATTGGCGTTGAGGTTACAACTGACTTATTCATTTTGAACGCACCGCCTAGCCTTTGCATCAAAGACAATTCTAAGGCAGCTTTATCACTACTTTTTAAGCTCATTGAAGGGTCAGAGCTATCACCGGAAAGAATCATACTAGCCCCTCTATTTTCAAAGTACCAAGCTAGAGCAGTTTCGATGTTAATTGAGCCGTTTAAAATGTTTTGCCCAGCTTGTAAAGGACTTAATCCGTTCTTTGATTCTCTACCTTCTAGCGTTGGGTTAGGCATTTTAACGTGAAGAATGTCTTCCGGGTTTATGTTATGTACTTGCCCTCTGTCGGTAAATTCATAGCCTGTTACTGTGGATAGTATTTTTCCTAGTTCGCTTGTTAATACGGTTGTTGCTTCTGGCGGCAAACTTAGTATTTCACCATCCACAAAACCAACAGATTCCCTTTGATGGTAGTTGTAAAATTCACCATTAATAAAATAGTAAAGGCTTTGCAGTTCCCAAAGCTCTGAAAGTGTTTGGTTTTTGTTAGGATAAAAGATTAAGTTATAATAATCGCCTTCGGTTATTTCTTCAAACTCTCCTTTTGCGTTTTCGACTGCTAATTTAATAGGTAAAGAAGCAACCGCTTTGGCTGCTGTTTGACTGATTGAGTACCAAGCCCCAGAAATTAACGCCTGTTCCATTGCCTTCGCATCAGACAAGGAGTTGTTATTACTAGGCTCAGCTAGTGAAAAGAATTGATTTGTAACCGCTGGTCTAATATTAAGACCCCTTAACCAAGTTGAGAAACTCATTTAATTTTATTTTGTACAAAAATAAGGATTTACGAATAATAATTTACTATAAGGTTTTTCCGTTAAATTGTGTAATTATTTATAATCTTGATTCTAATTCGTATAGTAGAGCTTTTAAATATTCCAAAGTCCCATCAAACATTGAATTGCTTTGGTGTTTGCTGAAGCTTAGAACAACATCTATCTGAGCCGTTGTAGTTACTATTGCGCTGCTCACCATTAAGCTCTTAAATAGTTCTTTAGGCTTTTCCGGCAATAAATCTTGATGACCAAAATGGGCTGAGTAATGTTTGTTAATTAATTCATTGGCGTGTGACTGAAGAATTAAGTTATTAAACTCTTCGTCCTCTTGGGTCGTGTCATTTTCTCTTTCCTCTATCATTTTAATTCCGTTTTTTGTTCCGTTTAACCATATTTTCAACGTCTGATTGTGAGAGTTGTGGAGCTTTTCGCCTTTCAGATTCCTCTTTAAGTCTTTGCTTCAAAGGTTTATACACTTCCGGTAAAGGTAAAGGCGTGAACTCCTTTTTAATCTTTTGCTCTGGAAACAAAACCGAAATAATATATTTACTTAGAGTCAATCCGTTTTCGACTGCTCGTTCTTGAAGTACCTTTTTATGGTTAGGTAATACCTTTAGTGAAATTACTGCTGTTTTCATCTCTCAAAGGTAATACGTTTTGCATAGGTAATACCTTTTTAGTCATTAAAAACATTGAATCGCCACCAAGCATAAGCGTATCTAATTCCATCAATAGCGTGGTTAAATTTATCAATAGGCGTTTCGCTTCTTTTCTCAGCCCATATATAGTTGTTCATTTCGTTTTCAATCTCTGGGCTATCGTCTAGCACAATTAAGTATTCTTGCAACCACCTTAGACCGCTTATGATTGAGCCTTTACCCTTCCAAGCTCCTAGAGCATTATAATCATTATCTCTCAAGTATCTGATATTCATTGGCTCTGCTGAATCGCATTGTATTAGGTCATCCTTAGAGCAATTTAGCTGCACTATTTCAAGGATTTGGCTCATAGACAAGCCACTTGTATAGCTGATTTGCTTGACATAAATCTTCATTTTGCTTTGGTCAACGGCTATTTTAGTGAGCGTAAAAGGGTCAGTATATCCCCAATCAATACCGAATAAATATGTAAGTGAATCGTCAAACTTGCCTCGTTCCCACCGTTTAATTATAGCACCGTCTAGTGGAGCATATTCACCTTTGCCGTAAACCTTCCAACGGTATTCGTCTGCTGTTCCTTGCTTAATGTTTTTTGCTGTTGGTTCATAGCTTATTATTTTGTCAATTATAGATTTGTCTAGAAATGGGTTATGCTCATAAGTACTTTGGATAGTTCTTACATTTTCCCTATCCTCTATTTTCTTATCGCTCAACCAGAACTCTCCAGAAGGATTAAAATCTACCCAAGTATGAACCTTAGTCCTTACATAAATAGCTTCAAATATTCCATAATCAACACCGTTTACCTCATTAAAAAAAGCGTAATCCCTTTTACCATTCTTTGCATCCTGTTCGTCATCATAAGAATTAAATTCAATTATTGAGCCGTTATAGAAATATATTATTCGGTCTGATTTGTTGTAAAATTTTACAATATTCTTACACCAATCTGAGCCGGATATTATCATTAGAATGTCCCTTACAGCTCCTTTTTTTAAATTTGGTATATCTTGCCCTACAACGGTAGTTATCGTGTTAGGATTGTTCCATGCGTTTATTATAAGCACTTGCATGATAGAGTAAGTTTTTCCGCTTGAAGTTCCTCCTCTATTTACAGTTAAGTCAACGCCTTCAGGTATTTCAATATTCTTTTTGAATAGTGAGCTTATTCTAAAGGGGATTTTATCTAACGTCTGGCTCATTGCCCTCAACTATGAATGAAATATTACCGCTTTCAAATTCATGAGATATTTCTTGGCGTTCAACATAGCCCCTTTTTTTGCCTTTGGTCTTTAGAAAGAAAATAGTTGCCGTTGAATTGCCTGTTTTAATTTGCTGGTGCAGTTGAGATTCTGCAAAGTCTAATGCAATATTTTCAATGTCTTTTACCTTATCAGCAAACGATTCGTCATCTTTTAACCATTTGTAATATGTGCTTCTTGGTATATCTGCTTTCTTACAAGCTACTGTAACAATTCCTAAACTTTGTTCAAGTGATTTTAATAGTGATTCCTTTTTTATATGTCTACTTTCGTTCATTATAGATTTAATTTTATTGTAAACTCGTTAGCTTTTCTTTTTACATTTGAAATCATTGATGGATATAATTTTATCAAATCTTTGATTGCTTTCTTTTCCATTTCTATTGTTCTGTAGTCTTTACATCCTCCATCTTTTCCCCAATGGTCATTCTCCCAATGCAAATACCTAATTGCTAGAATCCCACCTTTATCTTTTATATGTCTTAAGCAAATTTCATAATCTTCTTTCACAGGAAAATTTTCATCAAAATAGTATTCTCCATCATTTATAATCCCCATCAATGAAGCAGTAACGTAACTTCTTGTTAAAATAGGTTTGTAAGGGTAAGTTCCTCTAGGTGAGCTTTCAGTTCTTGTTCCCCAAATTTTATATCCCATTTGTTCACTTAAATCAAAAAACTTTAAAAATTCCTCCATCCAAAAACCCTCTTCTCTAATTTCTATTTTTTTTGTATTTCTTTTATCTAGAAAATTATATCCAACATTTTTAGCATCATCATCTAACATCACCACCCATTTCTCGTCTGTGTTTTTTAATATCCAATTTCTAGTATTAGTAATCCCCCTTACTTCTTTAGGAATGCAGACTATGTTTTTAACTAATCCCTTGTATTGATGATATTCACTTTCAGGTATAAAAAAAGTTGCATTAGGCAATATTTTATTTGTTGTGGTAAGTCCTGCTCGTCCTTTACTCGGTACTGCTATCAACATCTTTTAATCTTTTTTTAAATTCATCCCAATATAATACACGCTCTAAACTAACTGCATCAAAACCACTACCTTTTTTATATCCACCCCTGCGAACCATTTTTAGTTTTAAAGTCTCCTTTATTTCTTCCCAATCAACGGAATTAGGTTCTGCCATAATAAGTATATATTCTTTTGGTGGTTTTAATTGAACTGATTGAGGTAACTCAATATCATCATTTTCTTCTAAATCATCAATAGCATTATCTATGTTTAATTCTAATCCCCATTCTTCAAGTTCTTTTGCATCCCATTCATTTGCTAAAATATCCCAATCATGCTCTCCAAAACCAATATTGTCTTTAATTATAAACTCACGACATTGGTCAATATAAGTAGCCTCCTCTAGTCCCTCCTTTTTTCTGCGTTTATTATTTTCATCGGCTTGTTTTTGAGTAAATATTTTAATAGGTATGTCAGTCCATTTTAATTGTTTACAAGCCTTATATCTCATGTTTCCACCCAATATCATTAAAGTTTCATCTAATATAACTGGTCTTAAAATCATAAATGAAGGCGATTGAGTTATTGAGGCAATTAGCTTCTTATATTTATCATCCTTTATTAATCGTGGGTTATCTGGGTTTGGTTTAACCCTAGACATTTTTAATGTTTCCATTTTTTTAATTTTAAAATATTAATAAACAACAAATAACTACTATCACAACGCCAACAAGAACCGAAACAACTTTAGTATATGTGTCTATAATAGTTGTAATTCTCTCGTGAAAATCATTCATTTCTTTAAATTCTGATTCTTTCATGGTTGTGTTAATTTAAATAAATCGGAGGATATTCCCCCAGTTCCATAAAGTACTCTTTATATTCCTGTTTTAAGGTTTCCAGTACCGCAAGTTTATATTCTTCTTTGCACAACTCAGCCCATTGGTCATCTCCGCTTAATTCAGCGGAAATCCATTCTTTGTAATAATATTCCAAAGATTCCATGAGTCAAATGTATTATTTTTTTTTAAATATTATTCTCAATCTGTTTTATTTTCAATTTATAAACCTTCATAAGGTCTAAAATATCTTGCTTTGTGTAGTTCTTTGGTTCGTGGTGACCTTCTAAAAGTTCTGTTTCTTTTAACCCTATTCTATTTATTAAACCCTTTCTATATTCGATTAGGTTTCCATGTAAATGGGTATTGCAGTATTCACATTGAAGATGCACGTTTAACTCTGAGTACCTTAGTTCTGGATGCGCTCCTACGCTTTTGTAATGACCAGCGTTAACTTTCTTTAGGGTTTTGTTTTGACAGCTTATACAAGGCTCTTTTGCATCTCTTAGCCTTATGTATTTATTAAAGATAATTTGTAAGTCCTTCTTGTATTCTCCTAGAGTTTTGAGGCTTTCTTTTAGTCTTGCTTTTTTTAACTTCCAAGCCGCTGCATTATCCTTTTTTTGCTTTGTTAGTAATAGTTCAGCCGCACAATTGAAACAACAAACAGATTGCAATGGTCTTTCCTTTTGAAACTCCTCACCGCAATTTTTGCACTTTCGTTTTCCTAGCTTCATTTTAAAACATTGTTAGTTGTTGTTGATGTTGTTTAAGTCTTTTCATCGCTGCGTTGTAATACTCTGCATCTAATTCACACGCTGTTAAATCAAAGTTTAAATTATGACAAGCTAAAGCAATTGAGCCACTACCTAAATGAGTATCTAATATCTTATCTCCCTCTTTTGCGTAATTCATTAATAACCATTCGTAAAGCTGATAAGGCTTTTGTGTAGGGTGTATTTTATTTCCTATATCTTTTTGATAAGCTCTATCATAAACTTTTGTTTTACCAATAGAAGACCAAGCTAATTCTCCTTCAGAAAAATGTCCGTTCTGATGTTTATTCCAAAATATAACACAATCTGTATTTGGTAACAATTCTAAATAATAGTTAAATCCCCACATTATTTGATTCTTACTTACTCTAAATAATTCTTTTAAATAGTCTTTTGTTGGTGGAGTGCTTAGTGCTTCATAATTAAATTCACTTCTGTTAAATCCTACTTTTAATCCAGTAACTTCTTTTTTATAAGGTGGGTCAACTATTGCAAGGTCAAAGTGATTATCTTCATACCTTGCCATAAGTTCCATATTATCTTCGTTTGTTATTTTCATAGTTTTCCTAGCTTCATTTTAACAAATCTTTGACTGGCAAAAGTATTCCTTTGCTGGTATTATTATCGCCTCCTTTTATATCTCTTTTTCCGCCTATGTATTTCCGACATAAAGTTTTTAAGTTTTCAGACGGTAAAATTATTAGAGTTTTTTGGATTACAATACAATAAAATTCCGCTTCCGATGTTGATATTCCACTTGGCTTACCTCTTGAAAAGTATTCAATAAATACATTTCCAGTTTTATGCGCTTGTAAATCATTCTTTACCTCAACTTTTTTTCCGCTCAGAATTTCAGAAAGGTATTCTTCTGCAACTTGCCCAACCTTTAAATCATATTTAAAATCTGAATTGAAGTCCATTTATTAAAATGCTTTTTAACTGGATGTTACACTAAGTTATTTACTGTAAACTACGTTAATACCCTCTCAATGTTGTAAATTCTTTCCAACTTGCGTGTCCCGCATTTCTTAATCTCAGAAACCCCTTCTTAGTAAAATCCTCTATGTATTTCGGTAAATCTTTTTTTGTTGGCGAGTATTCGTGTGGTCTTAAAATATTGGATAGCCTTATAGAGCATTCGTCATTCTTATCCCAATCTCCGATTAATGTTTTTTCGTTATCTCTTAAATTAACGTCAACATAAGCGTATCTAATTCCGTCAATACCCATAAATAATTTCTTTTGGTAAGCCTCTACAATATCTAATGCTTTATTATATTCTTCTCTTGTTATCATAATTAAATTATTACCAATTTATTAAATTAGTGGCGTTTATTTGGTTACGATTTAAACTTAATTAAATTCTCGTTCCTTCCAAACATTCCCTCTCTTGTTCCTCCTGTGTAAATTAGCTTGTTTTCTTTGACCAAATCACTTATTGAGCGCCTAACACTCGTTATAGGAATAGAGCCGTTAAACACTAGCCTAAGAAGCTGAGAAGCTCCGTATTCTACTAATGGTTGCGAACTTAAAAACTTCATAATTATTTCGCTTTGAGTTTTAGCTTTCTTTTCAAAAACTTCTAATTGCAGTCCACATTCTCCTGTGGTATTGTGATAATTTCCCATGTTTATTTTGTTAAAAATATTTGTAATGATTCATTTAACTTAACACTATTTACATACTCGCTTAAATACTCCTTCAGTCCTTTGATTTTGTATCGTGTATCTGGTGGTATTCTTAATGAAAATAAACAAACCTCTTTAGGGCTTTTGCCGTCTACCATCATTTGTTTAATTTTCATTTCTAGGGTTACATGGTTTTTCATTAAAAGTTTTAACACTAAATCAGAATATTGCTGCATTGAAATTGCTCCGTTTTTTAGCTCCTCTCGTAGAGCTGCGATTTGCTGTTCTTTCTTTTTCATAATCTTCTAAGCTTTTCTTCGGTTAAAGTATCTTCATGTTCCATAATCACATCATATATGGCGCAAAAAGCTGCTTGTTCATACGAGTTTGCTT
>Ga0208134_1001312_pt1 | contig 14500 bp, 9 predicted proteins | sample VirMetDEL_Mar_31_FD_184515 | JGI IMG/M metagenome (GOLD analysis project Ga0208134, IMG submission 184515) | Aqueous microbial communities from the Delaware River and Bay under freshwater to marine salinity gradient to study organic matter... | ecosystem: Environmental > Aquatic > Marine >... | reverse complement strand
AGGAACATATGGGTCTAAAAAAGGAAGACCTAAAAAGTCCAGAAAACTAGGTAAGTATAAAGGAATTGATTTTATACAGAAACTTAGAAGAAAAAAGTTAAAGATAAAAGAAAGTGAAGAAGCAGGTCGTGTAGGTGCTAAAGCTAAAAAAGCAGTAAAAACAAAAGGTGGAACATATGTAAAGTATGAAAAGAAATCTGCGTCTGCAAAGAGTTTTAGAAAGACATTTAAATCTAAATGTTCAGCAGGAGCTAAATCATTTAGTTGGCAAGGAAGGTCTTATAGTTGTGCTAAAGCATCGGATAAAAAAGCAGTTGCACCTAAAAAATCTGGTCCTAGTAAATCTCAAGCTCAAGCAGATTTAAAAACATCTATGACTAATAAAGATACAAGATATAGAAGTTAAAAGGAGTATATTATGAAAAAAAGTAAAAAAAGTAAACGATGTGGATTTGGAAAAGTCTATGATATGAAAACAAAAGCATGTCGTAAACTAACTCAAGCAGAAAAAGATAGAATGTCAAAAGCAGGTATTAGAGGTTATGTAGCAGGTGGGGTCGCAGGTGGAAAAGCAAGTAAATCAGGCTTAGGAGCAATTGGAGCAGGATTAGTAAGTGCTTATTCAAATAGAGCAATGGCTAAGAAAAAAATAAGTAAAGGAAAATAATGTCTGATGTTATAGGATTAGCAGATGTATCTAGTAAAGATACAGGTCGTGGTAGTTCTTTAAAGACTGGTGGAATGCGTAGGACATATAATAAAGGAAAAAAGAAAATGCCAAGTAAAATGAAATGTAAAACAGGTTGGAAAGCAATGGGATATAAATCTATGTCTGATTGTCAAAGTTATGGTAAAAAGAAAATGACTCAAAAACCAGATACTAGTGCTAAAGACGAAAGTTCTAAAAGAGAAAAAGATAGAGCAATAGCTGCTAATTCAAGAATGAAAAAACAATTAGCTAAACAGAGAATGTCTATGCCTGGAATGAGAAAACCTGATGGTTCATACTAATGAAAATAGATGTAGATTTATTTGCAGATGATACAGGCTTTGGTGACACAGTCGGTAGAGCAATCAATGTAGTTACTAGAGGAAAAATAAAGGAGTGTGGAGGATGCAAGAAAAGAAAGAAATTCCTGAACAAGATAATACCTTACAGGAAATAGCAAGAGGTGGAGGCCGTATATCTGGAAAAGAAGGTGGTCTTAGATTAGATGTTTTTAAACACGATGAAATAGCTTATAGTAATGGTAAAGATTTTAGTACAGAAGACTGTGCTGTTTGTGAACTTCCTGAAAATGCTCAAAGATATATAGTAGAAGATATAGAATACGAAGACTCTAGAGGCAGATAGTGCCTAAACAAACTTTTAAAATAGAAAGTTTTCATGGAGGACTTAATAGTAATTCTGACCCTAGAGATATAAGAGAGAATGAATCTTCTTCTTTAAAAGATGTTGCCATAGATTCTGTTGGCAAAATAAAAACATTAGGTAGTACAGTGGCATCTACTGCTGATGGTAATACAATAAGTATTCTTAAAAATAGGGGTTTATTTACTATGTCTAGTGATAGACAATTAGATGGTGATAGTGCAAATGAAACACTTATATTTTTACATGATAATACTAATCATACAATAGATGTAAATGATAGTCAAGGATGGGATACTGCTCTTATTAATATGGGTGGTAGTTCTATTCCAATTTATTATACTGCTGATGGTGTTATAAGAGTATCAGATGCAAGTTTAACTCAAAATAGTCAATGGTTTGGATATGTAGAAGACCAAAGGTTTGCTTCATTAAATGCAACTGGAGCATCTGCTGAATGGGTTAATGTTTCTCAATCATTAACATCTCCAACATCAGGCAAATGTTTAATTTCTACACCGGCTGTTGGTTCTGATGTAAACGGAGTTAATTCTTCTGTTTCTGAGTATTTTGGAACAGTAGCTAACAATACTGCTACTCAAGGAGATGTATTAGATGTTTCTGCTGTAAATCTTAGAGTAGGTATTCAACATGATAATTTATTACCTAATTTAGCTGCTAATGTATCTGGTAATAATGCTAACGATGCAGACAATACAGACCATTATCCATTTATTGGAAATAATAATATTTATTTAGATTCAGATTCAAATGCTACATTTTCTGATGTTGATGACGCTTCTATAGAATATACAATAAACGATTCTCAATCATTTGTAATTGCTTTTTATATTACTAGTGGGACTGAGTATAATCGAACAGATTTTGTAAGTATTACTTGCGGTACAGGTTTGTCTGGTTCTCATACTACAGGATTTAGATGGACTGTTCCACAATCTGATATTGTACCTGATTGTTGGAATGTTATAGTTTGCTCTGCTAATACACATGATACTAAAGTTGGAACAGATGAAATAGATTTTGGTGGAGACTTTACTCATTGGCAATTAAAATTAAAACAAAATTCTACTGGAACTTCTAGTAATGCTTCTCCTTCTTTTTATTGTAGTGGACCTGTTATTGCTCCAGCAATTAGTAATATTCAAGGGTTTCAACCTGGTACTTATACATTTCATTATACACATTTATATGATGTAGAAAATAAACAGGAATCATTACCATTTAAATTTTCAGATGTTGACAATGATGACACAACTAAAGATGTAAATAAAATTGTAATTCATAAAAATGCTTGTCTATTTAATTTTGATGCATATATATGCAGTAATAATGCGGCTGGCGATGCATATGGATTAAATAAAAGAATAAGTGGTTCTAGATTATATTATAAAAAAGAAGAAAACGATAATTATTTTCTTATTGGAGAATTAGATTTTGTTGAAAAAGGATTTAAATTTTTACCAGAAGCAGATACTCTTTCATACCCAATGTCTAACACAACAAGTCAAACTACTCCAATATTAAGTAGAACTGCTTTAATAAAAGGAATATCTCCAGAAACTGCAAATACAATAGATACATTCAAAACAATAAATGGTTTTTCTACAGAAGTAAAATCATTAGATGCTAAATATAAAACTGCTGTAGTACATGGAAGAAGAGTATATATAGGTAATATTAAAAGACCTGATAATAAAACATATCCTGATAGAATTGTTAAAAGTCAGGTAAATAGATTTGATACATTCCCAGAAGGAATGGGTGCAGTAGATGTGGTAATACGAGATGGAGAAAGTATTGTTAAATTAGAAGCATATGCAGATAGAATACTTCAGTTTAAAGAACATAGTTTATATATAGTTAATGTTTCTGAAAGTGTAGATTTTTTAGAAGATACATTTAGAAATAAAGGATGTGCATTTGATTACCATGTTGTTAGAACAGATTTAGGAATTGCTTGGTTTAATGACCATGGTTGTTATCTATATGATGGAAAAAATGTTATACATTTACTTGAAAAAAATAATATTAGATTAGTAAGTGAAGAAGATTGGTCTTTGTTTGTAAAAGATGGAACTGATGACCCAGATATGAGCAGTGCAATGATAGGATATGTTCCTAAAAAGAAACATCTAATAATTAAAAATGAAAACAATGATATATATTTATATGATTTTGTTTTACAAGCATGGACAACTGGGATTGGTAAAATATCAGAATCAACAGCAATGACAAACTTTGCATTAGATGGAGACCAAGATTTATTTTATATAGACAATACAACAACTGTTAGAAACACTTGGCAATCATCTCCTCAATCATCAACTGGATTTGAATATATAACTCAAGATATTGATTTTGGACAACCAGGTGTAGGTAAAAAAGTTTATAAAGTAATTATAACTTATAAATCAGGAGCTACAACTAATGTGCAAGTTGACTATGATGTTAATGGGGGAACTACATTCCCATATGATTTTGCTAATGGTAATAATTTTACAAGTAATGAATTAGCAAGCGCTAGTGGTTGGCAAGTAGCTGAATTAATTCCAGACAATGCACCTGAATCTAATAATATAAAATCTTTTCAATTAAGATTTGCAACAGATGGAACTGTACCATCTGGATTTGAAATAAATGATATAACAATTATATACAGATTAAAGAATATTAAGTAATGGGATTAAATAGAGAGGAACGAAAATTACTACATCAAAAGTCTAAACAACCTACGTTTGGTAATGGTAAACCTGATAGCAATCAAGGTAATGAAGGTGATATAGCATATAGAAAAGTAGAAGATTCTGGATTAGTTCAGTATGTAAAACAAAATGGAAGTTGGGTAGCAGTAGGTTCACAAGGTGATATGCCTGAAACTAGAGATGTAACTAGAACTGTATTTAGTCAAAGTGGAAGTTCTACTTCTTCAGGTATAGTTACAAATTATGTTAATAGTATAACTGGAGGAACTGGTATAGATAGTACAGGAGCCACTTCTGGTCAAAATATAAGTCACACATTAAGTTTAAATTTAAATGAATTACCTGAAACAGATACATCTATAGCAACTAGTGATTCTATTGTTTTTATAGATTCTGATGATAGTAATAATTCTAAAAAAGAATCTTTAGCAGATGTTGTTACTTTATTATCTGGTGATGGTGTTCAAAATAGTTCTAATAAATTTGCAATAGATGTAAGTGATTTTGTAGGAACTGGATTAGAAGATGATGGTTCAGAAAATATAAGATTAGCAACTCAAGGAAATGGTATTAGTGGAGGCAATGGAAGCACATTAAGTATAACTCCAACTCAAACTACTATTACATCTATATTTAATACTTCATTAAAAATAGGAAGAGCTACTGATGATGATTGGATTGATTTTGGAACTGATGATGCTATTATAGCAGGAGTCGATAATACTGAAAGATTAAGAATAGATACTTCTGGTGTAGATGTAACAGGAACATTAAATATAACTACAGATACTACTTTTGGTACTTATAGTAATCCAAATTATAGTGATGGTATATTAAAATCTGCTAATTTTGTTTCTGGGTTTGCAGGTTCAGGTTGGAATCTAAATCATACTAGTAATGATTTTACTCTTGAATTAGATAATATGTTTCTTAGAGGGACTCTTAGTGTATTTGAATTATTAATACAACAAATTAGAGCAACTAATGGAGCAGTATTTGTTACATCAGCCGCTAAAGTAGAGTCTAGTAGTGGACTGTCATCTAGTGATGATGATGGTACTATTACATTTGAAGACCCTAGTGATAATAATATATGTCCTTTTTTAGCAAATGATATTATTATGATGCAACGAATAAATCCAGGCGCTTTAGTTGCTGGAGATGCAGCTGGTGGAGCTACTAATGTTATTAAAAAACTTGTTTATAAAGTTTCTTCTGTATCTAATAATGTTGCAACAGTTACAAATATTGGATATAATAATACAACATCGCCTGAGTCTGGAGATGACTTTGTAAGAATAGGAAATACAACCAATACAGATAGACAAGGTTTATTGTATTTAACATCTGATGATTCTAATGCTCCATTTATGGACATTAAAGATGGTGTAAGTAGTTATGCTAATTGGCATGGAGCAGATACTACAAAAGTAAGAATAGGTAAATTGTCAGGAATAACAGATTCAGCAATTAACTCTGGAAATGCATTAAGTGGTTTTGGATTATATGGTGGAAATGTTTTTCTTAAAGGTGAGATAACAGCTAAAAGTGGATTAATAGGTTCTAATGAAGATGGATTTAATGGTTGGAAAATAGAAAATTCAAAAATATATAATAACGGAGAAGTTGCATTTATATCATTTGATGGGACTGATGATGCATTAGATTTTGGAACTCAAGCTACTAATGGACCTCTTGCAATAACAAGTTCAACAGGTATGAGTATGGCATTTTGGATTAATTTTCCTGTAATTGATAGTGTTGAAACAATATTTAAAAGCCATGACCATGCAAGTAAATATATAGGATATTTTATTTCTAAAGATACTGATAATAAAATTAATTTTCATTGGGGAGATGGAGTATCAGCTGGAAGTTCAAATAGAGAAACAAGATTATCAGATGAAGTATTATCTGCAAATAGATGGTATCATATAGTTGTAACAACTACTTTTCATTCTAGTACAATAGGACAAACAAGCATTTATGTAAATAATCACGCTACTGACATTACTGAACCATCAGGCAGTGGAGGTATGAATACGCCTGGATATAGCACTTCTGGAAACACTTATATTGCAAAAAGTATAACAGGAACAGATATAGAAGGTCAATTTAAAATGAAAAACTTTGCTGTCTGGAATACAATATTAGATAGTAATTCTGTAAATGATATATATAATAATGGAAATTTTGTATCTTTAGCAGAAAATTTTGGTAATTATGCAGAGTCTTCAAATTTAAAAATTCATTGTGATTTTACAACTGGAAGCGTTAATGATTTAACTGAAAATCACAGTAATCCAACTCTTATAAGTAATGCATCAATAGTAAATACTAGTAGTGATTTTATAGGATTAGTACAAGCATCTCAAAGTAGTATAGCAGAAGTTGATTCTGGAGGTGTTTCATCTCCTATGAGTTCTTTTTTTGCAGGTGCTAGTAGTAATTCTGGTTCTAACGCAGCTATATCATTTGGAAGTGATGGTAAGATACGAGGAAATGGTATATATAGAAAAAATAGTATTGATTATCTTATAACAGCTTCTAGAATATTTGGTAATGGTAGTGATGGAGCAGTTTCTCTTAGTGGAAGCGTAACATTAACTTCTGATAAATATTATACAACATTAACATTAGCTGCTAGTACGCAAATTAATAGTGCAGGATATAGAATATTTGTAAGAGATACTTTAATTCTTCCAGAATCAGGTTCTGGAATAAAAATATTTAATAACGGTTCAAACGGTGCTAATGGTAGTAACGCAGCTACTGATGGTGGAAGTGGAGATGGAGGCACTGGAGCAGGAGCAGGAGCTGCATCTGGTAGTTTAAGAGGTGGAATAGCAGGTGGTGATGGTGGTAATGGTGGTGATGGTCAAACTAGTGATTCATCTGCTGTAGCTGGAGACGCAGGAGATTCTGTTTCAGGAACTTCTAATTGCGTAAGAGTTTATACGACTAATAATGGAGTTCAAGGAGCTACTGGAGCAGCGGGAAGTGGTTCATCAGCTGCTAGTTCAACTAGGTCTGGAGCTTCTTCATTAGAAGGTAATATAAGTATAACAAATGCAGATTTAACATTTATAGTATCTATGAGAGATATGTTTGCTCTTGGTAATAGCGCTCCTTCTTTGTATCCATCTAGCGGAGCTATTGGAGGAGGTGGAGGTGGTGGTGGTGGTAAATCAGGTACTAATACATTTGGAGACGGAGGAGCAGGCGGTGGACAAGCTGGTGGTTCAGGAGGTCATGTTATGCTTGTAGTTAGAGAGATAACTGGAACTTTGTCTAATTTAGAATTAGAATCTAAAGGAGGTAATGGAGGCAATGGAGGTAATGGAGGTTCTAGTGGTAGTGGAGGACAAGGAGGTAGAGGAGCTGGAGGGAATGGAGGCGATGGTGGTTGCGTTACTTTAATAACTGGTACAGACCCTAGCATTATAGTAATAGATATTAATGGTGGAAGCGCAGGCAGTAATGGTTCTAGTGGAGCAAGCGCAAGTATAGGTACACCTGCTAACGGAAAAACAGGCACACAAATTATTTGTCATGTATAAAATAATATTGGAACAGAACAATTTGTTTATTAAATTAAATAGTAAAAGTATATAGTAAATATGGCTAAAAATTTATATAAATCTGCATTCGCAATAGGTTCTTCTCAAGGAAAATATACAGCAAGTATGTATGATGTTGCTTCATCAGAAAATAAAATTAAATTAGAAGATATGAGATTTCAATTTGAACAAGAATCTTTTGATAAAAAGATAGGAGCTATATCTGATACTCTTTCTTTAGCTTCAACAGTAGTTGGTAGAGCTGAAGATATAAGCAAAGATGTTTCTTTGTTAGAAGGTGAGTACGGAGATATGGAAAAACCTAAAGGAATTTTTGGAAAAATGATGCAATCAACAAAGATGGGATTAGGTTTAGGTGAATATAAATTTGGAGATGAAATAATAGCTGCTAAAGACATAGCAGTAAAATCTTCAGAAGTAAAATATAAAAATATGTTTGACGAAGCTGTTTCTAATTTTGATTATAAAAGTAAAGTAAATAAAGTACAAATGCTTGAAGAAGATATAGTAAGTGACCAAAAATTAGAAGTTTTAGATTTTGAAAAAGATTCTAACCAAGATTCTAACCAAGGTTCTAATAAAATAAATTTTAATAAACCTTATACAATGAATTTTATAAAATGAGTATAGCAAATAATCATTTATCAAAACACGGAAGATTTGGCGATACAGAAATTGCTAAAACATCAACTGGTGATTTATGGCATGTAAATAAACATGAAAAAAAATTAATAGATAATTATGGTAAGATAGGTGAAGACGTAGTAGATATATTAGGTTCTGGCACAATTAATCCTACAACTGGTTTAAAAGAACAATTTTTAACAGCTGCATTAACTGCTGCTCAATTTGGATTGTCATTATATCAAGGAGCTAAACAAACAAAAATGGAAAGAGATAATAGTTCTTCTAAATTTGGATTAACATCTAATGCTTTAAATGATTTAGAAAAAGCTCAATCTAATTTACAAACTAGTGTTACAGCTCAAAAAGAATTTACAACTGAGCAATTCCAATCAGATATAAATAAATTAGGAAAAAATACAGGTAAAACATTGTCAGATATACAAACAAATATTAATCAATCTAAGTCAAAAACTAATTTAGCTTATAGTGGGCAATTAGAGAAATTAGAAAAAGACTCATCAGATAAAGTTAGAGAACAAGCAGAGGACTCAAGTTCAGATTTAATAACTAAATTTGGATTAAAAATGGGAGATATAATAGGTGGTTTTGAATCTGAAAAATCAAAATTAAAATCACAAAAAGAACGACTTGAATATGAAAAATCTCTTTATTCTGATATGAGTAATAATAAATTTTTAGGAATGTTTTAATATGTCTACAGCAATGCAAGCTTTAGAAAGAATGCTTTTATCTCAAGAAAGAAGAGAGCAAACAAGAGTTCAAGAAAGTTTATCTATGATGCAAATGGCTCAATCATCAGCTGTTCAACAAAGACAATTAGCAATGCAAGAGCAGAAACAAGGTATAGAAGTAATGGGAGCAAACATTGATTTATTACAAAAAGTAAATAAAACAATGAAGACAAAAAGTGCAAACAATTTCTTACAAGCATCTCCATTAAGTTCATTATATTTTGAATATAAAGATAATGAAACAGATGGGTTAACTAATGCTGTTGAAGATTTAACAAAAGGTTCTGGTCTGTTTAGCGATGGTCTTGAACTTGATAAGGAAATAGCAAGAGATTTAGTAGCTGCTACTTGGGCTGCATATGAACAAGAAAGTCCTGATGCAATAGTAAATTTAGCTTCTAGATTGCACTATTTAAAAGATACAGATTCTTTTAAAAATAACTATGACAAAAGATTATATAAATCATTTCAACAATTAGGTGTTTTAGGTGAGGGAGCAGACAATCAAGCAATGCTTAATCAATTTAAAACAATGAAAAAATCATTAGACAATGAAGTAAAATTAACAGAAGAGATGATTGAATTTGCTAAAGGTGATTACACTATAGATAGAGACTTTGATTTAATAAGTGAAGATTTAAAAAAGTTAAGTAGTGATTTAAAACCAAAAGAAGATTTAAAACCTGAAGTAGATACTGGGTTTGAATCTATTCTTGATTTACAAACTGCAATAAAATACTCAGATAGTAATACATCTAGTTTAAATGAAAAGAAAAATACAATATTAAAATCAATTAAAAATTTAGATAATAGCGTTATGATGGGAGAAGCTTATCAAAATGCTGGAATAGAATTATCAGGTGATTTAAAAAATACTTTATTAAAACAAAATGATATGAAATCAGAATTAGATAGAGAATTAAAAGAAATTAATAAAGAAATAAATGATTCTAGAAATATTACTAGAAAATTAGTTAGTACAACAGAACAAAAAAGAACTGATATACAAGAAAAATATCCTTTAGATTTAATTGGATTTTAAAATATGGCTGATAAATTAACTTTAGAGTTACTTGAAAAATTAAAAAATCAATCTCAAGTACAAGTACCAACGCCTCCATTAACACAATCACCTACTCAAGGTAAATCATTATTTGAACAATTAAACCAAAGTCTATCTGAAGAAGCAGTAGACTCTGATAAAAAGTCAGGTGTACTTCATGGATTAGGAGCAGCTACTTGGAATGTGTTAGATAGTGCATTGTTTAGTTTACCTAGCATAGGGTATGAAGCTACTACAGGAGAGAAAAATCCATATGATATAATGAATAATAAAACTGAAGGAATGGCAACCTTTGGTAAAGTAGTAGGTCAAGGTATAGGTTTCTTATTACCTATGAAATATATTGGATTAGGTTTAAGAGGTGGTGTATCTGCTGTACATAAATTAGGTACTACAAAAGTTGTAGGAGAAGCAGCCGAAGCAGCTGCAAAGTTTGCTAGTAAAAGTGAGTTTGGTTTAGGGAAAGAATTAGTAGAGTCTTCAGTAAGAAAAGGATTAAAAGATAAATCATTAAAAGGACCGCAAGGAGCTCTTTCTAAATACGAAATAAGTATGGATGAAATAACTAAAGTAGAAGGCGAAGTAAGAGCTAGTGTATTTAATTCACTTAAAAAAGATTTTAAAGGAGTAGATGACCAATTATTATTAAAAATATCTGATGAGGCAACAGGAGCGTTAAAAGGAAAAGGTATTCATATAAACAACTTAACAGATGTTATTGGAGCTTCGTTAAATACAAAGTTGGGAACTGATACTTCTAATAAGATAACAAGATACTTTGCTAGAGCAGCTGACCAAGCAGTATTATTTGGTACATATAATTTAATACAAGATGGTGTTTACTCTATCGCAGGCCAAAAAGAATTTGACCCCGCTAAAGATGTTGGAGACGCAATAGTGTTTTCTACACTTTTACCATTTATTGATATGATTGGAGGTGGGGGTAAAGTTCCTGTTATGAGAACTGCTAATGCACTTAGAAAGTCTTTAAAGAAAATTAAACAAAGAGATTATAATGAATTAACAGCTGACCAAGCAAATGGATTACTTAAAATATTAACAAGAGATAATTATTTAAAAGATAGTACAATAGGTCAAATAGCTGGTAAGTATAGTTTTAAAAGTATGGAAAAGAAAGATGCTGTTAAAGCTATAAAAGAAATAATGGATGAAGTAGACCCAAGCACTGTATGGAAAAGTTTTTATAAAGAAGCAAAAGAAGATGTTACTGCATCAATGGGTAGAATGATATTAGGTGGTTTGTATTTTGATATTAATACAATACTAGATACTAATTTAATATTAGGAATGGAAGGTGAAGAGTTAGCTGCTCATTTTATAACTGGAGCATTTTTCTCTAGAATGAAACGACCATTGTTTGAAGAAAATTATAAAAATATTAATAGTGATTTTTCTGATAGAATAAAAGCACTTAATTATTTAGGTCTTGATGCAACAGCATTAGAACATTATGGTCAAGCATTTAATGATGATATACAATTTTCAGCTGCTTATTCTGGAATAATAGATGACCCAGTTGTAAAAAGAATAGAACAAATATTTGAAACACAACCTCATAGAGACCAATCTCAAACTAAAGAAGGTAAAGGTGTACCTAGAAAAGCAGGTAGTGTTCCTAACTCAAGGATATCTTTATATGCTCATGATTTATATAAAATTGTAGCATTACAAAAAAACTTAACAGATGCTAGAGTAGGAGATAATTTTATAAATATAGATAATCTTACCTCTGACCAAATACAAAATATTTCTAAACAGATAGAAAATATAGAAATAACTCAAGGACCTCTTAAAGGTAAAAAATTATCTATAGAAAACTTTGAAACTTGGAAGAATGGTTTAATGGATAATGCTTTAAGTAATGTTGGAGCATTGCATATACAAACATTAAAAGATATTGGAAAAAAATTAGGTATCCAACATGATGCAGATTATGTATTTGATATGGAAAAACCATTTAAGATGGCTGATGTTCTTGTTCTTGGTAAAGATGGTAAACCTAAAGTAACTGAAACAGATACTAATTATACTGAAATAGTAGAGTTTTTAAAATTAAGACAAGTATTAAAAGAAGCAGGTTTTGTTGAAAACATTACACAGACAACTGGTGAAATGTTAAAGATTGAAGATTTACAAAATGATGCAAATACAAAATCTGATATAAAAAATACAATAAAAGCAATGACAGACCAAATAAGATTAGAAAATTTTGGTGAAAAATATCCAGAAAATATTATGCCAGATTCAAATGCTTTTATATATGCTTTGCAAAAACATAAATATAGTAAAAAAAGAGAAGCATTATTTAATATAGCAGAAGGTAATGTAGACAATTTATCAGATAGACAAACAGATTTATACAGAGTATTAGTAGAACAATTTGGAGATAAAGTACCTAAGATACAAGATGGAGATAGAATAGAACTTACAGCGGGGGAAATACTACCAGATGATTTTGATAAATTAAAAACAGAAAATAAATTTGATGATATTGAATTACAAATAAATCTTATTGCTCAAGTATGGGGGCAAGGTAGTGGTAAAACTAGAGGAGAATTAAAGCCTGGAGATGGTAATAAACTTTCATTTGATAAAGCAGAAACTATTGTAAATGCTTTTAGAAAAGAAGGTTACGAAATGACTCAAGACCTTGTAAGAGAACAACAAAAATGGCATTATTCTAGAATATTAAACTCTCCAAACATTACTCCTAATCATATATCTATATTAGAAAATATACAAGTAAGTGGTTTTGCTAGAATAGATACTAGAAATGGTAGAAAAATTTTAGTTATACCTGACGAATCTCAAATAACTTCATTTTTAAATAATGAAAGACTATCAGGATTAAGCAAAGAAGAAGCAGTAAAATATGTAGATAGATATAAAAAATCATTACAAGCATTGTCTACAATAACAGGAGATTATATAGATGTAGAACCTTCCGTTAATTTAGAACAATCTAAAAATATTGTTTCGTCTATTGATAGTATGTATAGATTAACTACAGATTTTAATAGAGAAGTTTTTTCAGAGTATAAACAAACAATAGATAAATTAAATGAGCAAGGCGTACAAGCAGATAATATAACTAATCTAATTAACAAATTATATATTAATGATGAAGAAACTGGTATTGTTGGAGATAGAAAACAAATAACAGATGCAAAAGAAAGAGATGAAATAAACTTTGCACTTGATGAGATTATGAAAAACCCACCTGATGCATTAAGTCAGGAGTTTTTAGGAAAGTTATCAGATTTAAAAGATAACATTAATCAAGAGTTTGTTAATAATCAAGTTGCTGAATCTGTAGATAGTATAGCAAAAGAAATAGAACGTACTATTGAATCATTATCTAATGACAATAGAATGCAAACTATGGTTTTAGATAATTTTTTATATGATGCTAATATAAATCCAGATGATAGTATAGAGCTTAAAAGAAGAACAGATAGAATGACTTCTAAGTTTGCAACGTATTTACGAAACAAACATGGACAAGATTTACAAATACAAGAGAATCCTACATTTAAAGAGGTAATAGCAGAAGCAAATAGAAAAGGTGATGCAAAATATATATTAAAAAATCTATCTCAATATTTAGAAGTATTTAAAAAAGGATATAACGAAGAAAAGTATTTTGAAATACAAGCAGCTGAAGCACAAACAATGTCTGATTATTCTACATTAAACATATCATCATCAGATGCTATATCTCCTACTACAATATCAGTAAAGTATGAAAAATTTAACGAAGAATTAAAACAAGATAATTTAAAAATTTTAATTGAAAATGCTAACTTAGCATTAAGTGAATCTGGTATTAAAGGATTTAAAAAAGAATTTCAAAACATACGAGATGAAATAAATAAAGCATTAGTACAAAAGTATACATACATTGATGACGAAGGATTGCAACAATTTAATCCAGAATCATACAACAAAGAATTAGAATCATTTAATAGAGAAGCATTACCTCAGTTATTAAATAATGTAATTGGTAGAGATTATGTTAAATCTGTTACTATATCTCAAGATTCAAATAAAGGAGCTACTTTAGAACTTTCTAATAGACCTGTTGGTAAGGGAGTTTTATCAGAGTTTGTTAAAGAATTTAGAGATGTACAAGACCCAGATAACAATATTGATATATTAATAATAGATAAAACTGCTACTTGGGATGGTAGAAAAACAGATATACTAGAAATACCTAATCTTGCAGATGTAATTGAAGGTAGCAAGATGTATGGTAGAGGGATGGAAGATGTTAATAATTTTATAAAAGGAAGTGATGAAGCTGTACAAGATAAAGACATGCAACCTATGTCTGATTTTGTTTCTGTTATTGTTAGTCAAAA
>Ga0208134_1001307_pt1 | contig 14527 bp, 10 predicted proteins | sample VirMetDEL_Mar_31_FD_184515 | JGI IMG/M metagenome (GOLD analysis project Ga0208134, IMG submission 184515) | Aqueous microbial communities from the Delaware River and Bay under freshwater to marine salinity gradient to study organic matter... | ecosystem: Environmental > Aquatic > Marine >... | reverse complement strand
TCTTATTCTTTCGTTCCGTTTATCTTTACGGTAAATTCGCCAGTGTCGCTGTTAATGTATAGATCACCGTCTATACCAATATCGCCTTTCTTTGATCCAGCACCGTAAAGCTCGGCAATTGACCCAGCTCCACTGATATTGTTTAGGGTTAAAACATCTCCGGTTCTCGCAATATCAAGGCGATACCCATCGCCAACTTTCATTATGTTTAAGCCGCCGCCAGAGGTGCTTGTCCATAAGGATGTTGCGGTGTTGCCGAAGTGAGAATCTTCGTTGTAGTACAGGTCGTTGTTGTACTGATCTATCATGTCAGCGCCAACGAACAGACCCCAGTTCATCATCAACAAATAACCGTTGGTCCATGCTGTAGCGTATATCCTGAAATATCTATACGCTGTTCCAGCAGGGTTCTCTGTCACTCCTACAATTTGATGCGGCTTAAACCCATAGCTTCCTTGTGTGCCAGCAGGCCACTGATCCTTGTCTCCAATCGCTAAAGTCGTCCAACTAGAATCATCGTTTGATCCTTGCAAATACCAGTCACCAGTAGGTTTATGGCTGCCGCCGGGGTATCCACTTACAGCAACATGAGTAACGTTATAAGCTGTTTTGCAGTCAACTTTTAGCCAAGCGACACCGCTTGCGTCATCGGCAGTTTGATAGCCGTAAGAAGGCCAAGAGCCAGTGGTCCTGCGATCGGCTTCATCTGCAACATTTTTAGGAGTTCCCCCTACATTTGTATTGGGGTATCCGGTAAACGTGAAAAATTCTTTTGTAGTCTTGTTTAGGATGTTTTGCGTTCCACTGGGAGCCAACACAAAATCGTTTGTGTAAATTCCGCCAGTTACCGCTAATGATGAATTTTTTGAGGCACCAGCTACGTTGGTGGTTCTGTTTATTGCCGCAGGCGTATTAAACCAAGCAAGTGTATTGGCTATTCTGGCGTACTCAGTTGTGCCGCTGTGATAACGGATGTAACTAGACCTTAGATTTATGTCATCAGACGAACCTAGATCAAGGTCGCCGCCGTTGTGCTTGATGTACCAATTTGCATTTTTAAACTGTAGCGGGATGTCGTCATTAACACGCACAAGATTAGTGCCGTCTAGGCCAACATCTCCTACATATAAAACACCTGTCCAACTGATTGTTGTATCCGCAGCGGCATTAGAACCTGTGTAAAATAAATGCCGACCCTGATCAATCTCATACATTGTAGAGCGGCCAGCAAAAGATCGCTTATAACCGTTTTCATAATAAGTGTTAGTGAAAGACCTTAAATTATTTTCGCCTGATGACGTTATTGCACCGCCGTAAGTTGAGCTAGAGGTTGCAATGTGTAACGCGCCCCCAAACGCACCACCCCAAGTTGGATGCCGAGTAGACCCAATGGCTACGCTGTTGGAGCCTTTCCCTATTGATAGTCGGTATGCGGTGTCGTAGAAAAAGAATTGATTATTTGCGCTAGAGTTAACCCCCGCGTTGTTAGTTCCGACTTGCCACTGGCCCGATGACGATGTGTATAAAATATCTTGTTCGGCATTTGCTGCGTCACCAATTCGGACATTGCCGCGCACATCTAGCTCTGCTGCTGGGCTATCGGTCAAGATACCTAAGCGACCATCGCCTCGCATCAAGAATTTAGTGGAGGTGCTGTCGTAGGCTTTTAGGTAATTAGTATTTAAACCTCCGTAAGATCCAGCCGCCAGTCTTAAAAATGCGGCATTAGCGTCATTGCCGTTAGTGTAATTAAAGCTTTCTATGTAAAGCCCCGATCCTTTGTGTGAACCGCTTCCGCGTGTCAATTGCAATACAGAATTGTCCGCATCAGTCGTCCCGCTGTTGATTGTAACGGCAGTTGCTGTTCCGTTTGTGCTATTGAATACGTTCCCAGAAGCAGAAGTCCTAATCGCGCCAGAGACATCCACAGCATACGATGGGTCAGGTTGCCCAATTCCAACATAGCCCTCTGGCGAAATGACCATTCGCTCGGTCGGCATAGATCCCGCCGTTGTACCATTATTAGTTGCAAAAACTAAAAAGTCTCGCTCTTGACCGGCAGTATCATGTACCCGCAACCCGATCCATGCTTGATCGCCTGTATATGAAGCCCCATAGGTGTTTGGATTTAAATGCTGAAACCCTATACCAGAGCTATAATCACCGATAACGCGATCGTTATCGCTGCTGTCTTTGATTGTTCTGGGGAATAGTTTTAATGCAGTTGCGAAATTAGTTATTGAGTCATCAAAACCGCCGCCAGCCATAGCGTTTTCGGTGTGATACTTTGCGTTCATTTGAGCAAAGATACCGCCGCTGTTAGTCCTGAGATCACCTGCTATTAATGCGTTACCTGTTTGACCATCTAGGCTAAACAGCTTTGAGTTGTCCATATAAAACTGCAAAGCGTCATTACCTGTAGCAACATCTCTAAGTCTTAAATAATCCCCATTGGCAGGCGCTGTACCTGCGGAGCCATAAGCAATATAAACATCAGTCCCAGCTAAATCTAATTGCGATGCTTGTATTTTTCCAGAGAATGTTCCAGTAGTTCCTGACAGACCGCCCGTAAGAGTGCCACCAGCCAAAGGCAGATGACCCACTTGTGAGTAGTCGTAACCAGCTTCCCACTGCAAGGAGTTAGACGCAGCACCGTCAGCGAATATGGTGCCACTTGCTAGAAAGTTACCGTTGTTTACGAACGCCCAGTTATTGCCAGCAACGCTGGGGTCATAGTCAATATACAAAGTTGACGTTGCTAAAGTAACATCTGCATATATCTTAAAAGCAGTTGCATTTGAAGCTGACGAGTCTTGTAAGTATATTCCTGCTTCGCCTCCAGCCGATCTTAAAAATAAATTAGAAGCTGCGGTTATATCGCCTGTAGTTGTAATAGCCCCACTAGAGATTGTGCCGATGTTGGACATATTACCAGAATTATCAATGACCTCAGTAGACCCCATCAATAGCGAGCCAGTGTTGACTGCAACATCACCGCCAATCTTGATAGTCAGACGAGCTGGCATGGTTGTTTCGGAGTCTATGGGACTTATATTTCCGCTAATTGCATCAGGAATCCTGAACCTTATTTCACCGTAGGATGAATAGAAATCAAATTTTTCAACGTTTCTAGTGTCGTAATGAACACCAGCCCTTATTTGATTAGATGCACTCCACATCCAGCCCCATGCAGTATCAGCACCCGAATTCCCATCTAGCCAATTTCCATTGTGGTTTACTAATTTTAGGTTGCGAGTCGTGGATGAAGACGTATAACTATCAAACAGTATTTCTTGTATAAGTGATTGGCCCACCCAAGGTGAGGCTGGTGGACTGATAGATATAGCACCACTAGATATAGCACCACTAGAGATAGCACCACTAGAGATAGTGCCAACGGTCAGATTGCGGCTTGCATCCGCCATTCTGGTTCCGTTTACCCAATATCCAAAAGGCGCATCTACACCAGTGTCGTCTAGTATCTTAAAATGCACCTTGTTAGTATCTTCAGGCTCGTAGAAATGCAGTTCTTCGCCTACAAGTTTAATCGCCATATCAACATCAGGGTCGGTAGCTGTGCTGCTGTTGAAGTTTACTGACGGGGATGAAGTGGTAGTGCTGGTTAGAGTTATATCACCTGCGCTTGTTATTGCGTCAGTAGATATGCTTGCTGCGTTAATGTTTTGACTAGAATCAATAACCGAGATGCCGCTTAGTTCAAAGCTAGTGGCGGATATTGCCCCTGAGCTGGTTAGCCCATGACTAAACTCAAACGTATCGCTCGCAGTCTTCCATAGGATAGAAGCATCTGTCGTACTATCCACTGCATCTTGGATAGTGATTCCACTATTATTGGCGGTGCTGGATGAATCACCCGTGGAATAGTTCAGAGTGATGTTGTTGTCTTTGACCGTGAGGTTGTCGGTGTTGACGGTTGTCGTGGTGCCGTTCACCGTTAGGTTTCCGGTGATCGTTAGATTCTGGCTGATAGTCCCGCCAGTCAAAGGCAAGTGACCTATCTGCGAATAGTCGTAACCAGTTTTCCACTGCGTAGAATTGGAGGCTGCGCCGTCAGCATATATAGATCCAGCAGCGAGGAAATTTCCGTTATCAACAAAAGCCCATCCAGGTGAAGTGCCAGCGCCATCTGGGTTGTATTCTATATACAAAGTTGACGGCTGATTTGGATTAGCGTACATGCTCCACGCTCTTACCGAGTCGTCAGAGTCAACCCAATTGATACCTACATCGCTATTTGCTGCTTTTAGGTTAATGTCTCCGCTAATGTTTGCAGCTGCTGCCGTAACTGCCCCTGAGCCAGTGTAGAAATCACCTGTGATAAGAATGTTTCCGTTGTCAATAAACGAAATGGGCGTTGTAGCCCCATTGTTTACCTTGAAACTCATGCTGGTAGCAGCTGCCTCGTTAGTATCAACGCCTGCTTCTATTCGCCATGCGTCAATTGAGGTGTCTGTATCCCTCCAAGATATTGAGCGAGTTCCGCCTGTACCAGTTAGCACTATATTGTTGGTGTTGAAATTAGATCCATTGGAAAAAGAGTTAATCTGGTTCTCAACGAAATTAACGCTTGCTGACGTAACCTCGTAAAGCCTAGCTGAAGAGTCTTGACCAAATGCGGTAGGAGATCCCGTCCCAGTGACAGTTGAAGACAATTTTATTTTGTGAACACCAGCTGCTAGGTTAGTGAAAGTATGACTTGTGAGCACATACGCATCCGCTCCGGTTCCCAGAGAGTTTGCGATATACTCTAAAGCGCCACCAGAGTTCATCAGAGATGTTCTGTATTCTTGTATAGCTCCGCCAATATAATTGGCCTCAACATAAATTTGAGTTGAACTAGGGGTTGAGCTTGTACTCGTAAAAGATATTGGCTTGGTTGCAGCTATTGCGTATGAGCCTGCATCTGTTTTGAGGTTGTAAATGACATTAAAGATTGAGTTCGTGATGTCGGACAACGCTGCCGCTTCTGATGCCCCAGAACCGTAGAAATAAAGGTATTGACTGGCGTTACTATATATCGGCAGTTTTGTCGTCACCGTCACAGTCGCCGCAACATCCAGCGTTAAAATTAGTTCATCAGTATCGCCATATAGAACCCCAGAAACTTTATCTACCAAGGTCCCGCCTGCGAGCGATATCCCTGACAAGGCGGCTGCACCCAAGCCGCTTTGATCTAGCAGAATATTCCCGTCAGCATCGTAGACTGTAATATTGCTCGCAAACACTGAGCCGTTAGGCAGCACCTTAAAACTTGCGTTTTCTGATTCATCAACTGCTGCGCCTGAAAAAATCCTGTAGGGCGCTGAAGAGCTGCCGTCCAATACAGTTGTAGCAGTCCCACTTCCAGCGATAAACTTTGAATCAGTGCTAACGTCACCCGTGAATGCCCCAGCGGATGCGTTTACGGTGCCTGTTACGGTTAATGCGGAACTATCAAATAAAATATTATTAGTTGCGTTGCCTACTACAAACTTCCCGCCAGTAAGGTCAAAGAAAGACCCTGACTCCGTACCGCTCGGAGCTGCGTCGGCATCAGGGACCGTTCCCCCTTTGAGTGTGCCGCCGGTAATTGTTCCCAGGTTAGAATTAATAGCTCCAAGATCATCAACACTGAGAGCGGCCGCGGTTATAGTGTCATCTATGATCAAATCACCAGCGAAAAATCCAGATATTGTGCCGAACGTGCTGCCGTCGTATTGATAGGCGGCTTGCTTGTTTGGACTAGAAGTTGTGTTGGTGACAACGACAATATCGCCGTCAGTAGGGTTTCTACCAAACGCTGTATTAAACGCAGTAGCATTTGCAGGCGCATCCACGTTATCGTCTGCACTTGTCCTGGTAAACCTGAAGAACCCATTGGAGTTAAGCAGATCACCTACAGCATAAGCCTGGGCCTGCCCGTCGTATACGTCAGTTCCCAATGTCGCTCCGACCGTAGCGTTGTTAGCCGGCCTCAAGCTGTTAGAGTCATCGACATCAATCCACTCAACAGAATCAGCAACCTGGTCCGTGGTAGTGACGGTCTCTGGCCCTACTACAGCACTTACTGCTGACTCATCTGTCGCTATACCTGTGCCAGATGACGATGTGCCGCTTGCGGTAGCCAGGAACGTATCGCCATTGCTTACAGGCGCTGTCGCACCCAAAGTGACCCAGTTCGTCGTTCCTAGATTTCGTATTCTGTACGTCTGCCCGATAATGATATCCGTGGCAGCAACCTCGTTGTCATACAAAGAGGCTCTAACCCAGTAATATTTAGTCAAGGCGCTAGTAGGCAAAGAAAAGGTTATAGCGTCATTCTTAGTCCTAAGGAATATCGACGAATCGCTAAAGTTACTAGTGCTGCTCTGATAAACGATAATATCGTTAAAGGTGGTATTAGGGACCGGGTTATCCCAGGTCAACCGCACGAAATGCCCATCAACCACTGAGTCCAAGTTTGTTGGCGCAGGAACCCCTGAGAATCCATCTGTGATAGATCCGTCAGACGAAATTGTCGAGTAATTCCCAGCAGGCATGTCTGTATAGTTTGCCTCGGTGTCTTTTAGCATGGTTAGCGTGACTGCGCCTTCTGCCGAGAAGTTAAATCCGAGGATGACAAAAGGTGTTTGATTGAAGCTTATTGAGTCTTGATCAGACCCAGCAAACTTATCAAGCGTGATCTTTACCCGGTCTCCAACTGTGTAACGTAGAGCTTTTAGATTGCAGGGGAACTCGATTAACAATTGGTCGTTAGACCTGTTAATCATTTGATAGGTCAACCGCTGACACATGTATACGTCATTGGTCATAGGAAGCTCTACTTCCTTATAGAGGACCTCTCCTGCGTCCCTGGTCGCTATGTCTGTCAACTGAACTTCTGGGAATGCGACCTTCTTATGCAGATCTTCTGGGTTAAAGTGAGTACCCTTGATCGTGTTGAATCTGTCATCCCGGGTGTTGGCCACGGTGATATTAATCGGGCCATTTAAATCGTTATCAGTAAGAATTGCGTCTGACTCTGGCTCTATATACTGACCGGCCTGCATTACATACTTGCCGCTAGAGTAGACAAGCGATCCGTTCATAGAGCTCAGGATCTTGTTTATGTTCTGAGAGTGACTATCGGTCCCGTACAGGACGCCGTTACAGGTGAATCTCTTCTGAGTCTGCGAGTTTGGGATAGATACTAATGCATCTGAATAATCCGCTGAAGAGTGGACAGAGGCCCAATCTATTGCGGAGGACGGAACACCCATTCCAAACTGATCATCGATAACGTAGTTAGCCAAGCACAGGGCTGGGTTGTCTGACCATTGCCAGGTAGTGCTGTCTGAAAGCCTATGTGTAGAGACTCCTAGGCTTGAATCATACTCAGGCGACGTGCTGTCTTTGCGCGGGTCGTATATCGCCATGCCCTTAACCAGGGCCTTTATGTCTTGCGGGTTATACTTGTTCCAGATCTCTGCGATCTTTTCGTTGTCAGGGAATGAGAACTTAGTGGCAATGTAGGTAAGACCCTGGCCTTCATGATCGCTGGTCCATTTAAAGAACTCATTAGCTACAGGCTGGCTAACTGCCGTTTGACCGCCAGTGTACTTGTAGACTGTGACCAAGGTGGTCGAGTCTATCGGCTTGAAGATAGTGGTAGTGCCGTTTACAGCGCCACCCAGAGCGTTGCCGCTGTTTATATCAGCGTTAGGGATGATTATGTTGTCTAAGTAAATGTCTGTGATTGCTTCTGACTTATCACCCGTCAAAGCAATTACATGCCACAAGTCCTGGTTGCCTGTACCGCCAACTCCCATAAACGCTACAGGACCTGATATCAAAGACTCACCGTAAACTCGCTTAACTGGAGCAGTTGTCGATCTTACGGTTTTTTGCCTAGCATAATTAGAGTCTGGCCTTGGAATTGACATTTCCATAAGCTTTGACATACCAACAACGCCAGCAGTTATCGCGAGCGCGCCGGTGACAAAATACGTCGTTCCGCTAATGCCAAAAACCACTTCTATCATTGGCAAGGCAGTCATGACCAGATTGCCCACAAACATTATTGCTGTAATTATTGCATTCGGCATTTATTCCATCCGCATATTAGGTTTTCTTTGTCTATTTGGATGATACCGTTCTTACAAAGGCACAGTATCTTGTCACCAAGCTTTATGCCCATCAAATCACCAGTAGACATTCTTACTAGGCATGGATCTCCGTCGCTTAACGTCTTGCTTGGAGGCCCTAAAACACTCGACACCGTATGCTTCAGGCTTCCATTGCCTTCTATTATTTTATAGGCTGCAGCCTCGTCTTGATAGTTAAAAGACTCTAAATAATCTACGCCGGTTAATTCTTTTACCACAAACCCTGCCCACTGGCAGCAATCAGCATCGCCGTAGTCAAACCGTCTTTTCTTCCACTTGTTGGCAGCTCTTAATACGTCTAATTTCGAAGCCATCTTAATGCCTATAGTTTCCTGGTCCCCTCGGCTGGGCAAGATCTATATCGCCAGACGTTATTGTGCTGCCTTTCCCTTTCCAGTTGACCTTCACCCCTTCTACAAACGCCAGAAGGTTAAAGAACTTATCTCCGCTGTATCTGGATTGCTGCCAGGTATTAGTGAACATTAGGTTTCGGCTTCTTTGCAGCAAGGACAATTGCGACTCGCAAGTCATGGTTATCATGTCGCCCTGGTCTGACCCAACGCTTACAGCCATCTGGTCCATATGACCAGCCCATAACGCCACAGGATTCTGCGTGTTTGCTGGATTTGGCTCCTGAACAAACGCATCATCCTCATCCAATACGCCGAGATATATTGTCACCGGGCGCATATAGTAGTTTTCTTCTAGCGCCTGCTCGGCCAGCGTCGCATCAAGTAAGGACAAGGTCAGGGTTATAGAATAAGGCGAAACGTCTGTCCCCTCCTCTACGGCAGATATTGTCGCCAGGTCACCTAAGCCCTGCCAGGTCTGCCCGTCGAAAGTATATTCTCCGATTCCGTTATGTACATATAACGTCTGACTAGAAAACTCTAGCTTGGCGAATGACAGCAGCCTTACATGCCCTGCAGCAAGCGCATCTGCTACGGCTGGTGAGAACCCTCTGCTCATGCTAAAACGTCCTCCATAGCTTCTATAGTGATGCTACTAATACCTCCGACATCATTGCTCCATGACGGATTGTTTCCCAGAATGAATACACCCAGAACAGGGGGTACAACATCAGCGTTTGTGAACGGTGCGCTCGCAGCTGTTGTGTTCCTAATCGGTGGCGCTATATTGACCGTTACATTTCCACTTGAGTCAGTGTTGTAGCTATCTGTCTCTGTCTGAGTGCCAGCATCCCAGTCGCTGACAACCATATGAAGCTCATTGCCGATCCTTAGATAGTCACCTGATTTCATGTAGCCTTGTGCGCTGGCAGGGCCGCCTGTCAATGACACTTCTGTACCTGACTGACTTGCTGCAGCGACTAAAGTAGAGTCAGCTCCTGCGCCTCGTCTAGAGTAAGCAAAGTCTCTCAACAACATCCTATGCTCTTGCCCGTTGAGGCGGCTTAGAAACGCTTGCAGAGTCGCCTTTGTAACGCCCGACACATTGTTGTACTGCATAGTACACTTCCAGAGAGAGCCCTTACGGGATGCTGTCTGCACAGCATTAGTCAAAGGCGACCGGAACACCCTGGTGTTGGTGACTAGCTCCCAGGTGCTAGATGTTGGGTTTATGTTAGGGAATATAAACTGGGTCATACTAGCCTTCCTCTACCAGCCAGGTCCCTGACCGTTTGTATGGTTGTTCTGCTTGTTTTCTCCATAGCCGTGCGGATCTTCTGGTCTACTTCTGGGCCTGCCCCGGTAGCGTCTACATTGTTTATGATTGTAATCCCTGAGCCGCCACCATTATGCATGTCAGTGATTTTTTCATTGGGATGTAGCATCGCCATAAAACCGCCCTTTCCGTCCATGCCTCCCGATCTAGCGCCGCGGCCGGTAAAACCACCTCCTTCAAATGACGCGACTGTCTGAGCCATAATCATAGCGGCACTCGCGTAACCCATTCCTCTGATAAATTTAGAGAACGCAATATTTCCAGGAGGCGGTAAGAACGCCAGCGCGTTAGCCGCTGCAACCTCTGCCGAAACAATTGCCTGGCTTGCTGCATATGCTTTATATGCGACAAACGCTGCCTTTTGAATAGCCGTTCCTTCCTTGAAGCCAGAAGCCATTAGTTGCAGGCCGTTCTGTATAACCGCATGACCAGCTTCCGCTATCTTCTGTTTCTTTTCCTGCTCTTCTTCAGCGATTCTCATTCTCTGTAGTGCAGAATCTCGCTCAATCATAGTAATCATGTCTTCGCGGGTACGCGTGGCATCGAAGAATGACTCGTCTAATCCTTTGACAAAAGTTAGCCTTTGATTCTCCTGCTGAGATATAAGCTCAAGTTCAGACAAGAATCCTGTCCTCATTCCTTCTAGCTTCTTCTCTGTTTTCTTTCTTTCTGAATTGGCAGCGTTGGTATCTTTAATCTCGGCAGAAACACCAGTCTGCAGCTGACGCTCTCTTTCCCTCCTAGCCTTTTCCGCCTCTCTCTCATCTTTTATCCTAGCTTTGGTTAATGCGTCTACAGCATCGCTTTCTATCCGAACCAACTCTATGGCCGTTAACCTTTCAAGCGCCTGCCTCTTTTGCTCACTAGTAAGCTCTTTATTGCCTTTTATTTGCCGAGCCAGTTGCTGCACGGGACTTAATTTAAGTGTCTTGTCATTAAGCTTTTCTATTCGCTCTATAAGTTTGTCAAACTCCGTTACAGATTCTGCTACAGCACCAGGCAATCCTGCGCTGTTAAAATCACCGACTTCTTTGGTCAGTATTGCCAGCTCTCCATGAGCTCGAAAAAACTTGGTTACTAAATCAAGGAATCCATCGTTAACATCTTCTAACCTCTCAGGCATCATTGTGTTCAATAACGCCGCAAACTTCTCGTTGTCCTTGTCGAGCTCTGTGCCCGCCATCTTGGCCGCTCTTTCCAATAATACAAATTCAGTCGTAGTTAAGCCTAAACTTTCAGCGGCGTCTGCTAGCCCCTCTGTTCCGCCTCCAACCTCGAATTGAAATCGTATAGACTCTATATCAGAAGCAACGCCCTGGATTTGCTGCCTATAGCCCTTCATGTCCTTTAAAGCGGAAATGCCAGCCATCATCCGCAAATTTTCTGCAGCTGTCTCTGAAACTTGACCAAGCTCCTTTAGCTTTCCTGCGTATTCGATAACCCCAGTCTTAGCGTCCGTTTCAAACAGGGAGCTTAAAGATCCAACTGTATTTTCTAGATTACTCGTAGCTGACTCAGACTTTAGCAACTGTGGAATAAATGCCCCCGCCAAAGCACCAGCAACTGCACCAACGGCACCTAAGATGGCGCCCGTAGGGCCGAATAGAGATGCTACCTGGGCCCCCTGTTGGGTTAGGACCATGAGCGGACTCTGGCCCATCTGTAGCTGGACTGCCACATCCTGTACCTGATGACCAAGCTGACCGAATCCGCCACGCATCATCCGCAGAGAGCCGTTTAGCTTTTGGCTCTCTTGGTTGGTTTTCTTGATGTTGTTTTGGACGCTTTTAAACGCCGAACCTGTATTGTCCGTCGCTGTAGCTGTAAAGACGTTTACGTTACCTGACATTTTTGGTAGCTTCCTTTAACTTGTCTGCCTTTAGTTTAAGGAACGTAAACCAAGTTTGAAACTCCGACACCGTCATTCGTAATACTACGTCTAACGGTTGGCCAAGGTGGTCTGCCAGTTCGTACATCATGTACAGGTCGGTGACCTCTCCTTGACCATCTAGGAGTTTTTTTCGCGTTCCTCTTCGCTATCCGCTGCTAGCTTTAGCACAAAGTTTGCGACAGACGATAGAACATCTGGGTCAACATTATTACGAAGCTTTGGCTTGTCGCTGATATCGAACAAGGGCTCGCCTTTCTCATCGACGGCACCATAGATCACGGCGTAAACCATGTAATCCGTGGTATCGTCTTTAGATCTAGCAAGCCACTTGGCCTTATCTGACAAAGACAAATTCTTAGCGAATATTGTGACATCCCAAGCTGGGACCTCCATTGATCGCACCTCCTGATTGCTAAAATGAGCAACCGCCGCGTCAATTAAGGAGCCCATTATGCAGTGCCAGGTGTTAGTGCGCCAATACCAGTAAGGTTAAAGCTAGCTTCTACTAGACCATCAGCTGCAGCACTCTTGCTTACAGATGCGACAATAGCCAATCCGTCCCACTTAGTATTGCCTGACGTTACGCCGTAAGGATATAGCTCGACCTGAACCGTGCCGCCTTCTACGAAATCGTCTTGAGCTGGGTCTTCGTTGTCCCAGATGCAATTCAAAGTAGTTGACCAGCTTTTAGTGGTCAGCTTCTGTGAAGTCCAAGCGTCACCCAAAACAGTATCGTCTGCTAGGTTTGCAGTGGTTTCCAAAGACCAATCTTTTACCTCAGCAACAGCTACGGGAGTACCCGATCCGTCTGTTGATGTGACAGCTTTTATACTGCCTGTATGTCCAGCATGTGTAGCCATTTCGAGCTCCTAAAATAAAAACTATTTTAACCTAAAAACACCATTATTATAGCGTTGTTTCCGGGTCATTTTCACTAGTGTGATAGATAACATCCACAGCCATTCTTGCGAAAGCCAGGGGTTGATCCCCTTCGCCAGCAAAATCCGCTTCAAACCTGGTTATCTGCAGGTCCTTGGCGTGACCGTCTAAGGTTAAGTCTGCGTACAAAGCATCCTCAATCTCTAACGATATCTGATCAAGCTGATCGTCGTAATTAGACGTTCCCTTGACATAAATCTCTACCACCACCGACAAGACTCTTTGCTGAAGTCTAGAGGCGCCGATTGTCGCGTAATCAATCTGCTCGCTCAGAGTGTAAACAGCAAGCCCGGGCAACTTAGCCTCAGCCAGGGGATAAACTCTTGATCTGTAGACTCTAGATCCTGTGGTAGCCAGGCCCGTTAGATCAGTTACTATCCTGTCTCTTATCGTCTTTCTTGCGTGAGCCATTATTGCTTCTCTAAGGCCAAGTCTGTCAGCCCTGTGCCGTCATTCATGACGACTCTTACAATGTAATTAACTCCGCTTATAACGACAGAGTCCCCCTCTGCAGCGTTAGCCACGTCAGACGTTTTAACCGCCAAACGAGGCTGCTCTACTGCAAATGCCACCTCACCGCCTGTATCTACTGCCTGGTATTCCTTGTCGAATATCCCGGTAATAGTAGATGCCGATCCACCAGACGGTGTGTATGTTACTGACTCACCAAAGTCAGCGAGCATAATCGCTCGTTCGACATCCGTTTCTACAGCCATTATTCAGCCTCTTTTTGCTCTACCGGCTCTACTGGCTCTACAGTCTCTACAGGCGTTTCTTCTTTCGCCTTTCTTTTGGTGGGCTTGTCGCCTGACAAACCAACGCTACGATTTTGCGCCTTCTTAGGCTCTTGCTTAACCTCTGCAATGCGACCAATCGCTATAAGCTGATTGACCTCATAATCTTCTAATTCAACAATGTCTCCAGTTTGGTGACCATTGCCTTTAATTACACAGCCTTTGATTACTTCGTACTTCTTCATCTTAGCTCCAAGAGGATCGGGGCCCGATTGGGCCCCTTTCCATTTGCTTGTATTAAGCGTCACTATTAAGCGCCGTCATTACCGTATGCGAAACTAACAGCGTGACGGATTGCAATATCCATCATCGCCAATGCTACGATTCTTACACCGCCTGAAGTTGACAAGCTGTACGGATCGACCTTGATATCGACTCCACCAAAGAAGCCAACCAAGCAATCACTGAAGTTCCCATAGTAGAGATTTCCAGAAGTAGCCTGATTAGATACGATGGCACGGTAGCCGTTAATCGTCCCGCCAGGTTCAGCAACAAACTGAGCAGTGCCAGATGCCTTCTCAGTGGTCTTCAACGCGCCGTACATACTTGCAGGCAAGATGTAAGCGAGGTTACCAGAGAGGGCATTGTCTTCTGCTACAGCAGTTTCCAAAGTTACTACTTCTGCGAAGGTGGGGTTAGCAGCCGCGAAGTTAGTTACCTGGTTAACACCAGAAGTGTTCAAGATACCCGTGGGCTGACCTGATGAACCAGAGCCTTCCAATGCAGACAAGTCAATCGCCAAAGCGATGGCTTGTGCAAGGTCGTCACGGATCAAGTTCTCAACATCCATTGAGCTCTGAACCATTAATTGGCGTGTTGCATCCGTAAATGCGCCAAGGGTGCGTGGAACCATTTGGATGTTGCCAACGGTCATTTCTGACTCGGCAGCAGCAGCACCTTCAGTTCCAATCCAGCCAGCAGCAGCTGAGGTCAACTTCTTGGGAATGCGAACGTCGCCAGACAATCCATTGAGGACTCGAGCACCAGCACTCATTACTGAGCTAGCGTTTCGGAGTACGTCAATGAAGTCACCACCACGGTAGTCTTCACCAAACAAGTCAGCATCGTCAGCT
>Ga0208134_1001305_pt1 | contig 14543 bp, 12 predicted proteins | sample VirMetDEL_Mar_31_FD_184515 | JGI IMG/M metagenome (GOLD analysis project Ga0208134, IMG submission 184515) | Aqueous microbial communities from the Delaware River and Bay under freshwater to marine salinity gradient to study organic matter... | ecosystem: Environmental > Aquatic > Marine >... | reverse complement strand
TGACAATAGTGATATCGTATTAGATGATGATGATGATGATGGTGATACACCATATCTACAAGGACTTCTTGGTGATGGAGCTTCAACTGATTTTAGAGGCGATGGAATATCAAACAAAGAATTAATTGACATATTACTAAATGACCCGGACCCAATGGAAAGAGAAATAGCAGACGGAGCATTACAAGAAAGAGCAAACGAGCAATACTAATGGCAAGAAGAGCATTCATAGGAGCAAACAGAAGAACCGACGCAATTCGTAGGAAAGTGGGACGACCAACAGGAACAGCTCCACCAAGAGTTGCACCACCAAGAAGAATTCCAGTAAGAATAGACCTTGGTTCAGGTGGTAGACCAGATTTAAGAAGAGATACATCAGCTGATGACATTGTTCTTCGTCCAATAGAATTAGATAGAGATGATAGTGGTGATAACTTTAAAGACCCAAGAGACCCTGGAGTACCAATCAGAACACCCATACCACAAACATTGGGTGGATTTCCGGTTGACATTAGAGCAAACCGACCAGAAGAGGGTGATACAAAAGGTGATGAAATAATTTCAGATGTTGATTTAAAAGAAATTGAAAAAGAAAGAGATTTAATTTTATTTCCACCACCACCGCCACCAAGAGGACCTTTTATTGAAGACCTACCAGATTTTAAACCAGTAAAAACAGGACTTGGAGTTATAGGTTCAGGTGGTGTAAAAGACCAAGAAATTTTAGGTGGACCAGTAAAAAGAAAAAAGAAAAAGAAAATTATTCCTATTAAAAGGAAACCTATTAAGGAAGACATTAGAAAGGTAAAATCTAAAAGAGGTAATGCCAGAAATAACATTAAAGCAGGTCTTACAAAGAAAATTCCTGCAGGAGAAACTATAATTGAAGTTATAAACGAACAGATAGAAGTTACAAGAAAAACAAGAAAAGTTTCAAGACCAGCGCCAGTTCGTTCAGTAATACAACTCGTTAGACCAAGACCAAGTGTTCCGGTTAGAGAAGTAAGACCAACAACAAGAATAGCTGGTCAACCAATTAGAAGACCAGCACCACCAGTTCCAGATGTTCCACCACCACCACCACCAAGACCACAAGTCGCAGTGGCACCAATTAGGACATCAAGACCACAGGTAGCATCAGCGCCAGTAAGAACAAGACCTACAAGAGGTTCAGCAGTGTCAGCGCCAGTAAGAACAAGAACAACAAGACGACAAGGTGGAGGTAGATACTAATGGCAAGAGCAACAAGTAAGTCAAGACAAGTTGGAGCAGGAAGTCGTTCAAATAGAAAACGACCAACAGGAACAGCTCCACCAAGAATTGCACCACCAAGAACACCAAAACCAAAAGTAGTTGCACCACAACCCAAACCACAAAATGTCGTGTCAGGACCAACTTTTAAGGGTTCACCAACAATCGTTAGACCAGACGGAGTAACAGAAGTTCTTGGACCAGGTGGAGTAGTATTAGAAGAAATAGGTGTTGATGGAAAAATGATTGTTGACCCAATCAAAGACGCAGGATTTGACCCTAAGAATCCACCGGCAAGTATTCAAGCAGTAAGAGATGAATTTAGAGAACACGTTGAAAGTGGTAGAGATGAAGCAGGTGAAGTATTTTTTGTAAGTGATGAAACAAAAGCAGCGTTGGTTAATGACGGGTTGGGAAATAGAGCACAATCAAAAGATGATTTAGTAAAAAGAAAAGTTATTAAACCAAATGGTGAATTTACCAAAAAGTATCAGCAAGTAGCTAATGAGGAAGTTATTAATCCTAAACAAGAACAAGCTAATTTATCACCGAGAGATTATGTAGCTACTATTGAAGAAGTTATAGATAGTAATCGTATTAGAGTTTCTTTATCTTATAATGACGGAGTAAATCTTTACGGACATAAAGGTGAAGACCAAGTAGCAAATCGCTTCAAAGGATTTAGAGTAAATTATGTAAAGAACAATATAGAACGATATAAAACTTATGTAAAAATTGATTCACAATATTATCTCGTTACAAATAGTGTATTGGGTGTTGACGGACAACAAAGAATTTTAAAAACAAAATTACCATTAACAAATGATATTGAGTTTGGAGAAGGTTTTACATTTGTAGAAAAAAGATTACCAGACTATATTGATAATGTTAGATTAGTTCCATTTGAAGATGATGTTGATGACGGAATATTCTTAAGACTTCCAAACTTTAATTCAATAGACAACCCAATTAATTTTCAAGGAACACAATACGGAACACATAACGCATTAACAAGTTCAAACGCTGATGATACTCGTGATATAGAAAGATTATTAATATCAGGTAGTTTATTAGATGTTCAACCAAATACAGAATATGGTAAAACCACTACTGATTTAACAATAGAATCAGATGATTATGGGTTTGGAAACTTTATTCACTTTTCAAGTGCAGAAACAAGAATTAGAAATTTTGAAAAAAAATTAAAACTAATAGAAGGATATAATTCAGATAGTTCATCATTAGTTAGTATTTCAAGTTCATTAGAAACTATACAAGAAATAGAAGCAAAAAGACAAAGAGTTAAAAATTCATTTGACCCATTTGAACATCATATGTATTTTGAAAGTTCATCTTATGTAAGTTCATCAGCTGGACAATTCCACGATACAACTTGGCCTAAGACAAATTCATCATCACCATATACATTAGCAGCAGTCGGTAGTTCAGATGCTAATACTTGGTTCAATAGAAGAATTACAGAATCTTCTGATTATGACCAAAGAAATATGAACTCATTAAGAAACTCTTTACCAGAACATATTTACGCAGATACTGAAAACAATGTGTTCTTAGAATTTATGGATATGGTTGGGCAACAATTTGATGAGATATGGAGTTATACAAAATCCATAACGGATTTAAATGTAAGAGTAAATAAAATATCTGAGGGTATATCAAAAGATGTAGCGATACATTATGCAAATGCACTTGGTATGAATCTATATAGTGGTAATGATTTATTATCTTTACCAACTTATTTATTAGGAAAAAATAAAGACGGAACAGATTTATATGAATCACCACAAGAAGCAGTTACGGAAAAAATTTGGAAAAGAATATTAGCAAACTTACCTTTCTTTATCAAAACAAAAGGAACAGAACGTTCTCTAAAAGGATTACTAAATTGTTATGGGATTCCAAGTACAATGTTGAGAGTTCGTGAATATGGTGGACCAGATAAAGGAACAAGAGTAAGTTATGAAATCAAAAGAAAGTTTACAAGAGCATTAGATTTTAAAGCAGCACAATACATTAAGTCTAATTGGAAAGCAGCAGCAGATGGATTAATTCCTGATACATTAGAATTTAGATTTAGAAGTCCTAAATCACAAGACCAAGTAATTTTACAAAAAGATGATAACTTTGCTATCTCATTACAGGATAATGGAGAAACAGATGACTATGGTTATTTAAGATTTACCATTAGTGGTTCAGACGGAAGTGTAAATTATATAACATCATCACTACAACCATTTTATAATGATGAGATGTGGTCAGTTATGTTGACAAGAAAGTCAGCAAGTAATGGTGATGAATTTGATGATGATAGTATTTATGCGAGTTCTTCATTTGAATTAACAACAAAATATTATGAGTCTTCAAGACAAAAGATTTTATATCAAGATAGTCAAAGTATGGAAGTGACATCTTCTGCAATCAATGCAGCATTTACTTCAAGTGGACACGTTTACTTAGGTGGTAGTGGTAGTTCATTTGGAAATCAGTTTACAGGTTCATTAATGGAATATCGATTATGGTCAGAACCATTAAGTTCAAGTGTATTTGACAATCACGTCCGAACACCAAAATCATATAATGGTAATAGTTATTCTTCATCATTTGATGAATTATTAGTTCGTTATCAATTAGATGAAAATAAAAATTTATCATCTTCAGCAACAGCTTCAAATACAGCACACGATTTATCATTGTATACAGAACCACAATCGGTTGATGTTGTTGGATTTACAGGAAACTTTTACAGAACATTAGTAGACCAAGAAAAAGTAAAAGTTCCAAGTTTAGGACCAACTCGTAGAAATGCGACTAAGATTAGAATTGAGGATTCAGACATACCAAAAGATATAAATGGTAGTGGTTCATTGTTAGTTGATAAAAGACGAGAACAATCCAATGATGACTTCGCACCACTTGATGACCACTCATTAGGAATCTACTTTTCACCAGTTGATATTGTAAATGAAGACATAATGTATAGTATTGCAGATTTTAATTTTGACGATTACATTGGTGACCCAAGAGACCAATACAGACCTTTTTATAAAGATTTAAGAGATTTAAGAAAGGAATACTTTAAACGATATGATATGTCAAATAATTTCTTTGACTATTTAAGAATTTTAGAATTTTATGATAGTAGTATTTACGATACAATTTTACAATTAGTTCCAGCGAGAGCAAAAACAAGTATTGGTGTATTGATAGAACCAAATATTTTAGAAAGAAATAAGCAAGTCATAGGACAACGACCAGAATTTGAAAACACATTTTTTGAAAACGCTGGGGAGTATGATACTGGTATTCTTATTACAAGATACATAACAGGTTCTAATGATAATTACTTTGAAACAAGTGGTGAATATACAACCTATGGTGGAGATATTAATTTAGCATTCTTTGATACAGGTTCATCATTAGGATTCTTAAATAATCGTTCTATAATGATATTAGACGGTATAGACAAACGAGGTGAGTACGGAACAACATATGCAACAGCAAGTGTTACTTTGGGTTCACACAATAATATATTTACAGAAGTATTACAACCTAACATTACAGGTTCAAGATTATCACAAACATATGAAGTAAAAGAATTTTTCTATTCAAGTTCATTGAGTGCTTCTATTGGACCAACATTAGCATATAGTTCATCATTTAAACCATCAGATGTAGAAAGTATGGGAGTATCAACTAATTTATTTAGAGCATTTTATCAAGGAAATATTTTAACAAGAGATAATTCAATTGACGGAGAGGAACCAGTAATAGTCAATGAAGTTGCACCAACAGTATTAAAGACACAAGATTCAGATATATCTAAACTAAGAACGGATTAAAACAATGGAAAATTTAACTTTCTTATATTTATTATTGAAAAAGAATAGTTATATCATTTCCACAGGAGTAAAATAAAATGGGATTTTTAGACAACACGAGTATAACAGTAGACGCTATCTTGACAAAAAAAGGTCGTGAACTTTTGGCAAGAGGGCAGAACGAATTTAAAATTACAAAGTTTGCATTAGCAGACGACGAGGTTGATTACAATCTTTACGATACATCACACCCAAACGGGTCAAACTTCTATGCGGCAGTCATTGAGAATATGCCACTATTAGAAGCGTTCGTAGATGAGAATCAACTAATGAGATATAAATTGACAACACTTCCAAAGGAAACAAACAAGCTTCCTATATTGGAATTACCTTCACCTTCATTGACTTTCAATGGAGCAGGTATTACACAAACCGTATCACCTAACACAAGAAATGCACCAAACGAAACATATACATTTACATTGTTTAACGCAGATGTTGCTAACTTGTCATTAAGTGGTGGAGCTGGACCAAGTGGAAAAACACTTCCAGGTGGTAGACTTGAACAGGACTTCATTAACGCTGGAGCAACAACACCAGTATTCTTAAATGAAGCAGAAAGAAAACGTTCAATATCAGTTGTCGGTAAAAGTGTAAGAGTTATTTCAAGGTCATTAACAACATTAACAAACACAAACTTGTCAGTAACTGGTAATAGTTCAGGTGCACAATTCACCGTAGCTATCTCAGTAAAAGCAGACCCAAGTAAAGTATAAGGAGTAGGTAATGGCATTTCAAAGATTTAATCCAGAAAACGACATTGTTGAAAATCAACGAACTACAATCTCAAGTGGATTGTGGAGTGGTGGAAGTTCAACTCTTACTTCATTTTTTACTCAGTCAAGTAATGGAAATATAACAGGTTCAGTATTGGAACTATATAATGTAGACCCAAATACAGATACATCAGCAGAAACACAAATCGCAGTTGGATATGCAAATATTCACGGGAGTGGTTCAGCAGGTAATACAACTAAACTGACAACAGGTGGTAGACAGACAGCAGCTCTATATAGACAATTTAGAAATGTTATCTTGGCACCAAACACAGATGAATTTTCATTTACAGGTGCAGCATCATCAAGTGATGACTTTTACTTTATCTCGTTCCAAAGAGCAAGACAAAGAGAAAAGATTGACCCAGGTAATTGGGAATTACAATTAACAGGTCAAATGGCTGGTAAAGCAGCAAAGATTCAATTAATTGATGATAGTGGTGCTGGAAGTAATCCAACTGTAAATGAGGGTGGTAGAGTATTCAATGTTGTTAGTGGTTCTATTAATGACGGAATCAATACAGCAGCAGCAAGTCAACCAGGTGGTGGATTAGGATTATTCTATCCAGACTTAGGAATTATATTATTAGACGCATCTCAAATGGAGGCGAGTGGTGGTTTAGACCCAGCAAATCCAAGAAGTACAGATACATTTGATAATAGACCACAAGCATTCTATAATTCAATTAAATCAGGTTCAAGTTTCCAAGCAAGAAGAGAAGAAGAAATTAGTTCAACAAATTACTTTATTAGAGCAAATAATAAAGACTTTAATTTTAGTTCTAATCCAACTTTCTCTACTGGTTCGGACGGAAGTCTAACACAAGGAACTTTCTTTAAAGACCCTAAAACTTTTATTACACAGGTTGGTCTTTACAATGATGACAATGAATTATTGGCGATTGCTAAACTAAGTAAACCATTATTAAAATCATATTCAAGGGAAGCTATTATTAAAGTGAAACTTGATTTTTAGGACAAACTAATGTTCAAAAATCTTGACTTAGATAACGACGCAACTATAAAAGCATTTCAGTCTTTTAAGAACTTTACATTTACCAATAACGATAGTGGTAGTGGTGTATTTGCTACCAAAGCTCGTTCAGGTTCTAAGTTTAATTATGTGAGTTCATCAGACGCAATCACAACAATCACATCTGGTTCAGTATCTACAAATTACTTTGGATTACCAACATATACAATGTTACACAATCTATTTTATTCTAAACACGGAAAGGAGTATGTAAATACTGGTTCTATGAATAGAAATCTACACGATTCAGCATCAGTAATTAGTGTAGCAAGGGAATTGTATGGTGAGAAAATAAAACCAGGTAGTATTGAGTTATCAGCTACTGTTGGTGGACAAACATTTGACATTAGAGATGACGGAGAAGGAAATCTTTATGACAATAATCATTCAGCAAGTTTTTCAACATTTAAAACAAACAACTTTTTAAGTGGTAGTTCAACCACAGCAGCAACTCGTGGTAGTGGTTCGGAAGTAGGAAATATTTTTTATGAACAAGGACTATTTGTAATGACTGATACTGGTTCATACAAAGACGTTGGATTTGGAACTTCATATAATTTAAAATACAAAGCAACACAAACTCATTATCAGTACGAATATCGTGTAAGGGTAAAACCACACGAGTTCAATACAACAACAAATATTAGTATTACACCGGATAGAAGTGGTAGTATTACAATGGCTGAGGGTGTTGTTTCAATGTCTAATTACTTTGGACCAGGTGACCAACCAAGTGGACAAGGAACAGGAAGTTACGCTACATTTTATAATGCAGCATCAGAAGCATTGGGTTTTGTAACTGAATCTAATTTCAAACCTTTTGTGACTGATATAGGTTTATATAGTGAAAATAATGAACTATTGGCTCACGGAAAACTCGCAAAACCTATCAAATTATCAGACGACATTGAAACCAGTTTCATAGTTCGCTTTGATATCTAATTTTTAACAATCTTATATTTATTATTGAATTAAACTCAATGGAGAAAACAATGTTTCATTTTATGAAAAAAATGGTTATGTCAGCGGTTATGTTTGGAATAGTTTTTGCACAAAATCCAATCATAAGAGTAAAACAATTAGGTAGTTGGGATTCACCACAAACTTGGTGGAAAAACTCAGTTACACAAGATTTAGACGATTTCTTAGCAGCAGATGCGTCAAATCCAGCATTCGATAATAATAACTTCGATATCTGGAGAGATAAAGTTTTGGAAATGGAAGTTACCTTAGATGATGTAGGGGAAGATATTACTACACTTAGGTTTGATATTGCATTCGATAACGACTTAATCACTTGGGTAGAATCAGGTGAAACATCAGTTAATGCTTGGAGTCAAGGAGAATCCAAAGTTGTTAAAGGAAGTCATATATCAGGTTGGACTGAAGGTGATGAATCATCAGGAGCAGACTATTCATTTGAAGTAGTTCATTATCAAAATGTCGGTTATCAAGATTCATTAGCAGTCGGAACATCTGAAACATTAGTAGAAGAATCAATATCCGATACAAGATACGATTGGTTAAGAGTTACTATGGTATCACACGGAGTTGACGCAGATAATGACGGAACACCAGATAAAACATTCGGAACTGGTAATGGAAACCAAGCACAAATAATAAAATTATATTTTAAAATAAATGATGTTGTTGATGACTTTGCACCAAAAGCATTTAGAATACCAACATTTTATGACGGGTCATCAGGATATTACACTTATGTATCAGACGCATATTTCTTAGATTATAAAGTTTACATTGACGGAAATTGGGGAGATTACTATACAGGTGAAAGAACCTTTAACGGAGCTGCTCGTGGTGACATTACACTACACCCGAAACTTGTTGATGTTGAAGGATATATGAGATACATTGGAGAATACGACGGAACAAATGCATATTCACGAAACAAATATTCTATGATGAAAGTTATCTTTGAATTAGATGAAACTAACCCAGACCAGTTTTCTAATTGGAGAAATCCAAGAGATGTTAATTATCCTTCAAGTTTAACAGATGAATCTTTAAATGATGATGTTATGGGAACTTATGATGAGTATTCAACGAATGCATTAGGGTATCAACATATGAGATACTATGAACAAAATGCCGGAACAACATCAGACCAGAAAATCCAAAACGATGGATTTAGAGGAGTTAGTTATTGGTATTGGACATACACAGATGATAAAGGATATTTCAATATTTCTTTACCGAGAAACAACAGATATCGTATGTCGTTCTGGCCACCAGAGGCAGATGACTATGTTGGAGACCACACAACTTATTTATTAGATAGAGGAGCAATCACCAACATCAATGACGCAATCGCATCATTTAATTTCCAATCAAATAAATTTGATAACGAAACCGATATTGATATTGCAACACCAAGTGCGTATTTAATCGGTGATGTAGACGGAGATGACAAGTTCCAATTAAACGACACATATTTCTTATGGGCATACACATCAGGAGTATTTGAAACAAACTACACACACTACAATGGAGAAACTTATCAACAATGGTCAAGTATTGATAATTTAAAATCTGGAAACAATGATGAAACTTTAAATTATTATCAAGCACACGACGGAAACACAAGAAACCAAAGAAGAGAGTTCAGTATATTTGTTGATGATGATTTAGCACAAGAAACCGCAACACTAACACAAGACGGAGGTGGAGTTATTTGGTTAAATCCATTAATGGATGATGTTCAAACAGGATTAGACACATTATCAATTAAGTTAGGAGCAGGTAGTTCTACATTTGGAGATGATGTAAATCCAGATTACTTATTTAAAACTACTGATGCTTCTAAACAAGTAGACATTATTGGAACATCAAACGATAGTGATATTGCATATTACTTTACAGGTGATATGAACTTAACTGGTTTAAAAGTTGACAACAACGGAACAGCAATTACACCAACCGTAGATGGAACAACATTTTATCGTTGGGGTAATGGAACAGCACCAGACGAATGGGCAAGAACATCATCACCAAGAACAATAGTTGAAAATCCAGATGTTCGTTTATCATTACCGGCAGACGGAAGTGTTAAAGTTCAAATGGGTAATCAAGTTGTAGTTCCTTTAACCATTACACCAATCGCAGATGAAATGACTGGTGAGGTTAATAAAATAGCAGGATATGAATTTGAAGTTAGGTTTAAAGCAGACCAATTAGAATTCTTAGACGCTCAAACAGGTTTACTACCAGGTCCTTGGATGACTTACTTAAATGAAAGTGAGATTGACGACGAAGGATACAAAACAATTTCATTTGGTTCATTAGAAAATTCACCAAACAACGCGCCAATCGATTATTACATCACAGAAGAAATCGTTGGACTACAATTAGTATTCCAATCATTAATTAGTGAAAACAATCCAGACGAATGGATTACAGCAGACTTACAATTCGTAGGTAAATATGCAGCAGGTAATCCAAACGGAGACGACTTACTAATGGAAAGACAAAGTGGTAATATTCGTATTTGGAATAAGTATTGGGCATTCGGTGGTGGACAACCACAAGAAGATGAATTAACTTATGTTTATCCAAATCCATTTATACAATCAGAACACAACGACATAAACTTCCAATTCTTTATGGAACAAGCCGGAGATGTTAAGATTAGTATTTACAATATTAACGGACAGAAAATAGCAACAATCTTAGAAGAATCAGTACAAGAAGGTTTACACAACTTTAAGTTTGATGAATTACCAGAATCATCTGACCCACAATTCCATAGTGGTTATCAGAATTTAGATTCAGGTATTTATGTATTCTTAATGGAAACTGAAAACAAAATCAAAACAAAGAAATTTACAATTCTTAAATAAGGAGTAATTATGAAGAAACTACTAAGTTTATTATTATTAACAGGAACATTATTTGCACAAGCGAACAATGTCTTTACACTTAATCCAAGTGTAAATAGTGCCGGTATGGGTAATGTCGGTATAGCAAATGCAGATGTGAAAAATGTATTTCACAATCCAGCGTTTGCAGGACTAAGAGAATCACACCAAGAAGTATCTTATGTGGATTGGTTACCAAACCTAACAGACGATATGGGATACCAAAGTATTTTAGTAACATCAGATATGGGTTGGTCAAGTGAGATATTTTATTTCAATTATGGAACACAAGTTCAATCAGACCAATACGGAGTAGTGTTGGGAGATTTCGAATCCGCATCATTTAGAATAAGTGGTGGTTGGGGATTTGGATATAGAGATTGGTTAGTAGGTGCAAGATTAAATCTATACAATCATAGTTTTATTGATGACTTTGATATCGATATGAATTATGGATTTGACATTGGTGCTTACAAAGAATTTGGAAACACATCATTAGGTATCGTATTAAAAGATGTCGGTGGTGAAACTAAATTCTTAGACCAAGAATTAAATCTACCTATGTCAGTAGGTATTGGTGTTGGACAGAAGTTTGGAGACTTTACACTATCATCAGATGTAAAATTCTTTGAAGACCACAATTCAATCGGTTTAGGTGGTGAATACAATTTAGGTATCGCAAGTTTAAAATTAGGATACTACACAGAATCAGAATTTGATGTAGACTATCTAACATTTGGTGGTGGTATTAACGCAGGTATTGTTGATATATCATTAGCATATTATTACAATACAGATAGTTTTTTTAACGAAACTTTAATGATTTCTTTTGGGTTTGACTTATAATGGATATTGTAAGTGTTTGGAACTCAATAGGATACCTTGACGGAATATTGTTTACAATATGGTTAGGGATATTATATTACGGAAAGTGCTGGATAGACAGCAAATTTAAATAAGGACGGAAAAATGGCAAAACAAGTAGACGCAGAACAATTAGTAGATAATTTACAAAACGCAAAGTTTGGATTATCAATACAAAACATCATAGCTATCGTAACGGTACTATCATCTTTAATCGCAGGTTGGTATACTTTCACAGGTAGAATAGATTCATTAGAAGAAGTAGTTCAAGGATTCGCAGAAACATCAGACATAGAATTAGTTGGACAAAAATTAGATGCTTTTGAAAAAGATATTGATTATCTTAAAGAAAGAATCGATTCTTTTGAAGGTGTTGATTTATCAGGTATCACAGGTGATATCGTTAGATTAGAAGGTGAAATTAAATCAGTTAGAAATAATGCAAATGCAGCTCACAAACATATTGAAAAACACGAAGTTGATTTTCACGGTGACCCATTAGCAAAATTTAAAAAATAATGATGTTCTTTAAAACAAACGAAGCAAAAATTAAACACTTACAAAAAGAGTTGAAACGAGATGATTTATCTTTATTGAAAAGATTAATCTTTATGGTTCAATTAATGATGTTAGGATTTAAAAAGTAATGACATTTGTTATTACGGAACCTTGTATCTCAACTTGTGATACAGCTTGTGTAGCAGTTTGTCCAGTAGATTGTATTCACGGACCAATTGATAAAGACGGAGCAGGAGCAGAAGTTGAGGGATTAGAATCAGTTGCAGGTATGCAATTATTCATCAATCCAGAAGAGTGTATTGATTGTGGAGCTTGTGAACCCGAATGTCCGGTAGACGCAATCTATGATGAAGATGATTTACCAGAAGAATACGAGAAGTATACAGAAATTAACGCAAACTTTTTCGAGGAGTAGAAAAATGAAACACATATTAAGTTTATTCATAACAATGTTTTTATTAGGTTGTGCAACATCATCAGTTGAAGCACAATCAGGTAAAACAAAAGTTCAATCTAAAATCGCATCTTATGAAGCAGAAAAAACCTTAGATGATATCAAATGGTTTGACGGAGAACCAGAAGGAATTCAATTAATTCAAATCAGTATTAATGAAAATATTCTAAATGCATATCCAGAACTAAGAGATAAAAGAGTGGGGTTTGGTATGACCAATCGAATTATCGAGGTATTAGAAGAAGCAGGTCGTTTCTATTTCGTAGAAGAAAAAGACGAAGTCATTAACAAAATGGTTCAAGAGTGGGAACGAAGTGTTAGTGGATTACTTGAAGAAGAATTAAATGTCGGTACATTCGCAACAACTAAATGGTTTGCTTATGCAGAAATTTATGACTTTGCAGTATCCAATCAAGAAGAAATCAAAAGAAGAAAAGCAAAACTAACCAACACTACAATGGTAGGTATTCAAGTTCGTTTAGTAAACGTTGAAACAGGTAAATACATTACAGGTAGTGGATTAGGAACATCAGCCAAAGAAGGTGAAGGTGTATTGAAAAATCTTGATATGTCATTCGACCAATCAACCGTATCGTTCGCTACAACAGGAGCAGTAATTACAGCAGTAGCAAATGTATTGAGAAGATTGGAAAAAAGAGGTTGGTAGAATGAATGAAATGGTTACTCACATTATTAGTATTCAGTAGTCTTTATGGACAAGGTTTCGGTTATAATTATATAGACCCTTGTAATCAACAAGCGGTTAATCTTAATTACAAAACTGAAACAACTGAGAATGGATTTTGGGTTACTTATTATAACCAACGAAGATTCTTTACTTGGTTAGAAGTAGCAGACGGAACTCTACAAAATTGGACACAACAAGTTTATAGAGATTTCGAAAAACTATTTCCTTGTGCGGTTAATGTAGCAGAAGAAGCATTAGCATCTGCTATCTCGACAAACTTAGCAGACGAGTTGGAACGAGAAGACGAAGAAGATATCGGTGCAGGAGAACCAAGTTTTATCGGTGGAGATATCGTTAATACTTTTTACGATTGGGGTTCAGTAGCAACATTTAACTCGGTTTACACAAGAGAGAATTTTGATTTAACACAAGAGTATAATTACACTTTAAACATTACTCTGGATTTAAAAAAGGTATTGGGATTATATGGAAATACCAGAAAAGATAAGGATAAAAACCAGAATGCATTTTGGAATGCAGGAGCATTATATTATAAAACCTTTGAAGGTAGTGATTGGTTAATCACAGGTAATTATGGAAAAGTAATTCGTGATGATATTAGACAAGTTGGATTATTAAGTTCATCTATTGGTCAAATATCAAATGAAAACTTTTTAAATCTAAATATGATGTATGGATATAGATTTCCAATAAAATTTAGAGATAATACGATTAATTTACAAACATTTGTAAGTTATACATTATTTAGATATTTTGAGGGGTTAAAAACAGAAAACAAATATTTATTACTGGAAAGTCCTATATTGATTTATCCAGGTGCAAGTATCGATATAAACTTTACCGAAACCTTTAAAATGAATTTTGGTTTCAATGTAGGATACAATACCTTAGTTAATGACTTGGGTAAAAGAAACATAAGTTATTCCATAATATTTGGAACAAACTTTTAAGGAGATAAAAATGAAGAAACTATGGTCAATCGCAATATTACTTAGTGTAGTGTTTGCACAATTACCACAACCAACTTTGGTTGGACAAGATGATTTACAAGTTCCAACTTTGTCAATTAACAATTTTGTTAATCAAGCAGAGATTGAAGGACTTGAGGATTCAAGAGTTTTCTTAGGTATAACAAATATACTTACAGAAAATGTAATGGATTC
>Ga0208134_1001303_pt1 | contig 14562 bp, 26 predicted proteins | sample VirMetDEL_Mar_31_FD_184515 | JGI IMG/M metagenome (GOLD analysis project Ga0208134, IMG submission 184515) | Aqueous microbial communities from the Delaware River and Bay under freshwater to marine salinity gradient to study organic matter... | ecosystem: Environmental > Aquatic > Marine >... | reverse complement strand
ATGGTTTACTAAGCCCTCCAACCAGGGCCCATGCTTCTTTAGTATTCATTTTTTTTACTCCTTGGTTTTTTTTATTATATTAAACTAAAAATTTTTTTATTCACCTTACATAATTGTCACAGCTTGTCGCTTGATGCTTGACGCTTGAGTCAAGAAACAAATTGACGCGCGACAATTTGTCACAGCTTGTCGCTTGATGCTTAATTATGGACCAGCTGGCGCTCATTGCGTCTTCCAGCCGATCCCAGGTCACTGCAAGCAAGATGCATCTTCTATTTATAACCACCATTTAAGGTGATGTCTCGCAAGTGAGAACAATCTCACAGTGACCAGGGATCAGTTCAGGGCAAGTGCGGGTAGCGTTAGCATCCTCGTGTTATCCTGCTTTTGATATCTAATTTTTCAATCAACTTACCTGATCCCAGGTCCATCGATATTAGCCGAAACACGTCTAGAACTTCGGGAGCTGTTACCGCTCAATGGACCAGGGATCAGTACTCAGGGAAGACGGCCTGCAGTAGGCGGTGTGACCCTGAGTCTGTCCTTGCTAGTTTGAGTTTTTAATTTCGGATACTAGCAAACGGAAATTCTTTAATTATATTTAAACATTTTTTCTAATTCCTCCATGTCTTTATTACTTGGTTTGTTATACCAAAATCTAGGAAATAAACCGTGGTAGTTTTTAGTATCTTCTACTTCATCTATTAAAGATGGCTCCTCCCAAATTTCTTTTTGTGTGTCAAATTTATTTAAATTAAACATATTCGAATTATGGCATGAATAAATTTTTTAATACATTCACATTATTGTCGCACCTTGGAGCTTGAGGCTTGAGGCTTGAAACTCTGTCAACATGACAGATTGCCCTGCGACATTTTGTCGCAGCCACTTTAGAATTATTCTAAACTAGGTGCGTCAATCTGCCGATAGATAATTTTTTCTAGTCGTGCTATTATTTCAACTTAACCAAAAAGGAGTAAATATGACTAAAGAAAAACGACAAACACTAAATACTGAAAAACGTAAAGTTATTGGTGGTGTGTTTCAAGATCATTTTGAGAGTAAATCAAAATACAAAGCACAACATACTGACGCAATAAAAACTTACAATGATATGCGTTCAGTTGCTAAAACAAAGATTGAACAACTTGTAAGATTTCATCAACCACAAGAAGATGTAGATACAGTTAGAACCATGATGAATAAATATGGAGAAAACAATGGTGGTCAATTACACCATGATAATTGTTTTTATGTTCAAAACTCAACACCTCGTATGGATACCGATTACAATGGCAATCCAAAAGAAGTTTTAGATGATGTTCATATTGAGTTCAAAGCTAGTAAAGATTTTCTAACTTCTTATTATAGAGATGAGATAAGATCAAATGGTCTTGACCCAGATTATTCAGTTAGACTTGATAACAACTATGATAAAAGAAGTCCTAGTTATTATAATGCTGAAAGTGATATTAATAAATATCTAGGTTGGACAAATGACAATAACTCAAGCACAAATCAAACTATTAAGCATAAAAATAGTTGGGAAAATGATTTCAGAATTTGGGTCATTGGGAGTTCTTATTGTCATAATAGAATGTTTCAAACTGATACTCAAGAGTATGAATGGTTTAGATCATTTGACATTGCAAAAGAAAATGTTGTTTTAGCACATAAAAAACTGTTTGATCATATCAATGATAAAATGGATAAATTAAAACTTGGTTTAAAATCTTACCGATACTTTGATCAAGCTAAATCGTTAGCCGATAAACTTGGAGTTCCTTTAAATGAAAGTGTACTTGACGCACATAGTTCAATGGCACTTTCAATTTATAGTCCAGAAAATTTAGCTGATCTTTTAACTGATGAAGTGGAGTTGACTAAAGATGAAAAAATAGCAATAGCAAAAGCACAACTACAACAAGACGTTAGAGCGAACTAACTGCGACAATCTACACAATGGCGATAACTTCGCCATTGTGTTATACTAAGGAAATTAACAAAAGGAGTAAAACTAATGGCTGAAGAATATATATATTGTCATGGTACAAAATGCCATACCAATCACACTCAAGACAGAATAAGAGGTGTCAAGGGTTCAAAGGTTCTAAGAACCAAAAGAATAAAACAAGATGTTAATAGTAGTTGGTACAATCCTAATAATTTATATAATTATTTTTGTAGTATGAGTTGCTATAACGATTATGCAAACGCAAACATTCAGCAAATTATTGCGATTGCACCCAGACCCGAGCCACTTGAAACACCTATCGAGGTTCAAAAAATCAAGCACCCAGAATCTAATAATGGGTACTATACACAACGAGCATGGACTGAAACTAGAATTGTACCATGCGACAATATGGACAATGGCTCTTAAAGAGCCATTGTGGTAAGATTAGGAAATTAACCAAAGGAGTAAAAAATGTACTTAATAATCGAAGAAACAACATATCAACACGTGTCAAGTTTTTATACAGTTAAAAATCAAGACGAAAGTTTCAGCAAGGCACAAGATAAAAAAAGTGCGTTGGAATTGTTAAACGAAAAAGAAAACGTAAATTATTACGTAACAGCATTACCAGTTAAATTACAAAAGACTGGCTAGTGCGACACAATGCACAATGGCGCCTAACGGCGCCATGTGTTAAGATTAGGAAATTAACAAAAGGAGTAAAAAATGCCAATGCCAACATCAGTACTAAAAACTTTAATTAAATTAAGACACATGAGTGGAGAAGAAATCAGAGAATATTTCCAAAAAAGAGCAGACTTCCACAGCAAATATCCAAATAATCCAAAATCTAAATTCACTGCAAAAGAGTGGGCTATAGATCAAGAGAAGTGGCACGGATTAAAAAACGAAAAAACCTATTCAAAACATTTTGAGTAGGTGCGACACTATGTGCAATGGCTTTAATTAGCCATTGTGCTAATATAGGTTATTAACTTATAGGAGAAAAAAATGGATTACGAAAATGATTACAACTTACTTGAAGATGTTTCAGAAGAAATAGATGTATGGGAAGATTTAGAAGATGAAGATGAAGAACAGTTTTAACTGCGACACTATGTGCAATGGTGTTAACTGCACCATTGTGCTATTATACGTTTATTAACTAGGAGAAAGAAAATGAAAACAAAACAAATAAAAAACTTTAAAATGAACGACGTTACATACAAGATGAGAAGATCAGTTATTGAAATTCTTTACACAGCAAAAAGTAAAGGAATCATACTTCCAAGAATCAATGTTAGAATAGGTGAGTCAACTCACAATTACCCAAATGTTTTGGGTGTTGGTGGCAATCTTAATATTTGGATAACTAAAACTGCAATTGACAGAAGTTCAGATTACTTATTACACGTTGTATTACATGAGTTATGTCATGCAATTTTTAATTTACCTCATAACGAATCTTGCCCTCTAATGGCATCTGTATTAGATAAGCCTTGCACAAATGCTCAAGCATGGAAAATCTTTGAAAGTTATTATTATGAAAATGTTAAACATGCGACACAATGCGCAATGGCAAGTTAATCTCCATTGTGCTATTATACTAATATGAATAAAAAAGATAAAAAAGATGATTCAAAACCAAGTGATGAATTTACCAACTGTAGATGTTGTGGCGAATACATCAGAGGAGATAACAGGTCAACAAGTGACAAAAGATATTGTGGAGACTGTGCATAAAAATTAACTACCTCCTAGTGTTAATATATCGCGCGACAAAATGTCGCGCGGTAATAAATTTAACATGGGACAAAATGTCGCGGGCGCGACTGCATAACAGGTGCGACAAAATGTCGCAGGGCCTGAGCGAGCTCGCTCGCCGCCACCACCCCCCCCCCCCCCCCCCCCCGGCTCGACTCGCTCGCTTCGCTCGCTCGTAGATTGGATAGAGGTACCAAGACCTCTATGAACTTTGAACTTTCTTGTTAATTCTATTTGCTTGATAATTATAGGAGTCTCTATATACTTAGTAATATATAAGGTTTTATATATAAGTAAGGCAGAAATACTTTTGCTTTATTTAAAACATATCTGAAAAAATTTTACGAAATTTTTTTTCGAATGCACTATGGACATAAATAAATTAAAAAAGTTTGAGAAATTACCACCTGATGTAAAAAGACAATTAGCTTTATATATGGCTAAGTGGAAAGATAAAAAAAAACAAGCTGACATTAAAAATGACTTCATGGCTTTTGTTAAACATGTTTGGCCAGATTTTATTGAAGGTAGACATCACAAACAAGTTGCAGATAAATTTAATGATATTGCAGATGGTAAAATTAAACGTGTTATAATTAATATGGCACCCAGACATACTAAGTCTGAATTTGCATCTTATCTATTACCCGCCTGGATGGTAGGTAGAAATCCTAAATTAAAAATTATTCAATCTACTAATACAACTGAATTATCTGTAAGGTTTGGACGTAAAGCAAAAGCTTTAATGGATACTCCAGAATATAAAGAAATATTTCAAACAAGACTCAAGGAAGATAGTCAAGCTGCCGGCAAATGGGAAACACAACAAGGTGGAGAATATTATGCTGCTGGTGTTGGTTCTGCTATTACTGGTCGTGGTGCCGATCTTTTAATTATTGATGACCCTCACACTGAACAAGATGCAATGAATGCACAAGCATTGGATAGAACTTATGAGTGGTATACATCTGGTCCACGTCAACGTCTTCAACCTGGTGGAACTATTATAATTGTAATGACAAGATGGAATGAAAAAGATTTAACAGGTAGATTAATTAAAGCACAAAAAGAAGCTAAAGCAGATCAATGGGAACTTATTGAGTTTCCTGCTATCATGCCAAATGATAAACCCCTGTGGCCGGAATATTGGAATCTAAAAGATCTTGAATCAGTTAGAGCATCAATTCCATTATCAAAATGGAATGCACAATATATGCAAAACCCAACAGGAGATGAAGGTGCATTAATCAAAAGAGAATGGTGGAAAAATTGGGAAGGTGATCTTCCTCCTTTAGAACATGTTATACAATCTTATGACACAGCATTTATGAAAAAAGAAACTGCAGACTATTCTGCTATTACCACCTGGGGTGTATTTCATCCAACTGAAGATTCGGGTCCTTGTTTAATGTTAGTAGATTCTCTTAAAGGCCGTTACGAGTTTCCAGAATTAAGACGTGTTGCACTAGATCAATATGGATACTGGCAACCAGAGACAGTGATTATAGAAGGCAAAGCATCCGGGCTCCCTCTGACTTATGAATTAAGAAAAGCAGGTATACCTGTAATTAATTTTACACCATCACGTGGTAATGATAAACATACTAGAGTTAATTCTGTCTCACCATTATTTGAGTCTGGTAAAATATATGCTCCACAAGATATGGAATTTGCACAAGAAGTAATTGAAGAATGTGCAGCTTTTCCTTACGGAGACCATGATGACTTAGTCGATTCTATGACTCAAGCAGTGATGAGATTTAGACAAGGTGGATTAATTGAACACCCTGAAGATTATGAAGATGAACCTTTACAACAGACTCCAAAAGTGTATTATTAGTAATTATGGCAATAGACGAAAACGACCCAAGATTAAAAGACATGCTCAGAGCTATTGAGCTGGGTGATATACCTGAAGATTTACCGGCCGACCCTGAAGATTATGATGATATGGGTGGTATTAAATCTTTAGATAGAGGTGCGCCATCAATTAAAATGGCATCAGAAACAGGTGCAGAAGAATTTGAATTAGAACTGGGTACAGTTATATCTGAATACAATGATTTAAAATCAAAAGGTGATCCAGCTGTTAGAGATATTTCTTTAGAACAATACATTGATATGTACCTTTCTAAAAAGAAAATGATGGAAGAGAATAGAGCTATGGCTATGGGTGGTGGTATGATGAGAATGAATTATGCTGATGGTAATCCTGAAAAACTTTATGATAATGTTTTTGATGCTAGAGAAGCAGCAGATAATGAAGATAGAGCAAATATTAGAGATATGGCAAAAACAAGTATTCCAGTTAAGAAAACAAATAATTCAATAGATTTAGATATTGAAGCAATCAAAAAATTAATTGAGAAAAGAAAAAAAGAAAAGAAAAAACTAGCTATGGGCGGTATCGCAGGAGTCCTGTAGTGCCTGACAAAGCTCCACCTAAAAAACCTAAAAACTTTACAAAAATGTTAGACATGCTTAACAGTGAAGCAGCTGTTAATACTTTGTCTCCAAAAACTTATGCTGACATGGTTGGTATATTTTCAAGGAAAGCATATGTAAATGGAGAGCTAGAATTAGATGAGTATTTAAGAATTGTTAAACCATTATTTGGTGAAACAGGTGAAAAGGTAACAAAGAAAATAGACGACTATAGAACCAATATGTTAGATGGTGGAGATACAGAATATAATGCAATGGTTACAGGTAAGTATATTGAACTAGGTGGTCAAGAAGGAACTGGTATGGATATAGATACATTTGCAGAAAAATATTTTCCTAAATTTGCTGATGGCGGCCGAGCACAATTTGGTACAGGCTCCCTGGATCCTGATGCAGAATTAAGTAAAAGAGTAAAAGAACTTATGGACGACGAAGAGAATCCTTTATCATTTGGTGAAGCAGTAAAACAAGCAATGAAGGAAACAAGAAAAGATCAAGGTAATGGTACAATGCCTAAATCTGAAAAATGGATGAGAGATTATTTCTTCGATGGTAAAGGTGGATATGATGATAGAATGTCATATAAAGAATTTGCCTTAGGACCAGGACAAGAATTATACAAAAAATTAGGTAATGACTAAAAGGCTTACTAGAACAATTCCTCCGGAATCAGGGCCCATGCCTCAGGGGTTGAATATTAATTATAATGGTGTTAAACAGATAAAACTTACGGAGAAAAAATATAATGGCAGATATAGACAAAGCACTTCCAAACGAAGTTCGAAAAACAGTTAGCATTCCTGGTGAAGAAGAACTTCAAGAAGAGATTAGTGAAGAAATTACATCACTTGAAGAATCACCTGATGATCTTGAAGTTTTAGAAAATGAAGATGGATCAGTAGATATAAATCTTGATCCTGCTGCAGCATCTCCAGAAGGTGGTGATGAACATTATGCAAACTTAGCAGAATTTTTACCCGATGATGTACTTGGAAGATTAGCATCAGATTTATCTAGTAAGTATCAAGATTACACTTCTTCAAGAAAAGATTGGGCACAAACTTACACTCAAGGTTTAGACCTTTTAGGTTTTAAATATAATAATAGAACAGAACCTTTCGCAGGAGCATCCGGTGCAACTCACCCAGTTCTTGCAGAAGCTGTAACTCAGTTTCAAGCATTAGCTTATAAAGAATTATTACCAGCAGATGGACCAGTTAGAACTCAAGTAATGGGTTTATCTACACCAGAAAAAACTCAACAGGCTAGCAGAGTAAAAGATTTCATGAACTACGAGTTAATGGAAAAAATGAAAGAGTATGAACCAGATTTTGATCAGTTATTATTTAACTTACCATTAGCAGGTTCTGCTTTTAAAAAAGTCTATTATGACGATATGGAACAAAGAGCTGTAAGTAAATTTGTTCCTGCAGATGATTTAATTGTTCCGTACACAGCTACCTCATTAGATGATGCGGAAGCAATTATTCATCGTGTTAAAATTTCTGAAAACGATTTAAGAAAACAACAGGTTGGAGGTTTCTATAAAGATATAGATATAGGAAGACCTGGAGATAAAGAAACTGAAGTTGAAAAAAAAGAAAGAGAACTAGAAGGAGTAACAAGAACTACAAACGAAGATGTTTATACATTATTAGAATGTCATATTGATTTAGATCTTGAAGGATTTGAAGACATGAATCAAGAGACTGGTGAGCCAACAGGAATTAAAGTCCCATTTATTGTTACACTTGAAGAAAATTCACGAGAAGTTTTATCTATTAGAAGAAACTATGAAATAGGTGATGCAATGAAAAAGAAAATTAATTATTTTGTACACTTTAAATTTTTACCAGGTTTAGGTTTTTATGGTTTTGGTTTAATTCACATGATTGGTGGATTATCAAGAACTGCAACTTCTGCATTAAGACAATTATTAGATGCAGGAACACTATCAAATTTACCTGCAGGATTTAAAATGCGTGGTATTAGAATTAGAGATGATGCACAATCAATTCAACCTGGAGAATTTAGAGATGTAGATGCACCTGGTGGAAATTTAAGAGATTCATTTATGATGCTTCCATTTAAAGAACCTTCAGCTACATTATTAAATCTAATGGGTATTGTTGTACAAGCTGGGCAAAGATTTGCATCAATTGCAGATTTACAAGTTGGTGATGGAAATCAACAAGCTGCAGTTGGAACAACAGTAGCTTTATTAGAACGTGGTTCTAGAACCATGTCTGCAATTCACAAAAGAATTTACTCTGCTCTTAAAAATGAATTCAAACTTTTAGCTAGAGTATTCAAGTTATATCTACCATCGGAATATCCGTATGATGTAGTTGGGGGTCAAAAAACGATTAAACAATCTGACTTTGATGATCGAGTAGATATATTGCCAGTTGCTGACCCTAACATTTTCTCACAGACACAGCGTATTTCACTTGCGCAAACTGAACTCCAACTGGCACAATCTAACCCACAGATGCATAATATGTATCAATCATATAGAAATATGTATGAAGCTTTAGGTGTAAAAAATATTGATTCAGTTTTAATTAAACCAATGCAACCAATGCCAAAAGATCCGGCGTTAGAACATATTGATGCTTTAGGTGGAAAACAATTTCAAGCGTTTCCAGGTCAAGATCATAGAGCTCATATCACAGCTCACTTAAATTTTATGGCAACTAACATTGCTAGAAATAATCCAATGATCATGGCAAGCTTAGAAAAAAATATTTTTGAACATATTAGTTTAATGTCTCAAGAACAAATTGAGTTAGAGTTTAGAGATGAATTAATTCAGTTACAACAAATGCAACAGATGGCTCAACAAAATCCACAAATGGCTCAACAAATGCAAATGCAAATTCAACAGATGACTCAAAAAATTGAAGCAAGAAAAGCTCAATTGATTGCTGAGATGATGGAAGAATTTATGAAGGAAGAAAAAGAAATTACTTCACAATTTGACAATGATCCTATTGCAAAACTAAGAGCAAGAGAATTAGACCTTAGAGCAATGGAAAATGAACGTAGAAAAGAACAGGATCAAGAAAAAATTGACCTTGATAAAATGAAAGCTATGATGAATCAATCAAATCAAGAAGAAAAACTTGAACAAAATGAAGATTTAGCTAATTTAAGAGCTGATACATCAATTCAAAAAACTGTTTTAAGTAAAACTTTGCCTAATGCAAAAGATATGATGCCAAATGTCGAAATTATTCGTAGTGGAAACGAATAATAATGACAAAATAGTAAAAAAAGGTTACTATAAATTAACTAAGGAGAAAAATTATGGATAAATTAGATAAAATTGTTGAAATCAAGTCAGAAGACAAAATGAATCTTGAAATTGACCCTAGATCTAAGACTACAGCAGATGGTGCTTTCAACTACGTCGCAAAAGGTGAAGAAGTTGAAGTAAGAGGCACTAAAAGAATGCTGAAAGAGAAGTCTAAAAAAGCTAGATGGATCTAACATGTGGTTTTCGGCAATTAAATTAGCCGTCTCTGCTGGTAGTAAGATTTATGCTAACAAGCAAAAGACTAAAATGGCAATGTCAGACGCACAGTTAATGCATGCATCTCGTATGGCCGAAGGAAAAGAAGCTTACCAAGGAAAATTGCTAGAAGCTCGTCAAAATGATTATAAAGACGAATTTATTTTATTAATTTTGTCTGCGCCAGTATTAATTTTGGCCTGGGCAGTCGTAAGTGAGGACCCAACAGCGATGGACAAAGTAAAATTGTTTTTTGAGATGTTTTCTGAGCTTCCAAAATGGTTTACAAATCTTTGGATACTTGTAGTGGCGAGTGTTTATGGTATAAAGGGAACACAAATATTTAAAAACGGAGGAAAAAAATAATGAGAAAAAAATTTGGTAATGGTGGTAATGGTTTAACTAAAGCACAAAAAACTTTACCCCCTGAGTTAAAGAAAAAAATTTTAATGGCTAAAAGTAAAAAGAAAAAACCTAAATCAAAATCAATGATGAAAAAAGCAATGGGTATTGCATAATGGCAAAACTCTGTGCAAAAGGAAAAGCAGCCGCTAAAAGAAAATTTAAAGTATATCCTTCTGCATATGCTAACATGTACGGTTCAGCCGTATGTTCAGGTAAAGTTACACCAGGTGGTAAAAAGAAAACTAGAAAAAAAGCTGCTAATGGTGGTTTAATGACAATGGATAATTATTATCAAGGTCTTGTCTAATGTCTTTAAGAAAATGGGTATCGGAGAAATGGGTAGACATTGGAGCACCAAAGAAGAAGGGCAAATATCAACCATGCGGAAGATCAAAGGGGAGCAAGAGAGCATATCCAAAATGCGTTCCACTTGCAAAAGCCACACGGATGACAAAAGGACAAAAGGCATCTGCTGTCAGCAGAAAAAGATCAGCAGGTAATCCTGGAGGAAAGCCAACTAACGTTGCAACATTTACAAAAAGAAAAAAAGCATCTACTGGTGGTAAAATGCAATCATATAATGGTCCAGCAATTAACTCTAATTATGGTGGAGTAAATTTAAATAATTCATCTTATGCAAAATACTACAAAGGTATGATTTAATGAATTTAGAAAAAGATTTAAAAGAATTAAGAAGACAAAAGCAATTAAAAGAATCTGCTATTGCTCAACTTAGAAAAAGAAGTAAAGACTCTAATGCTAGACCTAGAGCAGAAAAAAATATGTTATCTAATAATCCAAATTTACAAAAAATCTAATGGCTATTAGAAAAACAACAAAAGGACCTGGAGCAAATTACAGACCAACTAAATCTGGAGCTGGAATGACTACCAAAGGTGTAAAAGCTTATAGAGCAGCCAACCCTGGATCAAAATTAAAAACTGCTGTAACAGGTAAAGTTAAAAAAGGTTCAGCTGCTGCAAAACGTAGAAAGTCATATTGTGCAAGGTCTCTTGGACAACTTAAAAGATCTTCTGCTAAGACTCAAAACGATCCTAATTCAAGAATAAGACAAGCTAGAAGACGTTGGAAATGTTAGACAAATTTATATATAGTTTTTTTGGAATTTTAGATAGTATGTTTTCTAAATTAGAAACATATGCTATAAAAGTTACTGAGTGGTGTTGGCATTCAAGAGTTAATTTATTACATAAAAGGAGAAAGAAAAATGTTAAATGAAGAACTAATAATACTAAATAAACTACAAAAACATCTTAAAGAATCTTATCGAGATATTGGAGATTCCATGATTGGCGGTGGTATTGACAATATGGAAAAATACAAGTATATGATGGGACAGGCACATGCCTATTTAAGAATATCACAGGAAATATCAGCCCTGCTAAACCCTAAGAAGGAGAAAAAAAATGATACTGAAAGATCAGAAAACGTCATCGACTTCGGAAAAACCGAAAGTTAAATCAGCTTTATTAGATAAGTATGATGATGATCATAAAAAAGAAGTAGACGGTTACGAACGTCTTAAAACAAAAGAATCAAATAAATTACCTAGACCAACAGGATGGAGAATATTAGTTCTACCATTTAAAATGCCTGAAAAAACTAAAGGTGGATTAATTTTAGGACAGGACACTTTAGAAAGACAACAAGTAGGTTCTACTTGTGGTTTGGTTCTTGAAATGGGACCACATTGTTATGATAAAGAAAAATTTCCTGAAGGACCTTGGTGTAAAAAAGGTGATTGGATAATTTTTGCAAGATATGCAGGATCAAGAATACAGATCGATGGTGGGGAAGTAAGATTGCTAAATGACGATGAAGTTTTAGCAAGCATCGATAACCCCGAAGATATACTTCATCAATATTAATCATAGTAACACTAGGAGGAAACTATGCCAGACTTAAATAATAATAAAGTCGATATAGATACATCAGGACCAGCAATGGACGTTGATATAGTTGAAGAAAAAGATTCAACTGAAATTCAACAACCTGAAATAAAAGAAGAACCAACAATAAGACCTGTTGAAGATGAAACAGTACCTGAAGATAAGACTCATGAAAATGAACGTGAAGTTAAATTAGAAGAAAATGTTTCAGAAGAAAAAAAAGAAGAACCACAAAAAGATGAACTTCAAGATTATTCGGATAGTGTTCAAAAAAGAATAGCTAAACTGACTAAAAAATGGAGAGAAGCAGAACGTCAAAAAGATGAAGCTTTAGTTTATGCTAAATCAGTTTTAACTGAAAAAGAAAAAGCAGAACAAAAACTTTCTAAAATTGAACCAAGTTTATTAAAAACTACAGAAGATAGTATTAGATCTGGTTTAGAATCTGCAAAAGCAAAATTAACTGCAGCAAGAGAAGCTGGAGATATTAATGCTGAAGTTGAAGCTCAATCTTTAATTTCTGAATACGCGTATAAACAAGCTAGATTCACTGAAGCAAAAGTTGAACAAGAGCTATATGCAAAAAGAAAAGAAACAGAAGTTCAACAACCTCAAGTTAATTTACAACAAAGACAAGAAGTAGCTAGTGGTACACCTGATCCAAAAGCTGAAACATGGGCTCAAAAAAACTCATGGTTTGGCCAAGATTCAGCTATGACCTACACTGCTTTTGATCTTCATAAGAAATTAACAGAACAAGAGGGTTTTGACCCAAGTAGTGATGAGTATTATTCTGAAATAGATAGAAGAATAAGACTTGAATTTCCACAGAAATTTGCTACAACAGAACCTAAGGAAACGGCCAAACCTGTACAGACAGTTGCATCTGCAAAAAGAAGTACTAATTCTGGTCGCAAAACTGTGAGGCTCACACCATCACAGGTAGCAATTGCTAAAAAATTAGGTGTGCCACTCGAAGAGTATGCGAAACAATTAAATATCACGAAGGAGGTATAAGCATATGGAAAATAGTAACGATAAAAGAACCTCGCGTGCGAGTCAAACTAGAGAAAAAACAGCTCATAAAAAAGTTTGGACTCCACCATCAAGTTTAGATGCACCCCCTGCACCAACAGGATTCATTCACAGATGGATAAGAGTTGAATCTATGGGATTCCAAGACACTAAGAATGTTTCTGGAAGAATTAGATCAGGATACGAATTAGTGAGAGCTGATGAATATCCAAACTCAGAATTTCCAATTGTGGACGATGGTAAATTTAAGGGAGTGATCGGAGTTGGTGGCCTTGTGCTAGCAAGGGTACCGGAAGAGATTGCGCAACAACGAGCAGACTACTATAAAAAGCAGGCTGAAGATAACGTTGATGCAGTTGATAACGATCTTATGAAGGAACAGCACCCAAGTATGCCTATCAATATTGATAGACAGACTCGTGTAACTTTCGGTGGCTCAAAGAAGGGTTAATTTTTTAACAATTCCTAACCGCCGGATAAACTAATAAAATGTCTATAAGGAGGACACAACTATGGCTAATAAAGATAGCGCGTTCGGTTTAAGACCGGTCGGAAAAGTTGGTCAGAATAGAGACAACCAAGGTTTATCTGAATACTCAATAGCTGCTAATGCAACTGCGATTTATTTTAATGACGCAGTTGAGATGGCAAACACAGGTACAATTACTGTAGCTGCCGCAGCTGATGTGTTATTAGGATCACTTAATGGTGTTTTCTTTACTGATGCAACAACAAGCAAGCCCACTTATGCGAATCATTTAAACGCATCCAACACTGCAACTGATATTGTTGGATTCGTATCTGATGACCCGTATGAGAGGTTTGAAATACAAAGTGCTGGTACACCTGCTCAAACCAATATTGGTAATTGTGCAGATATAGTGTATGCAGCCGGTAGTTCACCAAACTTTGTTTCAGGTGTAGAAATTTCTGGAACAATGGCTGCGGGAACTGCGCAACTAAAAATAATCGGTGTTTCAAAAGACGTTGATAACGATGAGTTAGGTTCAGCTAATACGAACTTAATTGTTAGTATTAACGAACATTTCTTGAAACAAACCGCAGGTATCTAAGGAGGATAACTATGGCGATATCACGAGGACAACTAGTTAAAGAACTAGAGCCAGGTTTGAATGCTTTATTCGGCCTGGAATACAAACGTTATGAGAATCAGCATGCTGAAATCTATACGACGGAATCTTCAGACAGAGCGTTTGAAGAAGAAGTTATGTTATCAGGTTTTGCAAATGCTTCAGTTAAAGCTGAGGGTGCTGGCGTAAGTTTCGACAATGCACAAGAAACTTTTACTGCTAGATACACTCACGAGACTGTTGCATTAGCGTTCGCAATCACTGAAGAAGCGATTGAGGATAACCTATATGACAGACTTGCGTCTAGATATACGAAAGCACTTGCTAGATCTATGGCGAACACTAAACAAGTTAAGTCAGTGGTACCTTTAATTCAAGGTTTACCAACTAACAATAACTTCAATTCAGGTGACGGTGTTAGTTTATTTAACACAGCTCACC
>Ga0208134_1001302_pt1 | contig 14582 bp, 9 predicted proteins | sample VirMetDEL_Mar_31_FD_184515 | JGI IMG/M metagenome (GOLD analysis project Ga0208134, IMG submission 184515) | Aqueous microbial communities from the Delaware River and Bay under freshwater to marine salinity gradient to study organic matter... | ecosystem: Environmental > Aquatic > Marine >... | reverse complement strand
ATTCGTGCAATTATGAATGGTGGCCCTGATGGTATTCAGGCTTTACTAGGTGATAACTTAAAAGGATTCCAAGACTGGCAAGTACCTGTACCAAACCTTATGATGTCAGGACTAGAACACTTGGCACAAAAGATTGGTCGTATTCCTAACTTAAAAGTAGATGTACCTAATGGTAAAGATTCCGATAGAGCAAGACAGAAAGCTGAAAAGGTTGGAAGGATTGTTAATGCGTATGATGAGGTACAAAAACTAGATTTACAAATGCCACAAGTTGGTAGATGGCTACCAGGTTATGGTTTCTCTGTATGGGTAATTAGAGAGAAGAGAGATGCTAATGGTACACCTTACCCTTGTGCAGAACTTCGTGATCCATACAACTGTTTCCCAGGTTACTTCGGTGCAGATCAGCAGCCTAAAGATATGGCTATTGTTCGTAGAGTTCCTAAAGAAGCTCTAGCTAGAACTTATCCAAAGTATGCAAATCAAATAATGAACAAGGATGCTTATAACACAGATTTCTTAGGTGTAGGTAGTGCGTATGCTTCTGCTTATACTGACCAGTACAACGGCTCTTGGGCTAACAGTAATGGTGATGGCGACTTAATAGCAGAGTATTACAACTTAGAGGGAACTTATATTTTCCATATGACCTCTGCAACTATTCTTGACTTCATACCAAACCCACTTGATAGTGGACCTGCCTTTGTCATAGGTAAGAAATTTAGCTTTGACAGATTGCAAGGACAGTATGACCAGATCATAGGACTTATGGCTTCTATGGCAAAAATTAATGTGATGTCAATAATAGCTATGGAAGATGCAGTCTTTACAGAAACGAACATATCAGGAGAAATAGAATCAGGACAATATCGTAAAGGTAGATTTGCTGTTAACTATTTAGCCCCAGGTACACAAGTAAGTAAACCTGCTTCTAATGTTCCTTATCAAATTTTCCAACAGATAGATAGAATAGAACGACAACTTCGTGTTGGTGGTTCTTATCCTACAACTGATGATTCACAGTCACCACTAGCGTTTGCTACTGGTAGAGGACTTGAAGAGTTAGGTGCATCTATGTCACTTATGATTAGAGAGTATCATACAGTAATGTCTGATGCTATAGAGATGATTGACTCTAAGAGATTAGAGTGGGATGCAAAGATGTATGGTGGTAATTCTAAATCACTATCTGGTTATATGGACAATACTTTTTATTCAGAAACATACGATCCAGGTAAAGACATTAGTTCTTATAAGACAAGAAGAGTCTATGGAGCTATGGCTGGTTATGATGAACCACAGAAGATAGTGACAGGGCTGCAACTACTTCAAGCAGGAATCATAGATAGACAGACACTACAAGAAAACCTAGATGGTTTAGATAACCTTGTCAGAGTTAACGATAGAATTACAAAAGAAAAAGCAGACAGTGTATTGTTTGATACATTGTTAGCACAAGCACAAAGTGGTGACCCTAAAGCAACTATGGCTGTTGTGCAGATAAGAAAGAATCCAGATGATATGCAAAATATCTTAGATAAGTTCTTTACAGCAGAAGAGCCAGAGATACCACAACCTGAACAAGAATTGCTTGGAGGAGGTGCCTTGCCACCACAAGGTCCTCCACCAGGCATAGCTCAACTACTTGGTGGAATCGGAGGATAATGTCTATAAATAAAAAATTTGAAGACATAGTAGATTTCTGTCTAGTTGATGTTGATGAGTTAGGTGATGACATAATTTTAGAAGAAGATGTATTTAAGCCACGAGGCAAAATGTACATTGATCAGCTACCTCCTTTAGTATTTCCATTTGGCTATATGGTTATAAGTTCAGCGTTTCAATTTTTTGAAGAAGAAGAAGAGGATGAAGATGGTCAGACCTAAAAAAATAACTAAAAGAAATACTAATGTGCCTCCAGCTGCAATAAATACACAAGATAACACAAGAGGAATTATTCCTGGTTTAACAAGTGGAACTACTTATGGAGAAGGTCAAGATATAAAAGAACAAGTACAAGCTACTGGTGGATTGCCACAAGCAAATAACTTGCCACAACAACCTTCACAACCCAAATTAAATTTATCACAAGTAGATGCTTTCGGTGCAACTGAAAGACCTAACGAACCTGTAACAGCAGGATTACCTTTTGGTTCAGGTTATTCGCCTCAACAAGCTGTTGAAGAAGATCCAGATATGATGTTAAGGGTATTATACAATGTTTACCCTGATCCTATATTTTTGCAAATGATGAACAGGCAAGACATTGGATAATGTATTATGAGTTATACATATCCAGAAAACCCTTTTAAAGAAAAAGAAAGCCTAGAAACTCTTAAAGCAAGAGAGGCAAGATTTGATTCTTTACGAGAACAAGTAAACGAACAAACAGCAGAATTAGCAATTAAAAATGCTGCTAATGCTAATTATCTACCTGCTAATGTTCCTGCTACTGCTGCTGTTGCAGGTATAGATTTTGATGATATAGACCCAAGAACACTAGAACGATTTGCGCAGAGTATTGTAGAAGAACAAGCAGGTCCTTGGAACGCATTTAAACGAAGTGCTAAAGGAGTTGCAAGAGGAGCATTCCTAGCTTTTGATGCAGGACTAGATTATGTAGATCAAATACTTGGTAGGTTTCCTGTAGCAATAGGACAAAGATATAAAGATAAAAAAAATAAAGGTATATCTAGTTCACAAGCATTATCAGAAACATTTCAAGAGTTTCCAGAAATAAGACAACAAGTAGGAGATACTGCATTTACTCTTGCACTTAGAGAAATTAAAGAAGGCAGACCAGTAAACATTGGTACAGGAATAATACCTAACAGTCAAAATATGGTAGATACTCCTGAATATCAAAAGTTAATTGGAATGGGTGTACAGCCAGAACAGGCATTAAGTCTTTCCGAAAAAATTGTTGGATCTCCTTTAACTACTATCGCACAGGAAAAAGCAAAAACAGGTGTACAGTTCCGAGGAGAAACGGCAGCTAAATTTAAAAAAAATCAAGAAGATGCGTTTGTTACTCCAGGTAGATTATTAGCTGAACCTTTAGCAGCTGCTGGAATAGTAGAACCTGGTTCTAAAACTTATAGTTGGTTAACAGGTATAACTGATGCAGCAGTTACTTTATATGCTGATCCTGTATTTAGAGGCGCACAAGCAGCAGGACAAGTTCTTAGAGCTGGAAATATGGCAAAGTATAGAACAGTTGCAGATAGAACAGCAAGACTTGCAAATTTAGAAAAAGCTGGAGGTATTACAAATTCAATAAGAAGAACAGCTATTTCTAAATCTCCAAGAAGAACAGGCAACAATTCTATAGAAGAAGTATTAGAAACAGAACCATATAGAGCTTTAAAAAAAATGATTGCTTCTAGTGACAATATAGAAGATGCTGGTGGTAATCCAGATGTCCTTATGGATTTACTAAAAATATATGATCAACCAGAACTTATTAATGATTTAATTAAGTTGACAGATGAAGGATTAATAAATAATAAACTACTAGATGCACTTAGCACTGGATATTTAAATACAAGTCGTTCTATTAAACACGCTAGAGAACTTCCTATTTCTAATAGAAAATTAAAAAACTATATGAAGAAAAAAGTTATAGGTAATTTTGATGCACCTATAGGACAAGCAGATGAACTTTTACAAGCTGGTGGGTATGCACCAATAATTAAAATGAAGTTACCTTATGCAGCAACACTTGCTGAAAAGCTACACAAACCACAACTTGATTTAAAAAATGCTGGTAGAGCTATACAAAACTTACAGTTAATGATGAAACAAATGGGATTAGATACTGTAGAAAGAGGAAAGTTTATAAAGAAAGCATTAGAAATAGAATACGGATTAGGTGCTGTTGATGATGTGGTAAAACAAATAGCAGGAGAATTACCTGCGCCAAAAAAATTATTAGGTTTACCTGCTCCAAAAAAAGTATTAACACAAGCAGAAATAGATGCTGCAACTGATGTCAACACTAGAAAAGAAGTACAAAAATTATTAAAAAATTCTGATTTAACAAAAGAACAATTACAAAATATTTTAAAAGCTCGTTTTGGAATAGCTAATTATGATGACCTTGGAGAAATTGTAGACATACTACCTGTATTAAGACAAGTAGATTGGGTTATAAAACCAAAATCTATTGTATTAAGAGAAACACCTAAAGATATAGTAAAGATTGCTAAAGAAATTGACTTGACACAATCTTTACAAAAAAACAGAATAGATATGTATTTCAAATTATTAACAGAGATTGGTGATGGTTGGAAGAAAAACTTAGTCAAAGACTTTGATGATAACTTGACTGATGATGTATTGGAATACATTGGAGATATATACAAAAAAGAATTTAATGGTATGACAAGATATGGCATAGCAACTGATGGATCAAAACTTGATTATGGTCCAGCACTCAAAGCATTAGTTGAGGGTGGTGAAGTAAATATACCAGCATATAGATTACAAACAGAAATGATACAAAACTCTATTCCTTTATATTCGCCAAAAGATATTATTAAAGTTACTTCAAGAATACAAAAAAGATTATTAAAAAATAAATCTTTAGATGATTTTAGAAAAGCAACTGACTTTAAAGGTTTTCCTTTATTGCTAGATAAATATATCTCTAAAGTATGGAAACCTTTAGTGTTGATTAGACCAGCTTGGACAATTCGTGTTATAGGAGAAGAACAAATAAGAATGTGGGCAGCAGGATATGACACACCAATAAACCCACAAACTTGGATTGCCTATATGACAGGAAGAAATGCTAAAGCAGAAGCAAACTTGTTGCTAGAAAAATTCCCACAATTAAATAAAGAGTTTAGACAATTTGCTACAGGAAAAATGACTATAGATCAGGCAGATGAGTTTCTTAAAAAAGTAGAAAAATTAGAAGATGGACTAGAAAGTGTTAGTGGAACACAACTATTAAGAGAAACATTTTTTGATGCACTATCAGGAATACACAACGGAATACCAGGGCTAACAAAAAACAACCCAGGACTTGCTACTTTTTTTACAACAGTAAGAAAAGATGGACCTAAAGCTCTTTACTTAAAGTCTATGCAATGGAATATAAGTAAAATTCTTGGTGATGATTTAGCTATGAATGCAATTAAAGAAGGTCCTGAATCATACAAGAAAAGATTTTGGGCTGATAGATTAAAAGCTGATGGTACACCTAATAAAGAATCTGACTTAGTACAATTTATAAATAGATTTCCTGAAAGCGAATGGGCTAATGCTTTTAACAATAAAGAATTAGCAGATGACATTGTTGATTTAGCATATGCTAGAGCAGTACAACTTGCTGGTGGTCAAGTAGATTCATCTAATAGAGTCTTAACAAACATAACTTTACGAGCTAACACACAGTCAATACTTGATGATTTAGCAGCAGGAAAGTTTACTACAAAATCTGGACAGGAAGTAAAACTACGAGGTGGAACTAGAGATGAAGAATTAGCTAATATAGAAAAGTTTTTTAATAAATACAAAGATGATTTAGCTGAAGAACTAAATGGAGGAGTAAGCCTTAGTAGTCTTAACCCAACATATGAAAATGCAAAATTAAATCAAGCAGTTGATTCAATGTATTTTTATTTTATGTCAATGCCAACAAATAAATTGTCAAGAGCTCCAGTATTTAAACAAGCGTATTGGAGCAAAGTAACAGATTTAATTGCAGTTGGTGATGATGGAATTAAACAACACATAATAAAACAAGCAGAAAAAGCTAATGTTGGAGAAAACTATATAGCAAGGATGAGGAAAGTACAACCTAGTGTAGATAGAGCAATGTACACAATAGATGATGGTATAGAAAATGCTTTTAGAAATATAGATGATATAGCAAAAGCAGATGCTTTAACAAGAACTAAAGAACTGTTGTATGATTTGGGTTCTAATACTCGTATAGTAAATGCACTTAGATTTGCATTTCCCTTTGGTGAAGCGTATAAAGAAATTGTAACTACTTGGACAAGGTTGCTTAAAGCTAATCCTGCACCAGTAAGAAGATTAGAACAACTTGTTGTATCAGGCAGACAAGATAATCCATTTATGCCACCTGGAACAGATACTGGTTTCTTTTTTGAGGATCCCACAACAGGTGAAGAAATGTTTGCTTTCCCTGGTTGGAATGGCGTAATGCAAAATTATATGAATATGACTTCAGATGATAATGTTAGAATTACTGCATCAGGTTTTGCCAGTGGTCTTAACATAGTATCAGCAACACTGTTACCAGGATTTGGACCTATTGTTCAGATACCTGCTGCTGCATTAGTACCAAGCACTCCAAACTTTGATTTTATGAGAGGATTTATATTTGGAGATTTTCAACCTGCTACTCCTGAAGATGATTCTTTTTCTAAGATTGATAACTTATTAAAGAGTACATTCAAAGCTGCTATTCCTAGTTATGCACAAAAATTATTACAAGCTATAGATGCTGATGTATTTGATTTTCAACGAGTTTATGGAAATACAACTATAGAAGTGTATAAAGCTATGTTATATTCAGGAAGAATTGATGATAGTACACCACAAGGTATGGAAGATGGACTAGAAAAAGCTAAAGAGTATGCAAAAGGTATGACCTTAATCAGAAGTGCAGCTCAATTTATAGGTCCTTCAGGCATTACACCTAGATTTGAATTAGCTGTACAGACAGAAGAAGGTAGACAGTTTATGTTCTTTTCTGCATTAGTTGAGGAGTATAGAGAATATAGAGATAATGTTGCAAATGGTAACGATTTAAAAACAATAGAACATTTTATTGATACTTATGGTGTGAATCCTATAACATTGACTGTTGCGAAAACAACTTCAGTAAGAAGAACTCCTGTCACTGTAGAAGGTTCTAAGTTTTTTAGGGATAATAAAGACTTGTTTGGACAATATAAATACACTGCCTACTATGCGAATCCAGATGATCCAACTGGTGAGTTTGATTATGCTAGTTATTTAACATCACTTGAAAGAGAAGATAGAGTACCTAGAACACCAGAACAATGGGGTATTGCTAAGAATCAATTACTTGGTGCTTTAGCTTGGGAAAAATTTATGAATACTACTGATGGATTTACACCAGCAGAAGTAGGACAAAAACCTTTATATCGTAACAGTAGTGATCAAGCTAGATCGTTAAAAGAAAAGAAAAGAATGGATCTTAAAGAAAGATATCCTGGTTGGGGAAATCCTTTAGTAGGTACTCCTATAAAAGCATCAAGAGATCAAGTTATAGATGAATTTTATAAATGGCAAAACAATGAATTTCTTAAATCAACAGATGCTGGAAAAGGACTTATGCTATATATAGAAGCTAGAGAACAAGCTATTGCACAAGGAGAGGCACTAGGGTTTACAAAATCTTCCTTTAAATCTGCAAGAGGATTGAGTAATCTTAGATGGTATCTTAGAGATACAGCTGAATATATTGTAAGTCAACATCCTGACTTCCAATACATTTGGAACTCGTACTTCAAACAAGAATTATTAGATGAGGAACGAGATGAAAAACCAAGCTATAATATAAGTGGAGAGTAGTATGACAGTAAACGAATTTATAAATTTATTAATAGAACAAGTTAATTATAAAGTAAATAGTCAAGGATTAAGCAGAAGTGTATTAGATGCTAATGCTTTACAAATACTCCAGGAACAACCAACAGTAGAAGCAGCAATAGCAGAAGCTGCTTTGTTACTTAATGGTGTTATGACAGTTGATGAACTATCCAGAATATCACAAGGATCAGGACAACCACAGATACAAAACTATCCACAAGATACAGGAACACAAGGACAAACTTTTGTTAGTTTCTTAGGTGATGTTCCTAGTTACTATACAACTCCTACTGGTAGAGATATAGCAGAAAAAGATGATGATGGAGAATATGTATTCTATACACAAGGTGAACAGTACTCTAACTTTGCAGGTTTAAGTCCTGAAGTAAGAGCCACAATACAAACAGATTTAGTAAATGCAGGATTACTAGAACGAGGTTCTTTTCTTATTGGAGAATGGGATGATGCAAGTGCAGATGCAATGAAAGTAGTATTAGGTAGAGCAAATCAAATAGGTAATCCTGATTGGGTTTCATCAATGAAATGGTATGTTGATAATCAATTACCAGAAATACCTACAGCAGAAGATATATTTTTACCTCCAGATTATACAGGTACAGCTAATCTTATTGATAGTATGTTTGCACAATCATTAGGTAGGGAACCAAAAGAATATGAGAAGCAAAATTTATTAGATGAATACAATGGAATAGTGCAAAAACAAGCAGCAAATCAACAAAGAGTTGCTGGTTTAATAGAAGAACCTGAATTTCAAACAGTACAAGAACTTGTTGATTATAGTAATCACGGCATAGAAGATATACAGGAAACTATACTAGAAGAAGGAATTACACAGATTGATCCAGCTGCAAGATTCCAACAAGCTTTTAAAGATGCAACACAATTTGAAACAGAAAGATTAAGAGGACAAGCTGATATACAAAGAACTAACCAAACTATTCTTAACCTTATTAGTGGCGCTCCAGGGTAATAGTATGGCATTAGAACAATTAGATATATTTATGGAAACAATGAAGATGCAAGAAAGTAGTGGTGACTACTTTGCTATTGGTCCAGTCACTCAATATGGTAGAGGATTAGGTGCTTATCAAATAGTAGAAGATAACTGGGATAACTGGTCAAGAGAAGCTTATGGATTAAGCAAAAATCAACCAGCACCTAATTGGAAAGATAAAGAAGCACAAGATAGAACAGCTAGATATAAATTTACGCAATACTATAACAAATATAAATCTTGGGATTTAGTAGCGATAGCTTGGTTTGCTGGACCAGGTAACGCTAATATAGTAAAAAGAAATACTGATTTAAACCCTAGACTCCTCCCTGAAGATGCAAAGAATCTTGTAGATATAATGAGTTATAAAGATGTTCTAGGTAAAGATGTTGGTGGATATGTCAATGATGTAATGACCAATATGAATAAAGAATTAGAAAATAAAGGTATGGCTACAGCTACTAGATATACTGCACAAGACCCAAGTATTAGAGTTCAACAACCTCAAATGGCTAACAGTAATGTTGCTACAAGTATGATTGATGCCTTGTCACAGAACACAGCAGGTGGACAAAGACAACAAATAGCAGTTGGTGGAGATCAAGCACGACAAGCAAGTAATGTTAGAACAGCTATAGATAATGCTAAAGCAAAAGGTGAATCAACTATTAATGTAAGTATGGCTAGTGAGAAGAATCCTTATTCAGCTAGAGAGTTAGGGATGAATAGATAATGTCATTAGTACAAATGAGAACACCTGGTGGTTCTTACTCAATGGTTGATGAAAAATTAGTACCTGTTTATGAAGCAGAAGGTTGGGTTTTAACATCTGACTTACCTGAATTTAAAACAAAAGATGTAACTTATTATGATGAAGCAAGAAAAACAGTAGTTAGTTCTAAGGGTGAAGAAAAACCTGTAGAAGAAGTTGTAGAAAAAAAAGTTTCTAATAAAACACAAGATACAAAAAGTGTTGATGTAGATAGTGTTATTAATAACGCATCAGGAAAAATTAGAAGTCTTACTACAGCAGAATACAATGAATTTAAAAAATTACCTATAGAAGAAAAAAGAATTAAAATAGCTGAACTTGCAGCAGCAAATATAAACTTTAGAAGTTCACAAATAGAAGATTTAGAAAAAACTTATCGTATAACTGAAGAAGAATTTAATGCAGCTGTTGATAAAGGTAGGTCTGGAGAACTAGATGTTATTGATTCTGGTCCATTAAATTCTGGAGTTGATACTTGGTGGCAACTACTTGGTTATGACACTATAAATGAAGTTAACAAAGATTTAGCTTCTGGTGCTTTAAACATTAACGACCCTAAAGTGCGTAGAGCTAAAGATAACGCAGAAGAAAAAAGAGGTTTGGGTGGAATTAATGATACAAGAACTCAAAAACCTTTTGGTCCACAAGAGTTTAGTGATGTTGAGGGAACAGTAACTGTATTTAAAGATGGTAAAGCTATTGAAGTTCTGCAATCAGATTTACATTTATACGAATTACAAGATTGGACAACGGATGAAAGTGCTGTTGTTTCTACTAATACATCTTCTACTGATTCATCTACTGATTCATCCAGTAATGTTTTAACTGAAAAAATAGGAGAAACACAAGTTGTTGTTTATGGACCTAATGGTGCTCGGACAACAGCTAATACCTTTAAAAGACCTGGCGAGGAAATGTCAGAGTATGACAGACTTATTGCAGGTTTAATACCAGGTAGAGAAGGTTACAAAAATGCGACCAAGTCAGAATCTTTAACATCAGATTATCCAGGTGACTATGGTGGTGAAGATGCTTCTACTCCAGATGATCAAAGAGAAAGTGTTGTAGGAGTAGGTAATACAGGTTACGATACTAAAGATTATTCATCAGTAGGTAAAGTAGTTGGTGAAAGTAGTTCAGGTTCACAAAGTCTTGGTACAGGTAGTGGACAGTTTGTCGGACAACCTGGATCAAATCAAGATACAGTATTCAATAATATACCAACAGGTGCAAAAGTATTTGATGTAGATGGAGATTATTACCTAGGATATTTAGTTCCAGGTGGAGATGGAAGTCTTTACACAGGCTCAATCTATATGATGTACCAAGTACCAAACAACGATTTCGTTAAGTCAGGTTTATTAACAGATGCTTCTGCTTTTAAAGGAGCTAACAGTTTCTTAACTAAAGAAGATTTAAACACTGGTGGTGCAATAGTCGCAGGTACAACTGTTGAACTAGAAGGTATAGAAGGCAATCCTTTCTTACAGTTTGTAGAAAGAATAAATGATAATGTTGCAATATCTCCTTGGTTAGCAACAGCAGATGGTTTAGCTCTATCAGCAGAAGTTGCACTAGAGGGAAGAGATCCAACTCCAGGTGAATACAGACAGCTCAAATGGTTTCAAGAAACCACAGAAGAACAAAGAGATTGGTATGAGCTATCACTAGGTAGAGGATTTAATAACTTACCACTAGATGCAAAACAAGCATACGAAAACACAAGAAGAAATGTTAAAAACAATTTACTTACTTTAGGTATAGCTGGAGGATTTGACCCAGAAACAGGAATGTTAAGAGATGTACCACCTGGATTAGTTGATTATATATCACAGAAAGCAGTTACTGGTGAATGGTCAGAATCAAAAACAACAGAACAACTAAGGTTGTTTGCTGACCCATTTGCAGCAGGAGAAAGAGATGAAGCATTCTTTAATGTAGTTGAAGCTGGTGGGTATGACCAAATAGATAGACAAATGCAGTATGAAGATACTGTAAGACAAGAAGCCTTAAAGTGGTTAGGACCTGTAGCAGGTAACTACAATAGTACTTGGGTAGCTAATTGGGGATCAAGACTTAGATCAGGAGAAGCAGATGCTTACCAACAATTACAAACAATGCTTAAACAACAGAGAGTTGCTTTGTTTGATGCTTACACAAATCCAGAGTTAACCTATGAAGATATTTCACAACCTTGGAAAAACATTGCAGAAAATGCCTGGGGTGAAGTACCTGATGAAAGTCAAACATATTTTCAAGATATAGTAAAAAATAATAATGTTACCTATGCTAATGAAGTTCTTACTAAAGTAGGATTAGAACAAGGAAAAGATAAAGTTGTTAATGATGCTTTAAATAGTTTAGAACAATCTATTGGACAAGGCACAGTGAGAAGAAACTTAGGAGCTAACACATAATGGCAGATTTTGTAGCATTAGCAGAAGCTAGATTTCCAAGTTTACCTGTAGAGTTCTTAAATTTGTGGACACAATATTATCAAATAGGTAAACCAGAAACACAAGTTATATCGGAAGTTCGTAAAGATCCAGAATATACAAATATATTTCCTGGTAACACAACTCCATCAGGACAAGTTAGATATGATGAAGTAACTTACAACGCTTTAAAAGAAAGTTATATAGGTACTTTGCAAGAGTATGGAATTGATAGATCAGCTTCTCTTACATTTATGGCTGATAAAATAACAGGTCTTATAGAGGGAGATGTTTCTGCATCAGAGTTTGCACAAAGAATAGGTTCTGTATATGAAGGTATAAAGGAAAACATACCACAAGTACAAGAGTTTTATGAAACTAACTTTGGAGTTACTTTAGATGCTAGGTCTATATTAGCTGGAGCTTTAGATCCAACAGTCGGTGAAGCTATAGTTCAAGGAAGAATTACAACTGCACAAATTGGTGGAGAAGCAACACGAGCAGGTTTTGAAATAACAACCTCTGAAGCTAAAAGATTGCAAGAAGCAGGTTTGACACAAGAAGAAGCAAGAAGATTATTCTCTGTTGCTGAATCACAGTTGCCTAGGTTACAAGAATTACAGGCACAAAGAGGTATTGCACAAGAACAACAAATAGGATTAGAACAACTTAGTGAAGCATTAGTATTTCAAAGCCAAGAAGAAATGGAAACTATTGCTAGATTAGAAGAACAAGAAGCTAGTACATTCGCACCAACTACAGGTGCAGCTAGAACAGGTCGTAGAGTTACAGGATTAACTGAACTTTAATACTTGTCTATCCCACATATAGTGGTACTATATATTGTATAGCCTGGTAGCCTCGGCTTAAAGATGCTGCACCCTCCAGTTTATCCCTGGCGTATAAACTGCGTATTACAAATCGCCTAGTATCGGTACAGCTAGAAGTGGCTGACAATTCTCATTTGTACTTTAATTATAATTTGTCGCCTATCGCATTATGTACCCCAGGATAATGTAGTTAGTAGAAACTGGGAGAGGAGAAAAAATGGAAAACGATATGGAAAATACAGTGGAAAACACACAAGATGATAACAATGCTATCAAGGCAATGCGTGAACGCATTAAAGAACTTGAAGGTGTAGAGAAAGAATATAAGTCTGTACAGATGGGTAATGCCATTAAAGATGCAGGTTTTGACCCTAGCTCTGGACAAGGTAAAGCATTAAAAGACTTGTATAAAGGCGAGATGGATTCTGATTCTATTAAGCAGTTTGCTTCTGAAAACTATGGTTGGGGTGCAAGTCCTGATCAAGTAACAGAACAAGAGGCTCAAAGATCCAGAGTGATAACGAGCCAAGATAGTTTAGATACTGTAATTGAAGCATCAGTACCAGTTGAACCTGTTGGCATAGATGACCAAATAAATCAGGCACAGTCTGATGGTGACTGGCAAACAAGTTCGGCTCTCAAAGCAGAAAAACTTAAAGCCCTAATGGAGAGAAAATTATAAAAATTACTCTCTATTACTAACAATAAAAAAGGAGAATTAAATGGGTGCAATTACAGGTCAAGGAGAATCCTATAACCTACCTAATTATGTTGGAGAACTATTCAATGTTTCCCCAACAGATACTCCATTATTGAGTGCTATTGGTGGTATGACTGGTGGAAAATCAGTCACATCAAAACAATTTACTTGGCAAACAACAGACCTCGCAGGTGCTACACAAACAGCAGCTGTTGAAGGTGCTGACCCAACTATGAAGGGTAGAACAAGAAGCGAAGTAATCAATGTTACTCAAATAATGCAGTATGGTGTTGAAGTATCATACACCAAACAAGCAGCAGTTGGAAACCTTTCAGGTCAATCCATCATTGGAAATCAACCAGTTCAAGATGAATTGGCTTTCCAATTAGATATGGCTATGAAAACAGCTGCACGAGATATAGAACATTCCTTTATTCAAGGAACCTATGTCGCAGACACAGACATATCAACAGCTAGAAAAACTAGAGGTATGCTTGAAGCTATTTCTACTAACGAAGTAGCAGGTGGAGCAGCAGCTCTTACTCAAGATATGGTTGATGAAGCAATGAAAAAAATGGCAGATTCTGGTGCGCCTTTTGAAACACCAGTTATCTTTGCTAACGCTTTCCAAAAACAAGCGTTATCAGCATTATTTTCTAACTCATTAGCTCTAGCTCCTAGAGATAGAAATGTCGGTGGTGTTAACATCACAACTATTGAAACTGACTTCGGTCAACTCGGTATTGTGTATGAACGACACATTCCAACAGATGACATTCTCATTGCAGACTTGTCATTCTTGAAGCCAGTTTTCTTGGATATTCCAGGAAAAGGACACTTCTTCGTAGAGCCATTGGCTCAAACTGGTGCTGCTTATAAGTACCAAGTGTATGGAGAAATTGGATTAGAATATGGTCCAGAACAGTTCCACGCAAAAATAACAAACCTAGCTACCTCCTAATTAGGAGATAGATAGTATATTTATTAGAGGGAGATAAATACTTCTCCCTCTAGTAATATGGAGATATATGGCAGCAGTAGGCACACTCGTAGATAGAATTTATAGAGATTACTTAAATAAACCTGATGACTTATCAGCTTTTTCTAGGTTAGATGGTGCTATGACTGACTCGCAAAATACGCTTTCCTATGAAGATGGACTATTCAGCGTAGAAGAAGAAAACCTATTAGGCAATGGTGCAATCGTAGAGGTTGGATTAGAGCTTATGTTAGTAAC
>Ga0208134_1001300_pt1 | contig 14590 bp, 14 predicted proteins | sample VirMetDEL_Mar_31_FD_184515 | JGI IMG/M metagenome (GOLD analysis project Ga0208134, IMG submission 184515) | Aqueous microbial communities from the Delaware River and Bay under freshwater to marine salinity gradient to study organic matter... | ecosystem: Environmental > Aquatic > Marine >... | reverse complement strand
ACGATCTTGTTGGTGTTGGTGTTGTTCATGTGTATTCTCCTATGAACGGAATCAGAAGGGGCAGTCTTCGGTGTTTTCAGTGACTGCGGTCGGAGCGTACTTACTCCACGTTTCGGTATCGGCACGGTAGACATCACCGCTGACGTACCACGTTCGGTTCTGCTTGTCCCACCTGGCACCGAGTCGCTTGACATCATCCTTCTGCTCGAAGGTGGCACCAAGGTTCACGCGGATGCAAGTGGCAAACGCATCGGAATCTTCGCGGACATCTGCATCGATCTTCTCGTACAGGTCCATGAATGCTTCCTTCGTTTCGGCATCGAAACGTGCGAGAGCGTAGGACATCGACTTCTTCTTGTCCCCGAACATTGCATACGACTTGGCAATGGTTTCGAGTCGTCGAGTCGAGATGACTTCCCCGATAGCACCCTCAGCGAATGCCTTTCGGGTGATGTCTGCCCACTTCACGAGATGCGTAGCGAATGCGGCATCGTCGATCGAAAGAGACTTGAAAACCTTGTTCAGAATCCGCTTTTCGACTGCCACGGTAGGGTAGTCCTGTTCCATCGTGATGGCGAAACGATCGAGAAACGCTTCGTTCTGGACGTTCGTGTGAGCGAATCGTCCATCGTCGGAACCCTTGCCCTTCGTGTTGGCAGTAGCGAACACGGTGAAACCGGCAGCAGGAGTAACCCACTGGCGGATCTTCTTGAGATAGAAGGACTTTCCTTCGAGGACAGGTTGCAGACACATCATCAACGCACCACCGAGGTCCACTTCGTCGAGGCAGAGAACCGCACCGGACTTGGCAGCAACGGTAACGGGTCCATCCACCCACACGGTTTCACCATCGATGAGACGGAAACCACCCATGAGGTCGTCTTCGTTCGTCTGCTTCGTGATGTTGACGCGAACCCACGGACGCGAGTTCTTGGCACAAACCTGCTCGATCATCGTGGTCTTACCGTTTCCGGAAAGTCCAGTGACGTAGGTAGTGCAGAACATGCCGCTTCGCACGATGGTTTCGATGTCCGAGTAGTTACCCCACTCGATGAACGTCTTCTGGCGGGCAGGAATGCACGCTTCGGATCCATCCATAGCAGCAACCGAAGGTCCGGCAACCATGTTCACGGTAGCAGGAACGGGAGCGGGAGCGGGAGCGACTGGGGCAACCTGCTTCACAGGAGCAGCAGGGCGGGGTGCTGGTGCTGCGGGCAGATTGTCCCCAGTGATCTCCGGCAGATTGAAGAGTCCGCGTCCTGCCTTGCGGTTCGCATCCTTCACGATCCACGCGGGAGCGTAGTTGCTACCAAGCGACTTGGCAACCTCGACGAGATCCGCACGGGAGACGGGAGATGTGAGTCCAGCAGCGGAGCAAGCGGAGACGAATTCGGACTGTTTCGGAGTCAAGTGTTAGGTTCCTGTTCGGAGGTTCATTTTCGCGGGATCGTTTCCCGCATGTCCTAATTATACCACAACGGCGGCGGAAATCAACCCATACGCACGATATTCGAGCAAATTGGTGGACTTTTTTCGCCCCTGAACGTAAGTCCTTGCTATTACTGGACTTAGGTGGATAGTAGTTCCGATAACCTTGTGGACTATCGGACCATGCCTAAACCCTTGCCGTTACAGGACTTAGAAAGTTATCCACAATTTGTCCACAATTTGAAGAAAATGGTGTATATGGGTTGCCTTTACCCCCATATATGGTATAATTAGAGTATGATTCAAGCAATTTCCAACCGTTCTGACGACCTCCTCGCTCGACTTGCTGCTGAGGAATCCATCCATGTCCAGCACGATCCGAACGCGAGTACGGCATCGTTCGATCTTCGTTCGCGTACCCTTGTCATGCCCGTATGGGAAGACATGACCCGCGACATCCGTCATATGCTGACGTTCCACGAAATCGCTCATGCCCTTTACACTCCGTTCAGTGAATGGCGAGACGCTTGCGACGAACACGGTTCTTCGCTTCGCGTCTACTGCAACATCGTCGAAGACGCTCGTATCGAGCGAATGATCAAGGCGAAGTTCCCAGGCGCTCGACGCGACTTCCTCGACGGATATCGCAAACTGCATGAACGTGACCTCTTCGAGATTGCCGATAAGGACATCTCTTCGCTGTCCATCGGTGACCGCATCAACCTGCACTATAAGATCGGATTCGTCGAAACGGTTCCGTTCGCTGCTGACGAACAGATCTGGATCGACCGCATCGACGCTGCGAAGACGTTTGCCGATGTCATCGAAATCGCTCTCGATCTTCGTGATGCCATGAAGGATGAGAATCCCGATACTGGTGACGAAAACGAGCAGGGCGAAGGACCCGGAGTCGAGACCCCTGACGCGAAGGATTCGGACGAAGACGGACCTCAGGGTAACGGCAGCGTTCCTTCCGACGAAGAGGGAACCGAAGAGGGTGAAGACGGCAAGGGTGGTTCCGGTGAGGGTGACGACACCGACGAAGACGGAGACGGCGAAGGTACTGGCGACAGTGATTCCGACGACGAATCCGGTTCCGAGTCTGGTGCTGGTATGGACGACGATACCGACGATGGTGAATCTGCCGACTCGGACATCGTTTCCACCAGCGGCGCCGGCGAAGGTGATTCCAACATCACTACGCAGGACGCATTCGACCGCAATCTTGCGAACGAATCGGGTGACGATCGTACCGAACGCTACATCTACCGCGATATGCCCAAGGCGAACGTCGAGAACATCGTGATCGACTTCAAGGACTGCCACAAGCGACTCGATACCATGTTCAATGGTTGGAACGCGACTGCTCCCGAAGAAGTCTCTACCTTCATGAGCAAGGCAGGATCGTTCGTCAACGGTTCCACGAAGACCGTGAACCAGATGGCACAGCAGTTCGAGATGAAGAAGCGGGCAGAAGTCGATCGTCAGACGAAGATCTCTTCGACTGGTGAACTGGACATGGAATCGCTCGTGAACTACAAGTTCACCGAAGACATCTTCCTTCGTGCTGAAGACACTCCGAACGGTAAGAACCACGGACTGGTCATCCTCGTCGATTGGTCCGGTTCGATGTGCGAATGCATGGGTGAAACCATCGAACAGATGGTGCAACTCGTCCTCTTCTGCAAGAAGGTTCAGATTCCTTTCGAAGTCTACGGGTTCACCAACAACGACTTCGCCAATGCGACTTACTCGTACGGTCGGGACAATGATGACCGAAACTCGAAGTGGAACGAAACCGGATCCGATCCAGTGTTCGGTGATAACTTCCAGATGCTGAACCTCATGTCCTCCCGCATGAACACGCTCCAGTACAAGGCAGGACTGAAGCACATGATGATGCTTGCCGCCGTCCACGGACAGGGTGGATACAGTCTCAACTGCCCGATGGACTACGCTTTCGGTCTCTCCGGTACTCCTCTCGACGAAGCACTTGCTACCCTGAACGAGATCATTCCTGCCTTCCGTGCAGCAAACGATCTCAACATCGTCAACCTCACGGTGATCACCGATGGTTGCTCCAACGGAAACCACTGGGGACGTAAGGACAACGAGTGGGGTACTCCGATCCTTCGAAACAAGCGAAACGGTGCTACCTACGCTGGAAACAGTTGCTACGATGCCATGACCGGCAACCTGCTCAACTACCTTCGGGACGAGACTGGTGTGAACATCGTCGGTATCTTCCTCGAACCCTCATCCCCGAAGCGTGCAGTCTACTCGCTGGTGAACCGTTACGACGATCTCAACAAGATGGGTTACGATGTCTGCCTTGATCAGTTCAAGAAGGAAGGATTCCTCTCCACCACCGAAGACGGATACGACGAATACTTCATCATCGCTGCGAAGAAGAAGGTGTCGCAGGTGGACATCGCTGATCTGGACGAAGACGCGAGTCTCACCAAGATCAAGAACACGTTCGTCAAGTCGACCGGCGGAAGCAAGTCCTCACGACTCATGCTCAACCGAATGATCGACCACCTCGCCTGATCACCCTACATATAAGGAGAAACCCCGTGAAAATGAGGATCAATATGAAACAGTATCCACTAGTAGAAGTAGTTTGGTTGGATGCCGAAGAAAAGGGTGAGATCGGTTGGAACGACACCAAAGAACTCATTCGTTACGCTAAGAAGGCCTGCCCTACCATGAGAACGGTAGGGTATCTCGTACATGAAGGGGATGAACACATTGCCCTACTCAGTACGATTGGACCGGACGAGTGTAGTACCCTAGAGAAGATCCCTAAGTCTTTCCTGAAGGGTATGACGTACTTAGTGAGAGCAGAGGAGAAACCAAATGCCGACTTATGATTACCAATGCAATGCCTGCGAACACATCTTCGACAGGTTTAGTTCTATATCAGCACGGGATGAACCGTGTGCTGAACCGTGTCCTGAATGCGGCAAGAGTGACGTTAGAAGGGGGTTCATCGAAGCACCATCAGGGGCAGTAGACACCACCCTCACCGCAGACAAGATGGCACCGGGATTCAACGAGGTCATGGAGCGTATGAAGAAGATCGTACCGAAACGCGATCAGTGGACTCTCGATAACGCACAATCGAACACTGGAGGACGCTATGGTCTCAAACACCGGCGATGACTCTCTTCTACACCGCAAAACCTATTAAAATAGTGCTTTTTTTAATACCCATTTTGCGACACCTTTCCCCATAATTCCCCACTTTACCTATTGACAAACACCTGATCTAGTGTATAATAGATCGTATAACCAATTCAGACAGGATGCGTCTCTTGGATACACTCATTGTGAGGTATCATGAGTACAGTCCACAATAGTTTCTGAATCTTTTTATTAAGGAGGCATAACATGCCTAACAAAAACGCAGTAGCGTATCATAATGTTCCCGGAATCTCTCTTGTCAAAGAGGCAATCTCGATTCCACTCTCTAAAATTACCATCAATCCCGAGACGAATGTGACTCGGGCAGAGGCCAAGATTGACGATAAGCATGTCAACGATCTTGTGGCACATATCTCTGAAAATGGTATCGACGAAGATCTTCCTCGTCCCATTGTTGAACAGGATGGTGTAGATCATTATATCGTCCGTGATGGGCATCATCGTGCAGAAGCATTGGGTCTCATGGATGAGAAGGAGATTGTTTGTGATGTCTTTTCCTTTGCTGATAAACATGCTCTTCATGCCTTTCAGGCAAAGGCGAACATGCATCCTCCTCAGAAGATGGGGAATCAGGTTGGTCTGGTAAATGCATTGGGTGGGGAGATTAAGAGTGGTAGACTTCTCAATACTCAGACTGATGTAGAGGCGAGAGTCAGGGAGATTGCAAAGGGTAAGAACCACAAGTGGAAGCAAGGTGTTATTGCGAAGATCATCGACAACAACGGAACCCACGAATCATGGATCAACTATAGTGATAAGCGGGCAAAGGATGTCTTGAATCCTCTTGGATACACCACGGGGTTCCACTTCAATCCCAAGACTGGACGGTATGGTGCAGTCGTGACCGCAGGATCCGAATGGAGAGTCGCATGTAGGGCAATCCACGCATACAACGCGAGTTCTCATAACGGACCTGGCATCCAGACGGATCTGATCATCAAGGTGGATCGTAAAGGCAATGACGATGTTATGAAAAAGCGTCAGGCAGTTATCACCACGATGAATGCTATTCTCGACGGGATCCTTGAAGCAACGGATTCCACATGGAAGCATGGTCATTTGCCTGTCCGATATGTTGGTGCATTGCCTCAGGATGCAGGAAGTATCATGGAAGAGAGTATCAAGAAGGGTATCATCAAGTGCGATCCCGATGATCCGAAGTTCACCTGATGCAACTTGCGGACTTGGTAAGAAACAACCGGGTAGGTTTTCCTGCCCGGTTGTTTTATTTTACTAGTATCCATAGAGTATCCATTCGTCCCCTACCTGATACTCGTCCTGATTCAATACCTTTCGGAACCATACACCATCACCATAGTGATTGGTGTTGTCTGGCGGATTCATTGATTCTTCTTCTACCGTCTTGAGTATCTCACCGTCTCTCATGAGTACGGCCTTCCATTTGATATCGGGATTGGCAAGCACCCACTCTGCCGTTGTTTGTTCTTCATCCGATGGTTTGACATTGATACTCGAATACCCGTATGAGTTTGCGACGAACCCAACTAGTCCGGCAGCACCAGTGTCTCCTGCTATGGTGAGAGGACCGGCAATCACTTCGGTTGTGATGTCTTCCATCGGTACACCCCAGTGGACATCGTTGTTGTCGTTGTTTGGTAGTTCATTCAACGTGAGGCGAATCTCGATCGGATACTCACTGGTAATTGGATCCTCTTCTTCTTCGATTGGTTCTTCTGGTACGATTGGTGCTTCATAGTCCATGAGAGAGATACACATGTTTATTCCTTGTGCATCCATTCCTTTGATTGCCATCAGCAGTGCCAAGTCCGTGGTGTCTACGATACCATCATCGTTCCGATCCCATTGATCTACGGGTTCGTCGAATGTCACAAGGAACGAAAAGTCTATGATTTTAGTGGTTTCTGGGGGTATTTTTGATGCAACAACACTCATCACTATTCCGTCCTTCTCGTCCACGCATACATCGAGGGAATATCCATCCTGAGTCGTTGGTTCGATGATGAAGGGCGTTCCGATTGCTCCCTTGGTTCTCTTACCAGATGCACCACGGTATCGATAGCGAATGGTTCTGGATTTGTCTGTGACGTTCGTCAGAGTAATCGTACCGAATGCCGCGAACTGATCGGTGAACGTGTTCCGATTGTCCTTGTAGTCCACCTCTATGATGTTACCACTCGGCAGAGTTCTACTGCCTATGGTGTGTGTCAATCCCTCAACAGCAGCAGAACGATCTAGATCAAGATCGTGTGGGAGTTTCGGTAGACAAGGCGGGACATGCAAGAGGCACACTCCTAATATCATTGTAAAAATGCTTGAAGTCATAAGGTTCTAGAAGTAGTGAAAACAATATTGAATGGTTCAGTGGGTATATCAGGCAGTGCGATCTCATACATGAGGGCATCGTCGTCGCCTTCTGGTACGATCTTCTCACCCAACAGCGTACCATTGAATGATGCAACCTCTACCATTGCGGCATATCGATGTCTATCCTCTACCGTGTTGAAGTCGATGACTACCTTGTTGTCTGCGTTGATCTTGATTGTGGATATACCGAAACGTGTGTACGGTGCATCCTCATAGGTGAACGTGTAGGTGTTGTTCTCGTCCAGTCCAGATAGGTTGAATCGATACCCATTGACTTCATGGAGGAGAACAGCAGACACACTCTGCTTGATCTTCACCTCGATCGTCTTACCCTTGTACGAGTTGCGAATGTCTGTATCGAATCCCGGTTGGTTGGGTCTCTTCATGTAGAAGTAGTTTCCACGGGATCTCGAAGTGTAGTACCGATAGGCATTGTACTCGTTCGGCCCTATCATCACCTCATACGAATCACCGTCTGGTTCACCAGAGGGTAAACGATTGTACACTTCCTGTCCTCGCTTCGAGTTGTCGAAGAAGATGTACGTTTGTTTGGTGTTTGATAGCACGGCAACGACACCAGTCCTCTCGCGGATATCATCCGGGAGGACTTGTCCCACACCAGTGCGTCCATCGTATGTGATGTTGACATCAGAGAACACAACTGGGAAGGTTATGTCCTGTGCCTTTACTTTACTGGTCATGAGTGCTGCTCCTACTAGAGCGAGACTAGCGAGTGGTTTTTTCATTCGTATCCCCATGCAAGATCTCGGTTCTCTTCAACCAACTCCTACAGAAGATGTATGTCGATACCACGATGGATGCAGCAATCCATGCCGCCATCTCGCCTAGTTCAGTCATGGGTTCTTTGTCGAAGTATCCTAATGCACCGACGAGTGGCACTCCGGTGATTACACCAGTTGCCCAGAACTCGGATGTCTTGATTCCGGTTTTCATTTCGATACCGGGTTGTTCCACACTTAGATTCACTGTCTTTTTTGTCATCTTATTTCTCCACATGGTGACAGTCTATTTATAACTACAACGCCGGCGAGTTTCCTCGCCGGCGTGCAGAGATACGTCATGGAAGTGACGAAAGTATTTAGTCTTCCCACTTCTCTAGTAGATCATCGTTGTTTGCGTAGTCATTCCATTTGTGACTTGCTAACTTAGATGCGTCTCCTTCGTAGTGAATACCCGTAGCAGGACTCGTCCAAGGTAGAGTCATTGTTTCGGGATCGAATCGAAGTTCCTCTGGTACACCCAGTCCATTTCCTGCTGTTGAGTCAGGAGTCGGCATGAAATACTCTTCCTTGTCTGGTGTACGGTAGTTGTCTCGCCACATAACATTGATGTACATGGGAGATCCCTCTCTAGAATAAGATTGCACAGGATATTGAACTTCGCGTTCTTCTCCTGTGTAGTGCTTCGGGGGTTTAACACCATTCCAGTTACCTTTACCAAACATGAGATTGTCTTGGAATAAGCAGTTGCGAGTGTTGTGTACACCCCATGCAAACATCCTTGCTCGTCCGACGAGGAGACTACCAAGTCCTTCGGGATTCGCTGGATCTTCTCGTCTTGCTCCGGGGTAGTTTTCGTCATCGATACCTGCCCAGTGAGCAATCTTGTTACCTACGAATGCGAAGTTTCTGAATTCAGATTCCGGTACAAGGTTTCTTTCAAACGAACCAAACACTTGCTGTCCACCACTGCGATTCCATTCGGTGATGTACCGAAGAATGATATTTTCCTGAATAACCTTAACGTCATGCTTACTACCAGTGTGAGTCTGAATCAAGTCTACATGAACTCCGCTTACTGGTGGAGGACTACCATCATCATCAGGGAAGAATCCGTGACGAGATGTCGTTAAATTAGAGACAAGGTTCGAGTAACCAGTGAGGATAATGTCACCAAGAACTAGATCGTAGTGTGATTGAATATCAACTCTACGCATTGCAGGTTGTGAGTGTCGTTTCCATGTCGAACCAATGGACCAGATTTCAGGACCACTCGCACTCATTTGTTGTGATTTATACTTTCCTGTTTCTGGATCTCGTGATCCACCAACGCGGGACTTTCCTTCGATCAAGCAGTTGTCGAAACAGTACATACCATTTCTTCCAGTATTAAACATACCAGCACCATCTTCAATTGTAGTAGGTACGAAGTGGACATTCTTGAAGTAGAGTTTGCATGACCATGCACCATCGTGTTGTCCGACGATAGGGCATAGTTCTGGATCGACTGCGGATTCGATAGTCACCCACTGACCATCTTCTCTACCAGAAGAGTTTACCTTTCGTAGATCACGGTCTTCGGTGTTCGATGCGAGTTTGTGTTCACCTTCGAGCAGTTTAATCACACGCCCTGCGTTGGTGCCACCCTTAACAAGACCATGGTACGCTGCCTTATGAATGGTAGCGAACGGATTCTCTCTGGAACCATTTCCAGTCTCGTCGTTACCCTTGCCACTTACAAAGAATGCGGGATCATAGTCTGGTCCCCATGTCTGATTGTTTGGGAAGACATCGAGTCCACAGATTGCTGGGTAGTCAAGGAATGATCCCTTCAATTCAAGGGGAATACCAACCTTGGGATAGACTTTCGCACAGATGCGTAGTCTCTCTCCGTGCTTGAACTGTACGGGATTGAATTCAAAGAACCATTCGAGTTCACCAGTCTCTTCGTTGAGACGCTCTTCTGTGGCAACACCAAGAATATCAGAGTCTTCTTGTTCTGCGCCCCAGTTAGAGAGTACCTTGATGAGATCTCTTGGACCAACTGTTCCCCAGTTTGCGAGGATATAGTTCAAATCATCGACGTTTACTTCACCGTCTAGATTGAAATCTCCACTGAGTTGTGTTGGGATTTTGTCAGCATCTTGTAGGTAGAACTCTACCTTCTCGATTCCTTCGAGGGCGTATGCTGCTACGCCAATTTTCGTCTTACCACTTACGTCAATATACTGTGGTCTCGTCCAATACGCAATTGCTGTTTCGTTCTCTGGTGTGTAAGTCATCTTAACAGTCTCCTTTCGTGGCGTGATGGCACTCCTAAAAGTGATTTCACAGGCCTAAACTGTCAATCAGATTCTCCGGCATCTGATTCCGCCGTTGTGTTGTCGCCGAATTATTAGCAGTCCCACTTACGGAGTGCGAGTGCCTTTCTGGTAGGTTTACCCTTGTCATCTTTCATGGGACCGGGCATACCACCCATCCGGGCACAGAACGATTTTCTTCTCTTTGCTGCTTTACCGCCTTTGCTCTTCGCGGCCTGCTTGGCAGATACTGGTGCTTTCAAGTCACTTCCGGGATTCTCTTTCTCGTAGGATTTTCGTCCCTTGGCGTTTAGTCCACCCTTGGAGTTCTGTCCTTCTTTGCGACTCCATGCGGCAGACTTTGCTTCGTTGGTTCCGTCGCAACCACATCCCTCTTCGACTGACTCTAACTTCATCTTTTCTTTAGATGTCAATTCCTTTCCTAACTTGATCTCGCCGTCACCGTCCGAGTCGGATAATGCCTTGTCACTGTTTCTGTATGGTCCGTATACTTTTCCTTTGAGTAGGAGATAATATGCTTTTGGATCATACTTCATTTTTTCATCGAGTTCGATTGACTCCTTGGTGGCCTTCTTCCATCCTCCACCCTTCTTCTTGTAGTCCTTCGATGCCCATGCGTTTGCATATGCAGAAGGGTATACATCAAACTTCGACTTTGCTGCCGCCTTTGATGCTGCCCACTTAGCAGGATCGGTTGGTACGTTTTTCTCACTGATATAATTCTTGAATGATTTCATAACGCTATCCTGAATACCCTTCTTTTTCGTGTCCTTATCTATACGATTGGACACGTTGACTGGTTTGTTTCCAGTTCCGGGTTTATCCCGTACCGAGTCTTGTGATTTCTTTCTTTTCGCAGCATTGCCGATTGCTTTCTTGCCACCCTGTCTGCGTAGTTTATCTGCCTTTGCTTTTGACAGACACTTCGGTGTGCCTTCACCGGGTTTGGAGTCACCACACTTACCCACCTTCTCGCCCTTGGTGTTGTATCGATCCCAACCACCCTTCGATGATCCGCCTTTACCACCTTTCCCGAACCACTTACCGAGGCCCGAGTCTGCGTATACTTCACCGAGGAATCCCCGGATCTCTTCGTAGTCTTTGAATGCTTTATCACCAGAACGACTTGTCTTGCCCTTCTTCCATGCATCGACATACATGGGACGGTTTATTCCCTTGTTGCCATACTCAGGTCCAGCATCGACGATATCTTGTAGTGTCTTCTTCTGTGATCGTGTCAGTTTAGAAAGATTTACTTCGACATCAATCTCGCGTGGGTTGTTTCGTACTCTTGCCCATCCCTTTTCGTGGGGTGCGTCATACACAACTCTGCCCATGTTATCTGGTTCAGTCTTACCAAAATACTTGGTGAAGTTTGCGGCAACCCAATCATAGTGTGTATATGGGTGTCCTTTGGGGTGCGTAATCTCTTTACGACTGTTCATATCGTACACTTTGCCCTTGGGATCAATCCAAAGGGTGTGACCAAACTTCGCTTCGATGATGTACTGTTTCATTGACTTCATGCACTGTTATTTATACATATTATATACTAGGGAGAAAACTATGTCTACAGAAGAACCATTTGATTTTGGGTTTACTGCCGTCAACGAAGACGAACTTGGTTCTATTCTGGGTCCGTCAGAACCAGAGGTAGAATCTGCTTCGGCAGAAGAAATCCGTGAAATGCAAGATAAGTTGGATCTGATTCTACAGATCAACTCTACTTGCGAGGGTGCGAATGAAGTGAAGGATCAATACGATCAATTGCTCAGAGCAAAGATGAACGAGATCGAGAGTGTGGTGATGCCACTGCTCCAGAATCTCAAGAAGAACGCAGAGAAAGACTATCTGTACTGGCCGGGCGCACAGCGAGTCACCCAGTGTGATCTGCAAATGCAAAAACTAACAAACATCACAAGAGGTTGATATGCTTTCATTCAAACAATACATTGCAGAGTATAGTATATTCGGATACAAGGGTTGGGTACACCCTCGTTCGAAGAAGATGTACCTGCACGACAAAATGACTCCATACCATGTCGAAATGATCGCCAGCGATCCCAAGAAATTTGGGTTGGACATGAAGAAGATCATTGCAGAACTTGAGAAAGAGTATGATGCTATGGACGCACCCGAACCAGACAAGGATGCCAGAAAGGCATTCCGTCAATTGGCGATGGGAACATACGATGTCCACAAGGGCGTAGAGCAGATGGCAATGAAAAAAGGATGGGTGCGAGTGATCGCCGGTGGTGACTTCGGCGAAGTTAGTGGTGTGAAAATGAACGAAAGACTTGCAGGAAAAATCTTGAGTATGATCGAAGATGCTGGTAAACTAGGGAAAGAACTGAAGAATGTTGTTGTTTCAGAATATAAAGGTCCGTTTGAAGATGTCCGCGAAAAAGGCATCAAGGTTCTAGAAGGCGATGCAATCCGTAGAATCATACAAGGAAAGACTACTGGTAAACGTACCGAGATTGGTACTACCATGGCAATGTTTAGATGAGAAGTTTTAGAAGATTCCTAGCAGAAGCGTTTATCTCACCAAACCAAGGTGCAAACTATGGACAGATCATCTTCCTAGTTGGTGGCGCCGGCAGTGGTAAGTCTACCGCGATCAGAAACCTGATCGATGCATCGAAGTATAAGACAGTCAACCCAGACGATGTGAAGAGACTGATGCAGAAGGCAGCGAAGGCAGGGTTCAAAGGATATGAGGAACTCAAGGGAGTTGATCCCAACACACCCGAGGGTTCTCAGATCATGCACGCCCTTATGCTGAACAAACGACTCTCGACTAAGATGACAAAGAAACTGTTCTCCCTCGACAAACGAAGTCCCGATCTGCTGCCGAACTTGCTGTTCGATCGTACCTTCTCGTTTGCTGGTGAGATTGAGAAGTTCTCGAAGAGGTTGTATGGTGCAGGGTACAAACCAGAGAACATGCACATCATCTTCGTGTATACCGATGTTGATGTGGCGATACAACAGAATAAGAACAGAGCAAGAACGCTCCCCGATGAAGTGATCATCAAATCCGCACAGGGAGCAAAGAAGAACTTTATGGACCTTGTGTTCGCAAGACTCAAGGGTGCTGCCGTTAACGGCGAATTTTACATGATCATGCGTGACAGATACTTGAAGATAAAGGAATCAGGAAAACGACTGGACCGGGCGGGCGAGATTGCTCGTAAACTCGGCATCATTCTAAGGAGGCGCTGATCATGGCACTAGAATTCTCAGAGATTGCAATGTTAGGTTGCATGTTCTACAAGAAAAAAGATCTGGTAAAGGCAGGTTCCAGTACAGAGAACCTCGTCTCCTTTGTCAACTCCGTCAAGAAAATGGTAGACTCGACAGATAAGATTAAGTTTGGATCGAGCAAGGCCTCATTCGTTAAGGCAATGAATCCTGCTGTTGAGGAGGTTCTTGATGACTTTTGTCGTGGTATATCTGGTGCAATAGCAACGAAAGAGTGGTTGACTAGACACCACAATGAACCGGCAGATACAGTAATCAAAGCAGGATACATGACTGGTAATGTGTGGCCGTCTCCAGTAGATGCGTTCAAGTTCAAAGCGTTTGGTATGGCAGACTACAATTCATCAGACATTATTTTGTATACTGGTAAGCAAGGATCAAGTGAATACTATTATGGCGTGTCTCTCAAGAAGAAAAACACAGAGTATGCTCCTGATCCCACCATCATCAACAAAGCATTCGATACTATCATGGACGGTTCACAGTTTGATGCGATTAAAGAAAAACTAAAAGATGTCCGTGTGAAATGGTTTGCTAGTAAAGTAAAAGAGGCAGACAAACTAGGTTTAATTGAAATAGAAGATAGACACAAAAAATTAAGTGATGCTGATCTTCTAACTGCAAAACCTGCGAGTGAAGAGGCCAAGGGCGGTAAGGGTAAGCAATATGTAAACCTCAAAGGAACATTGGCCGAGGGATACGACAACAAAACAGCAAGTTTCAAAAAGTGGATGAATAAAGAAGTTGGTACTGGTAATCTATTCACACAACTGGTAAAAATTATTGAACCACACATGGAGATGTTCGCAAACTCCCTGATCAACCTTGTATTCAAAGCAAAGTTGAACGATAAACTAAATGCAAACAGAGATCTCGATAAATACTACTTCGGATTCACACTAGCGACAGGTGTTGGTAAACACCACAAGAAGAATGGACCAAGCATAGGTAAAGGTCAAGTATACCCACAGGAAAGTGTGTTGTGTGCATTGAGTCACCTTGCTGCGGCAAAGAAACCATACAAGATGGTACAGGTTCCAAACCCTGCCGCGAAAGAGGATTCGGTTGCTGCAAAGGTGTTCTTCGAGATCAGAGTAGGCAAAGTTAAACTTCTGGATCTCCAACTTCGTTACAAGGGTGACTTTAAGAGTCAACCCCAGTTCTTCGCCTTCATGACTGATGACTTCAAAAAACTACTCAAGGGCGAATGCTTGGACCCGTGAAAAGATAAATAGATATAAACTATCAGGAGACTATAATGTCAATACCACATCAAGCGTTTCT
>Ga0208134_1001298_pt1 | contig 14598 bp, 22 predicted proteins | sample VirMetDEL_Mar_31_FD_184515 | JGI IMG/M metagenome (GOLD analysis project Ga0208134, IMG submission 184515) | Aqueous microbial communities from the Delaware River and Bay under freshwater to marine salinity gradient to study organic matter... | ecosystem: Environmental > Aquatic > Marine >... | reverse complement strand
GCGAAGCACGGTTGGAAGCCACTGCACACGTCCTATGTTAAGGAGTTTGAATAATGGGAAAAGGTGGATCAACCTCTTCAACGGTTGCAGTCCCAGAGTACATTGAGGACGCGGCTCGGCGCAATCTAACCCAAGCTGACAAGATCTCAAAGTTGGGGTTTATTCCTGAGTATGGCCCAACCGTTGCTGCGTTTACTCCCTCGCAGGAAGCTGCGTTTCAAGGCACGGCACAAGCAGCTGGCGCTTTTGGCCTGCCCGGTGGCGGAATGTCAATGGAAGATATTTCTGGTGGTATGCCAGCGCCAACGACATACGCAGGCGGTGTGCGTGGTTATTCTGCTCTGCCAATTTATGAGCAAGCTCTTGAGGCCTTTGGGCAAGCCCGCCCCGGTCAAAAGCAATATATAGATAGCTTCTTTATTGACCCGTTCACAGGCGCTGCTGGCTCAAATATGCAAGCTCCAGTTGACTACACCGTAGCGTCTACTCCGGGTGATTTGGGTGGGATTGGCGCTGGCGGTGGAGGTGGTGTTGCTGGCGCTGGTGCTGGCGCTGGTGTTGCTACTGGTGGCATGGGTGCTGGAACGGCTAGTGGCTCAACTTTAACTAACGATGAAATAGCAGACTACAGCCAAATAATAGCTGACTCAGTCGGCCTTGACAGTTTTGACCCGACGCGCACAGCCGAGTCTCAAATGACGCCAGAGCAGTATGCTGCATATCAGTCTCAGTCTATGAGTAATCCAGCTCAGTTGGCTGCTGACAATATTTACATGAACAATCTCGGCAACGCAAACAGCACCATTGTTGATACGGCTAAGGGTCTACTAAATATTGAGCCTTCCTTTGACAGCCCGTCTAGCGCAGGCTCATACGGTGGTTCTCTTGTTACTGGTGGATTAAGCGGCAATCTCACCGGAATTCCCGGGGTTGCCGGAAACATTGCTGATAACATATTAAGTAGCGCCGCGCCGGAATATGCAATAGGTCTGCAAGGCCAAAACTTTGCCGAGTCTGGTGGGTCAACTTACGATCCAAACATGGCTATCACAAACCCAATGACAGGCAAGACGACAGCTGGCGGGTATGACTTTGATCCCAATGCGTTTAGTTCTGATTACGGGAGCGCAAACTTTGGGTTTTCTGACTTAACTCCCGTGCCAGAGCCTGCTCCTGTTGGATTTACATCGCTTCCAAACACAGGCATGACCGCCATACCGGGTTACACTACTCCCTTACCTACAACCTTTGTAAATGATTACTCAGACCCAGCCACGTTGGCGAAATTCGAAGCAGACAGAGCGCCGGGTGGAATACATTACGAAAGCTCAGGCTCTCGAAGAAACGAACTAGCGGCAGCAGCGGCTGTGAAAGCCAAGGATGACGCATTGGCCCAAACCGTTGACACTTCAGAGGTTTTAAATCTAGCAAAAAGCAAAAATTCGGCTCAGCAATGGCTCAAAGAAAACGGTTATGGGAATTATGATAAAGATGATGCAACAGATGTTCTTCGGAGCAAAGTAGCTGACATTGAAAAGTCTCAATTACAGCAAGGCTTAAAAGACGGCGTTGTTATGGAAAATGACCGTTATAGCGTTTACGTTAATGGGCAATTAGTTTCCAGCGAAAAGAGATCAAGTGAGGCTAAGGCAAGACTCAAGGCGGCGACGAGTTAGCATAAACATGATGTATAAAACTTTAATATCTTCAGCAAAGAAAGGCGTGTAAAATGGCAGGACCAGCTCCAGCACCAACAATGGCGGCGCAGCCTACTGCACAGCCCAACGCAACATACCAGCCAGCTCCAATGGCTCCACAGCCGGGTTTCAACGTAAACCAAGCCGCTGCTGGGGCGTTGCAGGGGGCAATCGGCGGTACGCAGCGCGCAATGCAGGCTCCACTTCAAGTCGGAGCGTACGCAAACCCGTACACTAGCGAGGTTATTGACCGCACACAACAAGACATTGAGCGGCAACGTCAGATGGCAATGAACACGCTCGGCGCGCAGGCAACTGCGGCCAACGCATTCGGCGGGTCTCGCCAAGGTGTTGCTGAAGGCGTTATGGCTGGCGAGTATGGTCGCATGGCGGGCGACATGGCAGCGCAGCAGCGTCAGCAAAACTACAGCCAAGCGTTGCAGGCTGCGATGTCCGACCGTCAGGCTCGCCTTGGTGCCGCGTCTCAAATGGGTCAACTCGGCCAGCAGGCATTTGGCACAAGCCAAGCAATCCAGCAGCAGCAAGCCCAGCAGGGTCTGTTGCAACAGGGCATCCAGCAAGCGTTAATCGACGCGGCCAGACAGCAATACGCTGGCTACACTGGTGCGCCAGCGCAGTCGCTTCAAGCACCGCTAAGCGCGCTTGGCATTGCTCAGGAAGGCGGGGCTAAAACAATTACGGAATCACAAAGCCCCGGCCTGCTTAGTTACTTGCAGACTATAGGGCAAATGTGCTGGGTGGCCCGTGAGGTTTACGGCGAGGATGATCCAAAATGGATGCAGTTCCGCGAGTGGGTTATCGGTTATTCACCAAACTGGTTTTACAACGCTTACAGCAAATATGGCGAAAGAGTGGCAAAAATTGTGGCAAAAGTGCCAGCGCTTAAACTTGTCATTCGCCCGTTTATGGACGCTAAGCGCAAGGCAATGGGGTATAAGTAAATGGTCATGAATCCGCAGCAGCCAAGTCAACCGCGTGGCGGTCTCCTAGGCTTATTCGACAAAGCAACAACGGTAAGTGAGGACACGGGCCTTAGCCCTTTCCAAAACTTTGCTGCGGCGCTTGACCCTTTAATTATGAAGGACATGCGCATTGGCGCAGATATTCGCAAGCAAGGCGTTCAGCGCGTAGCAGACATGTCTCGAAACAAAACTGTTGCTATGCTTCGAGCGCAAGGTCGTGATGATTTAGCCGATGCTGTGTTAAACCGCACGATTGGCGTTAAGGACGCGTTTAGCGTTATGCAGAGTGAGAAGGCTGCTGATTTGGCGTTTAGTCGTCAAAAGCAGCTAAAGCAAATGGGTACTGGCAGCAAAGTGGACTTGACCACCGACATGAAAAACTGGCTTCAGGTTAAATCCAGCAAGCCAGATTTAACCTTTGAAAGCTATCTGGCTCAATATAAATCACCCAAGGGCATTCAGAGTAAGGGAGTTTATAGAGATTCTAAAACAGGTGATATTATCGGTGAGGTCAACTTTGACCCAGCCTCCGGCCAATACTTCCAGCTAGGTGAGGGCGGTGAGCGTAAAAATTTAGACATTACAAAGTACACTCCGGTTCTGGATTCGACTTTTGGCCAAACCATTCCCAACTTTACCCAGTTCAATAAACTGAGCGACGAATTAACAACAGACCGCTCAAGCATTAAAACTTTTGAAAAATACATGCGCTCAATAGGGAACACCAACGAGGGTTTGCGCCGCTTGGCGGATCAATTTAGCGCAAACGCAAAAACACTGCTTAGTGGTTATTTTGGAGATGAATACACAGAACTTTCACCATCGGAACTAAATACTAAAGTGGCTGGAAGCCTCTTGCAGGGGTTAATTGGTCGATCTCGATTAGAGGTAGTTGGCGGTGGAGTAATGACCGAACAAGACGCGCTCAGAATTATTCAAAACCTTGGTGGCGATGTAGATCTTCTTCAAAATGAAGAAGTTGTTGCAACCCAAATTAAAAATCTTCTTGAGCAAAAAATGGCATCGTTCGACCGAAGGAAAAGGGTACACGACAATGCAATTAGGCAAGTTTATGGGTCTCAAGGATATGAGCCTATAGAGCCATACGAGATAGACATGAGCGTTTTTAATGCGTCTTCAACATCTTCAGGCAATGCAAGCGCAGCCTCTTCAAGCAATGGTAGGGAAAGGGTATGGGATCAATCCCTTAACAACGGACAAGGGGGTTTTAGATAATGGTTGATGTAACGCTTCCGGACGGAACAATACTGCGAGACATACCCGACACTATGAGTGCGGCGGAGCAAGAGGCAGTGGTGCGTCAATATTTAGTAAACAATCCAGTATCACCCAAAGAAGGCAAAATAGACGCGTCTGGCGAATACACTGAAGAGGTCTCATACGGTGCTGGCTTGGCGCGGGCGGGGCTACAGGGTTTAAGTTTTGGGTTTGCTGATGAAATTGAAGCGTTTTTGCGCAAGGGCGACATGCCGTATGAAGAAAAGTTGGCTCAGGTCCGGCAAGCTATAGACCAGTTTTCAGAGCAAAATCCCGGCACAGCACTAACCGCAGAAATTGTTGGTTCACTTCCAACCGCACTTTTGGGTGGAGCTGGTTTGGCTAGAGCTGGCGTAACTGGCGCGGCAAAAGTTGCGGGCTTAGAGGGCGCGCTTTACGGCTTCGGCGCTGGAGAAGGCGGTGCGACTGAGCGTGCTAAGTCGGCAGCTATCGGCGGAACTGTTGGCGCGGTTACAGGTAAGGCGTCTGACCTTCTTTTTCCAAAATTAAATAAAGCCGCCAGCGAACTGAAAAAGAAAGGGGTTCGTTTGACCCCGGGGCAAAAGTTTGGTGGGAAAACAGCCGCGTTTGAGCAAAAGCTTACGTCTGTCCCCTTTGCCGGAGACGTTATTGCCGAGCAACAAGTAAGGGCAACCGCAGACTTTAATAGAGCTGCAATAAACAACGCCCTAAAAGTATTAAATGAGTCTGGAACCAAAACGCGCGCAGCGTTGTCAATCTTGAAGTCGGGCCTAAAAGTTCCAAAGAATTTAACCGGAAATGATGCTTTTGATTTTGCAAACAGCGAAATCTCAAATGCTTACGATAAAATAATTCCAAAATTATCAGCAAACTTTGACTCCGAGTTTGAAGACGAATTGCTTAAAATTCTTGTAAAAAGCGACGAGCTTGGGGATCAGGGAGCAAAGCAATTTTCAACAATAGTTAACAATATTATTGGCAAGACTGGTGATAGGCTTGTTTCGGGAAGGCAACTAAGCACTATAGATTCCGACCTTGGGGCTAAGGCTATAAATTTTTCTACAAGCAATTCAGCATCTGAAAGGGAGTTGGGTACTGCATTGTTTAATGTTCAAAAGTTAGTTCGAGACAGTATGAACAGTGCAAACTCGGAAGTTGCCGAGCAATACAGAAATGTTCAAAACGCTTGGAAAACATTGCTTCCCGTCAGAACGGCAGTTGCCAATGCAACCGCTAAGAAAGGGGTGTTCACCCCAAAACAACTTGCTCAAGCCTCTAAGGCCATTGATAAGTCAAGTAAAAAGTTAAAAACAGCGAAGGGTCAAGGCGTTCAGCAGAAATTTGCACAAGAGGCAGAAGAGGTGCTTGGGCTGACAACAGCCGATCTTGGGACAGCTGACCGCGCAGCGCTCATGCTTTACTTAAACCAAGTTAAGAACAGGCCAAAGGCTTCTATCCTCGGCGGCCTCGGACTTACCGTTGCCTCTCAAGGAATTTATGGAAATCCTTTGGGGCGCGGCGCTTTAACTTCTGCCCTAGCTGCGCCCGGCTTATTAGGACGACAGGGCGCTCCTGCTATTGGCGCAATGACGGGTCGAGCATTTGAAGAGGACCAGCAATAATGGAACTTAAACCAAAATCACGCAGCGAAATCGAAGGCATTGTGCAGGGCGCAATCTCGGATGCGGTGGACTTTGTTGAGGGCGAAATTAGCCAAGATCGTATCAAGGCCCAACGCTACTACGATGGCGAGGTTGACCTTGGTTACGAGGATGGCCGCAGTAAGGTTGTAGCCACAAAGGTACGGGATACCGTACGTTCTGTGAAGCCAAGCCTAATGCGCATATTCCTCAGCACAGCCAAGCCCGTTGAATTTGTGCCGCACGGCCCAGAAGACGTGGCAATGGCCGAGCAAGCCACTGAGTTTATGCACCATGAGTTTTCCCGGCTAAACGGCTATCGCGTGATGAATGACGCATTCCAAGATGCGCTGGTTAAAAAACAGGGCATTGTGAAGGCATACTGGATGACGTATCCAGAGGCCGAGATTTACACATTCACAGACCTGTCTGACGATGAATATACTTATCTGCTGGATGACGACAGCGTGACTGTGCTTGAGCATACGGTTGAAATGACCATTGAGATTGATCCGATGGGCATGGAAATTCAGTTGCCGATCCACAGCGTAAAACTCAGCCGCCAGAAGGAAATGGGTGAGCTGTGCATTGAGAGCGTGCCACCCGAAGAGTTCTTCATTAACCGTGACGCTAGATCAATGGAAGACGCCTACGTTGTGGCTCACCGCACAGATATGCGCGCTGGCGATTTAATTGCGATGGGCTACGACCCAGACGTGGTGCTTAAACTGGACAGTTTTGAGAGCGGGTCAGACATAACCGAGGCCGAGGTTTTTGAGCGGCAGGGATACAGCTCAGATACATCTGACGAGGATCAGGAAGACCCATCTATGCGCAATGTTGCCGTGACGGAAGCATATATGCGCATTGACGTTGACGGCACTGGTGTGCCTGTTTTGCACAAAATCACATGCGGCGGCACGGCATACGAAATGCTTGACTTTGAGCCATGCGATGAGCTGCCGTTTGCCAAGTTTGAAATAGACCCAGAGCCACACACGTTCTATGGCCGCTCACTGGCCGAAATTGTTATGGATGACCAAGACGCAGCAACTTCGGTGCTGCGCTCAATCCTTGACAACGTAGCGATGACGAACAACCCACGACTCGGCATCGTTGAGGGTGCGGTCAACATTGATGACGTGCTTAACAACGAAATTGGCGCAATCGTGCGTATGCGCGCTCCGGGTTCAGTCCAAGAATTATCCGTTCCATTCACCGCAGGCCAGACGCTTGGCGCGCTGACATACCTAGATGGCCTCGTAGAGAGCAAGACAGGCGTTTCCAGAGCCTCAATGGGCCTTGACCCAGATGCAATGCAGTCAACCACAAAGGCCGCTGTGCAGGCCACTGTGCAGGCCGCAGCGGGTCAGGTTGAAGTTATGGTCCGCAACCTTGCCGACGGCATGCGTGACTTGTTTGGTATCATGCTCAGGCTTTCCAGCAAAAACGTAGACGAAGAGCAAATGATGCGGATGAATGGCATGTTTGTGCCGGTTGATCCGCGCGTCTGGGACCAGTCAATGGACGTTACCATAAACGTCGGGCTTGGCACTGGCCGCGAAGAAGAGAGGGCAATGGCCCTAAATCAAGCGCTGCAAATGCAGACTATGGTTTACCAGAACTACGGTCCGATGAACGGCTTGGTGAGCCTAACCAACATTCGCAACACGCTGGCCGACCAGCTGGCTGTTTCGGGCATTCGCAATGCTGACCGTTACTTTGCGCCAATCACGCCAGAGATCGAAATGCAGATGTTGCAGATGCAGCAGCAAGCTCAGGCGCAGCAAGGCCAAGCGGCTGATCCAAACGCTGCCTTCTTGCAGGCAGAGCAAATGAAAGCTCAAACCAAAATGCAGGCCGACATGGCTAAATTGCAGCTTGACGCTCAGAAGGCAGCCGCCAACGACGATCTCAAGCGGGATCAGATGGCGCAAGACTTGATGGTAGATGCGGCAAAGATTTATGGCGAATACGGTACAGCCGTTGACGTAGCCCGCGTGAAAGCCGAGCAGGATAAAATGCGCATGATAGGCGGAATGGCCCAAGGAATGCAGCAATGACAACAGAGATACGCATAGAGGCCGATGAGGCACGTCGTTTGAAAAACGATACTGCATTTAAGCAGTTTATGCAGGGTGTGCGCGAGAACCAAATGCAGGTTTTCGCGAGCAGTGGGGCGGCTGACGTAGCTGCCCGTGAAGAGGCGCATGCGATGATCCGTGCGCTTAACCAGATCGAAGTGACGCTTGACGCCGCACTTGCAGCAGAGACGCTTTTGGATCGCAAGCAAAGGAAGTAGTACCGATGGAATCGACTACCCTAGAACAAGCCGCAGAAAGCCTGCTGGCACCCTCAGAGGAAACTTCTGAGGACAATAATTTTGACGAAGCTGTGGGAGCAATGATTGAGCCTGATGACGATCAGACTGAAGAAGTTGAAGTCGCAGACGACGAGCAAAATGACGTTGAGGCATCCAGCGAAGATTACGATGATGTCGAGATTGACGACGAAGACCTAGTAGAAGCACCAGCTGAAGACACCAATGTTTTCTCCGTTAAAGTTGACGGCAAGGAAGAGCAATGGACACTGGATCAGTTAAAGCAATCTGCTGCGGGACAAGCGGCAATTAATAAGCGGTTTCAAGAAGCTGCTGAAGCGCGCAAGCAAATTCAGCAGCAAGCAACCGTATTGCAACAGCAGCAACAACAAGTCGCTGCTTTGTATCAGCAAGCACAAAACGGTGGACTGCAAGCTCCAACCCCGCCAACACGCGAGCTATTTGAAAGTGACCCAATTGGGTACATGGAAGAAAAGCTCAAGTATGACGAGAGTAAAGCACAGTTTGACCAAAATATGTTCCAGCTTCAGAATGTGCAAAAGCAGCGCATGCAGGCCCAGCAAGAGGCACATCAGTCCTACCTTGCAGAGCAAGCACAAGTGTTGACGCAACACATCCCTGAGATTGCTGACCCCAAGAGGGGAGAGGCAATTAAAAACGCATTGGTTGATACAGGCGTTTCCTACGGCTTTACGACTGAGGAAATGCAGGCAGTAACCGATGCTAGATATGTGCGGGCGTTAAATGATGCGCGCAAATATCGTGAGCTGGTGGCAAAGCGCAAATCAACGCAGTCCAAGGGTGAGAAAGCCCGGCCTGTGGTGAAAGCTGGTGCAAAGAAGCGTGTTGATAGCAACGCTGTAACTCGTAAAAAAGCGCAACAGCGCTTGCAGAAAACTGGCTCAATCGACGACGCATTGAGCTTGATCTTAAAGCAGTAAGTCTTTGAAAGGACACACTAATGACTCAGCCAACCAACACATTTGACACCTATGATGCCATTGGCATCAGGGAAGATTTGTCAGATATGATCTACAACGTAGATCCATCTGAAACACCGTTTTACTCCAAGTCGAGCAAAACCAAAGCAAAGAACACTCTGGTAGAGTGGCAAACACAAGCATTGCGCGCTTCCGCCGTAAATGCTCACATTGAAGGCGATGCAACATCCGCCGATGCAGTTACTCCAACTGTACGCCTCGGCGCACGCACACAGATTTTCAAGAATGCTGTTGTCGTGTCAGATACGGATGAAGCAGTCGATAATGCCGGGCGCGCTAAGGAGCTTGCATACCAAACTTTGCTCATCGCTAAAGAGCAAAAATTGGACATCGAAAAGGCTTTGTTTGCAAACCAAGGCAACGTAGTTGGTTCCTCAACTGCTGCTCGTAAAACTGGTGGCGTACCATCATGGTTGATTACTAACGTAAACTTCCAGTCTGGTAACTCTGGCGCAAACCCAACCGGCGACGGTACAGATGCGCGTACAGACGACGGCACACCAACTGCTTTTTCGCAGGCCAAGTTTGACGACGTTATGCAGTCAATCTGGGAAGAAGGCGGAAAGCCAGATACTTGTTATTTGTCAGCCTTCCAGATGAATGTAGCTCTCGGCTTCACTGGAAACAACAACCAACGCTCATCCGTACAGGCTGGCGATGAAACTGTTGTTAAATCGCTTGCAGTATACATCACTCCGTGGGGGACCATTGAGTTTATGCCATCACGCGAAAATCGCTCACGCGATGTGTTTATTTTGCAAGACAATATGTGGGAATGCGCAGTATTGCGTGGAACCAAGAATGTTGCACTTGCGAAAAATGGCGATAACACTACTCGTCAGGTCACAACCGAATTGGCTCTTTGCTCTAAAAACGAAAAAGCAAACGGCGCAATTTACGACAACACAACTTCGTAGTATGATATAAGGGGGGGCGGCTTTACGCCCCCTCTGCTCAATTGGAGAAATAACATGAAAAAAGTTTTAGTTGTGGGCCACAAGGTGCATACATCCCTTGGCAAGCTGGTTAAAGAGGACACGGCAGAGCTGCCAAACGCAGAGGTTGAAACTCTAATGCGCGTTCGACCAGATGCACTAAAAGTGCTTGGTGACGTTAAGCCAGCGCCAGCGCCAGCGCCTACTAAGCGCGCCAAGAGCAAATAACAAATGGCGAAGATTTCAGAAAAGATTAGCTTTGACCATGACCACATGGTTATTAAGCAGCGGCACGATGTAAGCCAAGCGCTCAAAGATGTGCGGATGGCGAAAGACGCTGGCATAGGCATGTCTGGTGAAAAACGCCTCGCGGGCTTCTTAGACGGCGCTGTGCTTGCCTCATGGTTGAAGGAAGCTGGTGTATCATGGTCTGATACAGAAGCCGCAAAAGAAGTCGTCAAGCGTAAAATGATGTCTGGCGAGTTTTCCAAATTCAGAGTCTGGGAAGGCAGTTACTAAGATGGAAATGGACGCGATCTTGAATATACTTTTTGGCGTCGTAATCGCTGGCATTGGCTGGTGGTTAAAGACGCAACGCGAAGAGCTGGATCGCCTCCGCATCTTGCTTAACCGCACCCGCGAAGAAATGGCTAAAGAATACGTCACAAAGTCAGACAGCTCTGAGGTTCTATCTCAAATTATGAATAAGTTTGATCGGCTTGAGGAAAAGATCGACCGCTTAATGGAGCGGTAAGATGATTGAGGTTCTCGCTCTCGCAAGTGCGGTTAGCACTATCGCAGGCGGGATCAGTTCCGCCGTGCAGGCGGGCAAGGACGTTGGCTCTGTGCTGCCGCAGTTTGGCAAGCTGGCCAAGCTTGAGGCTGACATTCACCTCGCGGAGCAAGGCAGACACAAAGGCCCGCTGGGCAGGCTTACCTCAACTGAGGAAGAAGGCTTCGCAATTGCCAATGCCAAGATGAAGCACAAGGAAGCGATGGACACGCTCCGCAGCCATTGCCGCCTGTATGGCCCGCCGGGTATGTGGGAGACAGTACAGCGTGAGATGGGTGCAGCCAGAGCGCGGCAGAAACGTGCGCTTGAGGAGCAGGCAGCAAAACGTGACCGCATCTTTTACTTCATTACAATCGCGATTGCCTGCACAGTGTTTGCCGTGGGCAGCGGCGGCTTGCTATGGCTCGCAGCCTTGCTAGCGGATGAGGTGAGATAATGTGGGTGCTTCTTTGGTTTCAGCTTTCTGCAAGCGTCGTTCACTTCGAGGTCGGGCAGTATGGCTCTGAAAAAGATTGCACGGATGAGCTGCGCAAGGCGTCTGTTCTGGTGACGAAAAACAATGAATATTTGCAGTGCTTGAAAATTGGAGTTAGCCAATGACTGAATATGACCTGAACGGCAATGGTAAGATTGACCTAGATGAGCGCGAGCTTATGCTTGAGGATCGACGCTTACGCATGGAAGACGCCGACCACAAGCGCGACGCGCAGTTACGCATGACGTGGTTCGCGCTTTTTGGATTGTTAATCTATCCTGTTGGTATCGTGGCTGCTGACATCTGGGGTTATGACACCACAGGTCAATTGCTGGCAGACATAGCACCCACATACTTTATAGCTATATCGGGCCTTGTTGCTGCGTTCTTTGGATTTAGCGCAATGGGGGCTAAGAAATGATCGGCCAGATAATCGGATCACTCGGCGGTCTGGCTGCAAGCTACATTGACGGCAAGACTGCCGTGAAGAAAGCGGAAGCCGAGACCAAGATGAAAATTGCTACTGGCGAGATCAGCTGGGAGCAGGCTGCTATCGAGGCCAGCAACAATTCGTGGAAAGATGAGGCTTGGACCGTTGCGTTCATAGCCATCGTGCTGGGCAGCTTCATACCGGGCATCCAGCCTTACATGGCGCAGGGTTTCGCTAATTTGGACGCTGCGCCACAGTGGTTTCAATGGGCAATGTATGCCAGCATCGCGGCGAGCTTTGGCATACGCACAGTAAAGGGGCTAAAGAAGTAAATGTTTCTCGCGGCCATCCTGATATGCCAGACGCTAAACGCGAAGTCTTGCACGGTGATCGCAAACTCAAATAATATATGGTATAGCGAAGCTGAGTGCCAAGCCGACGCGATGAACTTTGCGATGGAGTTGGCTGACAAGGGCTTTTTGGTCAAACCGTATTGTTTCAAAGTTGGAGAAAATACATGAGTAGAGCTACACCAGCGAAGGGCAAAGCCCGAGTTAAAGTTACATCAAGCGGGCGTAAAGTCAGCTACGGGCAGGCGGGCAAAGCGAAAGACGGCGGCCCACGGGTCAAGCCCGGCACATCCAAGGGCGATGCGTATTGCGCACGTTCTGCCGCGCAGAAGAAAAAGTTTCCCAAGGCTGCGGCTGATCCAAACAGCCCGCTAAATCTTTCACGCAAGCGCTGGAAATGCTCCGGCACTAAATCGAAGAGGACTTAATGAAATGGGACTGTACTCAAACATTCACAAAAAACGTGCGCGCATTAAAGCCGGAAGTGGTGAGAAAATGCGTAAACCCGGCGCAAAGGGAGCGCCAAAGGCCAGTGCATTTAAAGCGGCTGCCAAGACGGCTAAGGGCAAAAAGAAATGAGCAAGGCAATGGCAACGCTCCAAGCTAAAATCGGCGCAACAGCCGATGGTGAGTTTGGCCCAAATACAGCGCGAGCAATCGCAAAGCACTTCAACCTATCCCCGGCGCGTGGCGCTCACTTGATGGGGCAGGCATCGCATGAGAGTGGCGGCTTCAAGCGCACCCGTGAAAGCCTGTATTACAGCACGCCAGAGCGCATCCAAGCTGTCTGGCCATCACGCTTCCCAACTGTTGCCGATGCAGAGCCGTATGCCAAAAACCCAACCGGGCTTGCTGGCAAGGTTTACGCTGGCCGCATGGGCAATGAGAATGAAGCGCAGGCGAGTTTATTTATTGGCCGAGGTTTCTTGCAGCTCACCGGGCGGAATAATTATCGGGCGTTTGCGTCCGACATGGGCATGCCAAAGGTTATGACAGACCCAGACTTGGTGGCTAACGAATATGCCTTTGAGACTGCGCTGTGGTTCTTCAATAAGAATGGATTGTTTGACATTGCTGACGAGGGCGTGACGGATGACGCTATCAAGCGCATCACGCGCCGTGTGAACGGCGGCTATCATGGCTTGGATGATCGGAGCAACCAGAGCAAGAAAATCCACACTTGGCTCATGGCTTAGTTTAGCCAAGTTAGCTAAGTTAGCTAAGTGGCGAAGCAAGATCAAAAAGCCAGCGCGGCGGTAGGTAGGGCCGGAGAGCATTTAGCTCTCGCCTACTTATCGCTTGCTGGCTACATCTGCACGCTCTGCCAGATCAAAGATCACGATGCGTATATACAGACGGATACACAGACGCTGACCTTGCAAGTGAAGACAGCCAGCAAGACGCATAAAACCAGCAGAAGTTACGCATTCCACACGCCCAAAAAGAATGTAGATGTGTCAGACGTGTTTGCGTTTGTATCCATTGAATTAGGCGCTGTGATCTTCCGCCGAGGTGACGAGCTGACTTCTGTGACAACATACATTTCGCCAGAGGAATTTATGGATGAAAAGCAGTCGATGCAAAAAACATTCGACAGCTTCAAATAGTTGCTTGTGGGTTGGTGTATGGTTGATTAGAAAGTCTGAGTGGGTGGCTCAACCGTAACCTTTGTTTATTGGTTTTGCGTTACCGAATGTGCCAACATCACGCCACCCACACGACCTCAAAATATAATGCCGACCAGCGCCATCAAGCCAGCGCCGCTTGCAAAGCCAAAGATGGCTCCTACAAGTCCGGCGATGTGAATTTTACGCTCTACCTCTTCGTCAATCATCACTCACCCTCATCAAAGCAGTTATTCAACGGCTGAATAGGTTGCTTGCTAAACACCCATCGCCACTGCCGCTTGGTGTAGCCCGGAACCTCCACGAAATCACGCACTCGGTAAACCTTGTTCGCTTGCCACATTTTCTTGAGATAGCTTGACGTGCGAGGGACGCTATCACCCAGCAGCTCAGCGGCCTCTGCTGCCGTCACGCGCTGGTCATACGGGATCAAAGAAAACAGGCGATTGCCTTGGTCAATGCTGTGCTGTCTGCTGGCATCGGCTGCGCGCTGCATAGATGGGGCCATAGTTGTCGGCCTACGCGGGCCAGATGGTAGAGCTTCACGTTTGCGCTGGCGGTACATGAGATTTTCAAACTCCCACAGGCAATGGCCATATGTAATCTCGTAACGCTCGTGCTTATCGGTAACGCCCTCCAGCTTGGCCCTCAATCGCTCGGCTGCGTCTTTTTCATATCGCGCTTTAGCAGATCGAGAAGCGCTTGCTGCTCTTCCAGCCGCTGCTTTAAGTTTGGCCTCATCGCCGTCTTCTGCTCCGTCAGCATTATGCTGTTGTTGCGCTCTAGCCTTTTTATAATAATCTGAGTTTGGTCCGTGTTCACGTTTCTTCCTTTCAAGTTTTATGTTTGCAGCCGAACAAATGCGATATATTGTTGACGGTGATACGCGCAGCAATTCTGCGGTTTCAATTTGTGACATGCCTTGCTGAGCGCAGTCAAGGACGTGGCGGGTGAGCGCATCTGGATCGTATTTCATTCGTCTTCCTCGCAAAATAAGCCACAGTCGGGCATAGTTTTCAGTGGGCGACCCTTCGCCTTGGGGTCAAGTTCATCAAGAAAGATGCGCTC
>Ga0208134_1001294_pt1 | contig 14622 bp, 23 predicted proteins | sample VirMetDEL_Mar_31_FD_184515 | JGI IMG/M metagenome (GOLD analysis project Ga0208134, IMG submission 184515) | Aqueous microbial communities from the Delaware River and Bay under freshwater to marine salinity gradient to study organic matter... | ecosystem: Environmental > Aquatic > Marine >... | reverse complement strand
CTTTTGAGTGTATTTCAGTAACATGTTTAGCAGCCAAGTATATCTCCCTCCACGAAATTTTTGATGGAAGTGATAACGAACCATAATTGATAAGATCATTAGTGGTAAGTTTAGTTGATTCTAATTCTAATATAAGTTCATAACGTGCATTCAAGTAATTGATTAGTGTATTTTTTATAACCATAAACTCTATTTCAAAGCCATCCCGTCTGTTTGTTGTTGCTTTCATTTTGTTTTTTCCTCTCTTAATGGGTGATAGTAATGATTATGCGTCTATAACTATTAAACCATGCGCAGTATCTACAGGTACATTCCCGAAAACATCTTTAATTTCAGAAAAATAATCTATTGTTTTTATGTTGTTCTGATAACCTTTTGAAGTCTCCGAACCTTGACCCGATTTATCGCCTTCATATATCTTGATATATACGGTGCCACCATTTTCAACGCAATCCTTCGCCAGTTGTAACACTTCCTTTCGACACTCAGATTCTTGAATGACGTTCAAAACGTTGTTGATTGTGACAGTCTGCGCACCGCCATTTATGCAGCGTGCTAATACTTTTTGATTATGTTCAGACGTGCGGTTGTATGGGTCGTAAGTGAGATTTTCAACCCATAGAGCATCAAGGTATTTAGTCGCGACTTCGCCAGCACCACCACCTATATCTAGGTTTGTTTCATCTCCGCCCCAACGATTGAACTTCTCATTTACAATTTTAAATGTGGATGCCATGCGCCCTGATTTGTAGTTGACATCAGTTTTTTGTGATGTGATTTTTTGTACGTTTGCTTTCATGTTATCTATTCCCCTTTGTTGCATTGCAACATTATTGAAAGTGTTTGTTTGCCTGTATGCATTATATGCATAGATTTAATGTAATGTACAAGGTTATTTTTAATTATTTTTTGTGGTTGTATAGAACCAATTTAAACAATAATGATATTGCAATATCTGCATACCATAAGTATTTATTGTGTCCAGAATCGACTTAGAAGAGGTCTAACAGACATGTTAATAACTTTGTGGATAAGTTATGTATAAGCCAGGTATAGACCAGGTATAACCTGTGGATAACATATATTCTGTTGCACAGCCCAACGCGAATGATTATCATTTAAGTAATGACATATATATAATATAATATATATTAATGATAATGATTACTATTCCGCAATATATAATATAATATATATTAATGATAATGATTATCATATAGATTATCAGTCATGGTATCCCGTTAGGTCATCCCGCATCAAATAAAAGTAAATGATAATAATAATGATTATCAATAAAGATTGAGAACTATTATCATTTAAATTTGATGGAGTCCCACAAAAAGAATGCTTATTATTTGAAGTGAGTACCCACTAACCAAATCTGCCAGAATCACGCGCGCGCGCATGGAACCTACTGCTACCTACTTCTTATCGATTTTCATAATTAGCTAAAGCATCACTATATCAATTATCTCCCCAATCATATTCTATGAATATTGAGTAATTTTTTTTTAAATTTTTTTTAAATTTTTTAAAAGAAAATACATAACGCATAGCTGTTGATCTAGCTAGTAGCTTTTAAAGTATCAATTATATTTTTAATTATGAGGAACTTATTTTAAATTACGTTGTCTAAGTAGGTTAATAAGATTTAAAGAACTAATACTTTTTTTTTAACTAATTAAAAATAGGATATTAATATTAAGATGATTTGGAATACACCTGAATACAGTGACATTCGCTTTGGTTTTGAAGTCACAATGTATATAAATAGTAAATAAACATTATTTTTATTACACGGGGAAGAGGATTATTTTTAAAATAATAGTTTTAGTTTTATCTACGTTAGTACCCACATCTCAAATATATGCTGAACATTCTGATATTGTTAATATACCAGAATCATCTACCTTGGATGCACCAGTTTATATTTATGTACTAAGAGCATGTAGTTTTGATGCCGAGACAGCTAAATCTTTTCAAAGGATGCGTATCTTATATCCAAATATGTCAAAAGAAGTTCATGAGGGCATGGCTATAGAGCAAATAAAAAAAGAAAATATTGACGCACTCCACACTGAAAACCTCTTCCACGTTTTTAATTACGTTTGGAACAAATACTCAAAAAATGTAACCCCTTCAATGGTTTGGAAAAAAACATATACTACATGTAGGAAAAGGTCTGAGGCTTGGTGGAAAATGAATAAAACAATACCACCTCTTAACCAGTTTATATATCCAAAAGGATTTAGGTGTGAAGCAGATGTTTGATAATCAAGGTTTAGAAGCTCAAAAACAAGATATAATTCACATTGATGATGAAGTATTTGCAGATATAGCTGGCAATAACATCAAATGGACTCCTGAAGAAAGGATTATGGCAGCAACTTATTATTCTGTAACGGGATCATCGCTCCAGGCTGCGGAACGCTGTAAACAAGCTGGGTCAGACATACCAGCATCTACCATTCGCAAGTGGAAAAACCAATCTGCGTGGTGGAAGCCAGTATTACATGAAGTACGAAAAGCAAAGCAAGAGGAATTAGATGCCAAACTTACTAATATTATCATGGAAGGAACTGATCAGTTGGCAGATAGGATTGTTAATGGCAATCATAAGCTTAACAGCAGGACTGGTGATGTGGAAAGAGTACCAATGTCTTCAAACGAACTTAGTAGAGATGCTATTGGTATACCTTTTGATAAACGCGCTCTTATGCGTGGCGATGCTACTTCTAGAGTGGAAAAAATAGACCCACAAGAAATGCTAAAAGGATTAGCTGACCAATTTATAAAAATTGTACATATGAATGAGCCTAAAGTGATAAACGCTAAAGAAGAAATAGAAGACAGCGAAGAGCAAGGCAATGAACCCACTTATAAAATAGTTCCTTAAGCATCTAGAGGGAACCTCATAAAGATGCTAATACAGGAGAAAAATTTTGGCTAGCAAAACACCAGCTTGGCAACGAAAAGAAGGCAAAAACCCCAAAGGTGGGTTGAACGCAAAAGGTAGAGCAAGCTACAATAAGAAAGCAAAGAAGGAAGGTAAGCCAGGATTAAAAGCACCTGCACCTAATGCTAAAAAAGGCACTAAAGCAGGAGCAAGAAAGAAGTCATTTTGTGCTAGAATGTCAGGAATGAAAAAAAAATTGACTTCAAAGAAGACTGCAAATGACCCTAACAGTAGGATTAATAAAGCTCTAAGAGCTTGGAAATGTTAAATAAAATGTATGACTTAAACAAAGAACACAATAATATGGTTTCTTATTCTATGAAAAATAAGAAAAAAAATCCGATGCAAACTTACCCAAATACTTTAGATGTTGGCTCTAGTTCACAACGAAGAACTAAAGGAATGAATGGTATTACCGAGTTAGGATATGGTAAATACTATGGCATATAAAAATAAAAATTCAAGACCAAATACAAAAAAAAGACCTATTCCTCCTCATAAAAAAGATAGGAAATGCTGATGAAAGGTGTAAAGCATTATAAAAAAGATGGAACTGAGTACAAATATGGAACTCATAAAATGCCTGATGGTTCATTACATTCAGGAAAAACTCATAGTAATACTAGCGTAAAGCTATACCATTTTAAAGATTTATCAAATAAAGCTAAACAAAAAACAAGGACTTAATCATGGCAAGTATAATGAATCCACTCTATAAAGATGGTAAAAAACGTAAAAATTATGGCACATCAAAACCAGCAACTATTGGTGGAAAAAAAGCAATGCCTATGACAAAACGAGCTAAGACTCCATCTAAACCTGCAACTAAACCTAAAGCAGTAAAAAAACGAACTACAAGAAGCACTATAAACACCGCAACTAAAAAAGGCTTAGGTTCTCCTTTTACTAAAAAAATTGGAACAGGTGCAACTAAAAAAATGCCACCTGTTGTTAGTGCAGCAACAATAAGAAAATTAAGTCCTACAGAAAAATCTCAACTACAAAAAATATTGAAGAAAAATCAAGAGTTGCAAAATAATGCTAACAAAGACGCAGCAGCAAAAGTAATAAAAAGTAATACAAGTGCGAAAAAACCAAATACAAGAACTCCAGCACAAATAAAAGCTAAAGAAGAGATAGAATTAGTAATTAGTAAAAGAAAAGCTAACGCTGCAAAAGATGCTAATGCAAGAAAAGCAAGAGAAACAGCCAAGGCTAAAAGACTTTCTGCAACTAAACTTGCAAGAGAAGCTCAAAGAAAAAGAATTGCTGAGGGTCGCGCTAAAAATGCAGCAAGGACAAAAAGTTTTATAGAAAAATATATATCAGGAAAAAAATATAAATAAAAAATAATATAAATTAAATTATGAGCCTTTACAAAAACATAAACAAACGCAAAGCTGCTGGTACAAGCAGAACTAAGAAAAATAGCACAGTAACAAAAAAAGCGTATGCTAATATGAAAAAAGGATTTCCTAAAAGTAGGACTAAAAAAGCATAAGTTAAGTGCCATATTTATCATACCCATTAGTAATAGTTACTTGGAATGACCATTCTGGAGATGCTGGGTGGATTGAAAAGCCACCTTCAGACGATGATATTGTAGAGTGTAAAACTATTGGTTATTTATATAGTGAATCAGATAAAGCATACCATGTAGTAAACTCAAAGACAAAAGATAAGGGAGTAGGGGGGTTAAGCACTATACTTAAATCTTGTGTAGTTAGTCTTAAAATATTAAGGAAAAGCATGTAATGTCACGAAGCAACCGTAACTATCGAGATGAGTATGACAATTATCATAGTTCAGAGGCTCAGAAAAAAAGAAGAGCAGCTAGAAACAAAGCACGAAATATGATGGCAAAAGCTGGCAAAGTTTCTAAAGGTGACGGAAAAGAAGTAGATCACAAAGACCGAAACCCTACTAATAATAGCAAAAAAAATCTTAGCGTTAAAAGTAAATCAAATAATAGAAGTTATTCTAGGAAAGGAGAAAAAGGTCACGGTAAAAGATACACATGAAATTAACCGCAGATCTTATATATGGTTTTGCAACAAGTCTTCTTAGTGAAAGATTTGATAATGTAAAACCTACACCTAACTTTCACAGAGAGCTATGGGAGTATTGTTCATCAGACAATCAATTAGTAGCAATAGCAGCACCTAGAGGCCACGCTAAAAGTACAGCAGTGACGCACTCTTACACCTTAGCAAGTGTTTTATTTAGACAAGCTGACTTTGTTGTAATTATATCTGATACAGAGTTACAAGCAATACAGTTTTTAAATGATATAAAGATGGAACTTTATGAAAACCAGAAACTTAGAGGTTTATTTAAAGTTAGTGAAGTTTATAAAGATGCTGAAAGAGAAATACGTTTTAAAATAGGAACTGATAATCATCAAGTTCGCATTATGGTAAGAGGAGCATCTGGCGGTTCTGGGTCAGTACGCGGGTTTAAGTGGAGAGGCAAGCGTCCTAATCTTATTATTTGTGATGATATGGAGAATGATGAGGCAGTATCTAATGAAGAAAGACGAGCTAAGTTTAGAAATTGGTTTTACGGAGCATTAATACCAGCACTGTCAGACACAGGAAAAATACGCATAGTAGGAACAGTATTACATTTTGACAGTTTATTAGAACGGTTAATGCCACCTACTACTGGTGAATTAGCAGTACATACTGTTAAAGAAGACTTAAAGCAATGGTCAAACCAAAAAATTGGTGCTTGGGAATCTGTTAAGTATAGAGCACATTCTGATTTTGATGATTTTAGTTCAATACTATGGCCTGAAAAGTTTTCTGAATTAAGATTAAGATCTTTAAGAGATGATTTTGTAAGGCAAGGAATAGCTGAAGGGTATGCTCAAGAATATTTAAATTACCCTTTGCATGAGGGAGATGCTTTTTTTAGGAAAAATGATTTCTTGCCAATGGGTGAAGATGATTATACATCAGATAAAATATATTATGCAGCAATTGATTTTGCTATATCTGAAAAAGACAGAAGGTCGTATACCGTATTAACTGTTGGTGGCATGGACGATAGGGGTATGTTACACATTGTCGATGTTATTAGAAGAAGAATGGATGCTAAACAAATTATTGATGAGATGTTAGCTGTACAGATTAAATATAAACCTGACATATTTGTAGTAGAAGACGGAGCATTAAAAAAAGCTATAGGGCCATTCTTAAGAGATGAGATGTTAAGAAAAAATGTATTTATTAATTTAATTCCTAAAGTTCCACAAAGAGATAAAGTATCAAGAGCAAGAGCAATTCAAGGAAGAATGAGACAAGGTGGTGTAAAGTTTGACATAGAGTCTGATTGGTATGCTACTTTTGAACAAGAATTATTAAGATTTGATAGAGGACAATATGATGATCAAGTTGATTCTATAGCTTGGTTAGGTTTAGTTCTTAATGAAATGTTACAAGCCCCAACTACTGAAGAAAGAATAGATCAGGAATGGGACGATGACTATAATAAAACAATGGGATCAATGTATTTTGGTAGATCTCAAACAACTGGATATTAATACATGCCTGATTTAAATCAAATACGAGATACTATAGCCTCTATAAATGTTGCAGGTGATATTGACCAAGATGTTTTAGATAAAATGGGTCATGATATATATTCTTGGTATGAAGAAGATGAAAATTCTCGTAGTGAATGGACAGAAAAATATGAAGAATACATGAAGCTAGCAACACAAGTAAAAGCTAATAAAAGTTTTCCTTGGCCTGATGCAGCAAATGTTAAATATCCACTTTTGTCAATAGCTTCTTTACAATTTGCATCAAGAGCATATCAATCTTTAGTACCTAATAACAAAGTAGTAAAAGCTAGAGTAATTGGAGAAGACCCTGACGGTCAAAAAGCTAAAAGAGCTAGTCGTATAAGTAATTATATGTCTTACCAATTGTTAGAAGAGATGGATACTTGGGAAGATCAAATGGATCGCACATGCTTAATACTACCAATTATAGGCAATGTGTTTAAAAAAACATACTGGGATGGGCATCGTATGATGTCAGACTTAGTATTACCAAAAGATTTATGTGTTGATTATTATGCTACATCTCTTGAAGATGCTGATAGAAAAACGCATAAAATATATTATTATCCTAATGAAATTACAAGCTATGTTAGGTCAGAACATTTCTTAGATGTGGTAGATACTTCTGCGTCATCTAATACGATTGAAGCTAATCATTCTAATGCGTATGATGAATTGCAAGGAATAACACCTCCAGCAAATAATTCAAAGTCTCCTCATTGCTTTTTAGAATGTCATTGTTGGTGGGATTTAGATGACGATGGTTATCAAGAGCCTTATGTTATAACAATACATAAAGATACCAAACAAGTAGTACGAATTGCAGCACGATATGATGAGGATGGAGTAAAATTTAATGATGCTGGAGACATAGTACGAATAATTCCAGTAGAATACTTTACAAATTATATATTTATTAATGATCCTAACAGTGGTGTTTACGGGATGGGTTTTGGTAGTTTGCTTGGGCCACTAAATGAAGCTACTAATACAATTATAAATCAACTATTAGATAGTGGAACTATAAATAATTTACAAGCTGGTTTTCTTTCTAAAGGAATTAAAATGACCAACGGAAATATTCCGTTAAAGCCTGGCGAATGGCGTTATGTTAATACAATAGGAGATGATTTGCGTAAAGGAATTGTGCCCATACCTTCAAAAGAACCTAGTAACGTACTGTTTTCTTTGTTAAGTATGATGATACAATCTGGTCAACAATTAAGTTCTGTTACAGATATAATGACTGGCTCTAGCCCTGGGCAAAACCAACCTTGGTCTACAACCTCAGAAGTGCTTAGGCAGGGACTCCAAGTATTTTCAAGTATATACAAACGTATACACAGGTCAATGAAGAGAGAGTTTAAAAAAATTGCTAGATTAAATTCTTTGTACATGGAAGAAAAAAAATATTTTGCAGTATTAGATCCTACAGATGCTTCTGAAGTTGGTATGATTGGTAAAAGTGATTTTGAAGATGGAGACATGGATGTAGTTCCTAACTCAGATCCAACAAATATAAGTAATGCAGAGAAGTTAGCTAAAGCTGAATCTTTAATGCAACTGCTACAGTTAGGAGCAATTAATCCACAAGTAGCTACTAAAAGAATACTAGAAGCAAGTGATCAAGAAGGCATTGATGAGCTTATGCAGCTTCCTGAAAAACAACCTTCTTTTGAAGAACAAATTAAGTTGCAAGAATTACAACTAACTGCTAGTAGTCAAGAAATTACTAAATCTAAGACTCAGTACCAAGCTATGAGAGATCAAGCTGCTGCTGAACTTACTATGACTAAAGCTAAGTCCGAAGAACAAAGAATAGGCATAGAGAAGATGAGACTTCAATATGCTATAGAGTCTAAGCAAACAGAACTCGCTATTGCACAGCAGAATGAAACTATGCAACAGCAAATGGCTGAATTAGAAAGAATGCAAAAACAAATTGATATGGTAGCTAAAGCTTCGGGATATGAGTTAGACTATGAAGAAAGAGTATCAAAACTTAATGATGAATCTATTGCAAGACAAAGACAGTTAGAAGAAGATGAGAAAGCTAGAATTTCTTCTATTGTTGATCCTAATCAGTCAGTTGAGTCCGAGCAAACTGAATGATGTTTCAAAAAATATAAAAGAAAACACAAATATAAAATTATTAAAACTTACTACAGAATTAAACATAGCGCACAAAGAAAAGCCTACAGACTCAGAAGAAGATTTGCTTATAAGACTTATTAATGCAGAAGCTTCTGGAGAAGGAATTATAGGAATGGCTTTAGTAGCTAATAGTATTATTAATAGATATAAAATAATTAATAGTAAAGCTAATAAAGGAAAAAGATGGAAAAATATATTTATAACCCATGCTAAACATCCTTCTTTAACAGCAGTTATATATGGAAAAGATCAGTATACGCCAATAACTAATAATAAGATAAATCAAAAAATACTTAAAGAAGATTATAATAAAGCAAAAGAAGCTTTAGCTTTAGCAAAAAATAGAATAGCCCTTGAAATAGAATTACTTAATAAAAATATTAATTATAAAGATATTTATTTTTTAATAAAAGCTACTGGGTTTAGAACTTTAGATGCAAAAAAAGATATATCACAAAATATAAATAATGTGATTTATAAGAAACATAAGTTTACAACAGCAGGAAATCCTTTGGATTAGAGTAGGATACAAAAATAGAGAGTATTAATTATATAACAATAGGAGAGATTATGAGCGATAGATACGCTTGGATACATCAGCCATTAACGCAAGATTTAATATCAAAGTTAGAAAGTGCAAAAAAAGGATTATTAGAATATGTTGCAGAAGGAGGAACAATAAAAAACTCCGTAGATGAGACAGCAATGAGTATATCTAATATACATGGAAGAATTAAAGTTATAGAAGAAACTTTAGAAATTATACAGCACGAAGTAGAGGAAGTAGAAGAAGAAGTTACAGTAGATACAACAAAGGAGTATAAAGATGCTTAAAGCTCTTGGATATCGTTTGTTAGTAAAACCTGATGACTTTAATAGTGAGCATGAGGTTAAAGGTACGGATATTGTGCTTGAGATTGTTCATAACGAAAGAGAAAAAAAAGCTACAATGACTACAGGAGTAATTCTAGATATTGGGCCATTGGCGTGGGCTGACTACAACAAGAATATAGATGAAAATATACCTTGGGCTAAAGTTGGAGATCATGTTATGTATTCTCGATATGGTGGCAAAAGAATTGAAGATCCTGAGACTGGAAAAGAAGTAATACTGTTAGATGACGGTGATGTATTATGCAAAATAGAGGAAAATTAGAATGAGTGATAATGAATTTATAGCGCAGTATGATGATTTACCTTCGGATTCTACGCCAGAACCTTCTTCTAAAGTAGATAAGGTTGGTGAAGTTTTAGAAAGTAAAGATGAGATTATTGTTAATAACGATGTAGTAGAAAATAAAGAAGCAGGTGAGCCCGCGGAAGTTAAAGATCCTATAGAAGAATCTGCTAGAGCACAAGGTTGGGTTCCACAAGAAGAGTGGAGTGGAGATCCTTCATTATGGAGAGACCCACAAGTTTTCTTAGAGAGAGGAGACTATTTTAAAACAATGTCTACGCAACGTAAGCAAATAGATAAGCTTAATCAAACTGTAGATAAGATGGCAGAGATACAAGTTAAAACTAGAGAAGACGAAAGAAAGAAAGTATTAAAAGAGCTTTCAGATAAAAAATTAGATGCTATGGAAAATTCTGATTATGTAAAAGTAATGGACATAGACTCTGAAATTTTAAAAGTTAGATCAGAACCAGCAATTACTCCAGTAGCTGTTACTGAAAATAACACAGAAGCACAGGAAACTGCTGCTGCTTATATAGAAAAAAACAAGTGGTACACAGAAAAACCAGAAATGAGAGCACAAGCTGATTTATTATCTAATGGATACTTAAGTATTAATGCAGGAGCACCTATTGAAGATGTTATTGCATATGTAGACAGTGAAATAAAAATTCGTTACCCGCAAGAATTTGGGAACAGTGTGCCGAGCGCATCACCTGTTGCTGGAAACAATCGTACTACTAAGCCAAACTCCACAAAGAGTGGAGGCAAAAAGAAAACGCTGAATGATCTTCCTTCTGAAAAAAGGGATATGTACGCTCAGATTGGTCAGTCGTTCGTTGACTCTGGAGCTGTCAACTCAATAGATGAATACATAGCCGAGCTGGAAAAAATAGGAGAACTATAATGACTAGCAAAATAGAAAAAAATCTAGACCGCCCTAAGCGAGTCCCAATGCACGAAGCTAGACAAATACTTAATGTTGACGATTTACCCGATGGTAAAGTTGGAAGATGGGTTATTGATTCTAAAAATCGATGCCAAGTGTTTGAAAAAGCAGGTTGGGAATATGTCACAGAACGTGGCTTAACTGTGGGTAGTCCCAAAGTTGATGGTACTAAAGCAGCAGGTAACATAGTATGTAAGACGGGTAATTCCGATGGACAAATGTTATACCTGATGTGTATAGACCAAGATTTCTACGATCAAGATCAATTAGCTAAACAAAATCAAGTTGATCAAGTAGAAGGAGAATTGTATGAGTCCACGCAAAAAACTGGTCATTATGGATCTTTAGATCTTGGTAGAAGCTAGTTTATAAAGCAGGGAAGCATACTTAATTATATTAAGGAGTTAAATTATTATGGCTAATGTTGACAGACCTAACGGTTTACGACCAAAGCGCATGACCTCTGGAGAACCTTACAACGGTGGTTTTACTAAAATGTATTGCGCTGCTGATTTGTTTTTAGGAGATCCAGTATTTGGTGCAACAGGTGGTACTGCTTCAAATGATGGAGCATATCAAAAAGTAGCACGAACAACCTCAGCAACTGCTGGAGTTATATTAGGAGTGGTTGTTGGATGGGAAATCGATCCAGACGCACTTAGCAATTTATATCATGTAGGTTCTGCTACACGCGCAGTATATGTAGCTACTGATCCTAACATTATATATGAAATACAAGGTGACGGTGCTGGCACTGATGCTATTACTGAAGCAGATGTTGGTTTAAATGCTGATTTAGTTATTGCTGCTGGAGATACCGCTACAGGTGCGTCTAATATTGAATTAGATGAGTCTACAACAGGTGCAACTGCTGTTGATACCCCACTACATATTGTAGGGTTGACCGCAACGCCTGATAATGACATTGCAGCAATTAACAAAAAAGTATTAGTTCGTCTTAACATGCATGCTTATGGTGTTCTTGGCGGTATGACTACTGGCATCTAATTTAGGAGAATAATTAATGGCTACTATAACAACTGGTAATTTTGCGAAAGCATTATGGCCTGGAGTAAACAGTTGGTACGGGCAATCGTACAACGAACATAAGGTTGAGTGGACGGATCTCTTCGATACTTATAAATCTAATAGGAATTATGAGGAAGATATGGGAATCACTTCTTTTGGTCTAGCATCAGCTAAACCCGAAGGTTCCGCGATTACTTATGATGAAGAACGACAAGGCTTCTTAACACGATATACACATGTTGTATATGGTAATGGCTTTATTGTAACGCGAGAAATGGTAGAAGATGATCTCTACTCTATCGTAGCGCAGAAACGCGCTAAGGGTCTTGCTTACTCTATGCGTCAAACAAAAGAAACTGTTGCATCTAACGTCTTTAATCGAGCTTTTAATAGCTCTTTTGTAGGTGGTGATGGTGTTGAGCTTTGTTCTACCGCACATAAAAATGTTGCGGGTGGTACTTGGGGTAATGAGCTAGCAACATCTGCTGATTTATCTGAAGCATCATTAGAACAAGCTTGTATTGATATTGGTAAATGGACAGACGACAGGGGTTTACAAATTAATGTAATGCCTGAGTGTTTGATTATACCTTCAGATCTTGTTTTTGAAGCTGAACGTATTCTTAAAACGCCTTATCGTGTTGGTACTGCTGATAACGATATTAATGCTATGTATCATATGAATAAGTTTGCACATGGCATAAAGGTCAACCACTACTTAACTGACGCAGATGCTTGGTTTCTAAAAACTGACGTTGCTGACGGTATGAAGTGTTATCAAAGACGACCTCTACAATTTGCTATCGATAATGATTTCGATACTGAAAATGCTAAGTTTAAAGCAGTAGAGCGTTATTCTTTTGGTTGGACTGACCCACGAGCAATTTTTGGTTCTCCTGGAGCCTAAATAGTTAAACTATATATCCTCCTCCTTCGGGGGGAGGAGTTGACTCCCAGACATGGGAAGGAGAAAATAATATGGCAGGAACACATTTTTCAGGCCCAGTAAAACAGGGCAAAAAGTCAATGCCACTATCTACTGACGTAGGTGGCTTGGCAGCAGCAGGAACATTAACCGCAGAAGAAAGTAATGGTGTACATTATATTTTAGATGGTGGTACTGGTTTTAATATTACCTTGCCAGTCCCAACTCAAGGATGGAAATGTAAATTTACTATTGGAGCAGCTTTTGGTACTGATTTTATATTTACAGCAGGAACAGCAGATACTTTGACTGGTTCTATAGTGGAAGCTGGTGTACTACAATTAGTTACAGCAGCAGATATTATTACAATAGAAGATGGAACAGAAGTTGTAGGTGATTTTTATGAGTTTTGGTCTGACGGCACTAACACTTTTGTATATGGTGTAAGTTCTACAGCATCCTCTGTAACGCCTAGTGGTTAAGAGTTTTAACAAGTAGTAATGCCCTCCCTTTTTTGGGAGGGTTATTTTAAAGCTATAGGAGAGAGATTATGGCAGCTTCAACAACACTAACTAAATTAGTAGATGGTACAAAAACACAAGTATTACATGTAACAATATTATCTGATGGAGCAGAATTATCTGACTCTGTTATTTACGATTATTCAGAAGATTCATTACTTCCAGCAGGTAGCGCAGCAGCAACTAGCAAAATTAAATCTATAGAATTTTCTAATCCAACAGCATCAGGACAAATTTTTGTTGAATTTGACGGCTCAACTGATAGATTAATTTCTGGTTGTGGTGTTGCTGACAGTCATAAAGAAGATTACAGATGGTGTGGTGGTATTAAAAACCATGCTGGCAGTCCTACTGGAGATGTAACAGTAACTACATTAGGTTTTGCTAGTGGAGATCAAGCAACTTTAGTTTTAGAATTATCTAAAAGCTAATGAGTTATGGTAAAAAAACAAGAAATCCAGGATGGCATAGTGGAGATCACTGGGTTAGATGTGATGTTTGCGATTTAGTTTATAGAAACAAAGACATGATGCAGCGATGGGATAACGCTGTAGTATGTAAACAAGATTACGAACCAAGACATCCTCAAGATTTAATTAGAGGTGTTAAAGATGATGTAACGCCTAAAGGATTTATTAGGCCCGACTCTGTTACAGAAAAAAATTTATGTACTACATCAATAGCTGTGTCTGGGTTAGCTATAACAGGATGTGCGGTAGCAGGAAGAGGACTTTTATTTTTTGTACCAACCCCAGTGAGTGGATTATAAAATGGCAACTACAAATTTTACAGATAACAGCACAGTAATACAAGCTTCTTGGTTAAATGAAGTAGATTCACTAGTTTACGATGTTTTTGGTGGTTTATCAGACGCGGGAGTAGACGGAAAAATATTAGTATCTGACGGATCTAAATATGTAGAAGAATCTGGAGCAACTGCTAGAGCGTCATTAGGAGCTGCTGCTAGAGGAGCTAATAGTGATATAACTTCTATAACTGGGCTAACTACTGATTTAACTGTAGCACAAGGTGGCACTGGAGCTAGTACCTTTACAGATGGTGCTGTTCTTTTGGGCAGTGGTACTGGTGCAATAACAGCGTTAGACGTTACTGCTAAAGGTTCTTTGTTAGTTGGAGATGGCACTACAGACCCAGTAGCATTGGCAGTGGGAACTAATGACCATATATTAACAGCAGACTCTAGTGCAGCTAGTGGAACTAAATGGGCAGCCGTTCCTTCTGGAGCAAGGTCAGTAACTGGTGGTAATATTTTTATTACTGAAAGTGCAGCAGCATCTTCAGATATTGCAGGTGATGGGCAAATTTGGGTAGACGATGCAGTT
>Ga0208134_1001293_pt1 | contig 14623 bp, 18 predicted proteins | sample VirMetDEL_Mar_31_FD_184515 | JGI IMG/M metagenome (GOLD analysis project Ga0208134, IMG submission 184515) | Aqueous microbial communities from the Delaware River and Bay under freshwater to marine salinity gradient to study organic matter... | ecosystem: Environmental > Aquatic > Marine >... | reverse complement strand
GGCGCAACGACCTATAATATATTTACATATCAATAGAGGTACCACACCCAACTCGAATTAACTTTGTTACTATATAATCGATACACCTTTTTTTTAAAAGGGGTCCCACTACTTTAGGTTGTATTGCTTGTTTTAGACAGATAAGGGTGGTATAATACTTTTCCACTGTTAAAAAGGTGCAAAAAATTATAAAAAATTTTTTATGAAAAAAAATATAGAAATAGATAAGTTACCTTCCGACGTTCGTGCACAGTATAAAAGATTTAAAGTTATGCATGCCGAAAAAAAAATTCAACGAAAAGCAAAAGATGACTTTATGTCTTTTACAAAAGCTGTATGGCCAGAGTTTATAGAGGGTGCACACCACAGAGTCATTGCTCAAAAGTTTAACGACCTTGCAACTAAAAAAATTAATAGACTGATTATCAACATGCCTCCACGTCATACGAAATCAGAGTTTGCTTCTTACTTGTTACCAGCGTGGATGGTGGGCCGTAACCCTAAACTCAAGATCATTCAGGCAACTCACACCGGTGAACTTGCTGTAAGGTTTGGTCGTAAAGCTAAAACGTTAATTGATAGTGAAGAATACTCTAAAATTTTTGAAACAAGTCTTAGAGAAGACAGTCAAGCTGCAGGACGTTGGGAAACTGCGCAGGGTGGTGAGTATTTTGCAGCTGGTGTTGGTGGTGCAATCACGGGCCGTGGTGCGGATTTATTGATTATTGACGATCCACACTCGGAACAAGACGCAATGAGTCTTAACGCATTCGAAAATGCGTACGAATGGTACACATCAGGTCCACGTCAGCGTTTACAACCAGGCGGACAAATAGTTTTAGTTATGACTAGATGGTCAAAAAAAGATTTAACAGGTATTTTATTAGATAATCAAAAAAAAGTTAAGGGTGATCAATGGGAAGTGGTGGAATTTCCAGCAATCTTGGACCACGGATCTAAAAAAGAACCTGTTTGGCCACAATATTGGAAATTATCAGAGTTAGAATCAGTTAAAGCAACACTACCGGTTGGAAAATGGAACGCACAATGGATGCAAGAGCCAACTTCTGAAGAAGGAGCACTAATAAAACGTGAATGGTGGCAAAAATGGGACAAAGAATTTTTACCAGACGTTACTTACGTAATTCAAAGCTATGATACTGCGTTTTTAAAAAAAGAAACAGCCGATTACAGTGCAATTACTACTTGGGGTATTTTTTATCCCGAAGAAGGTGGTAAACCAAATATAATTTTACTAGATTCGTTAAAAGATCGTTTTGAATTTCCAGAACTTAGACGAACTGCTTTAGAACAATATAAATATTGGAATCCCGACATGGTGATCGTTGAACAAAAAGCATCTGGAACCCCACTAACGCACGAACTAAGACAAATGGACATTCCAGTGATGACTTTTACGCCAAGTCGTGGTAATGATAAGCACGTACGTGTAAATTCTTGCGCTCCGCTGTTTGAGGCCGGATTAATTTGGGCCCCTGACGAGCAATTTGCAGAAGAAGTTATAGAAGAGTGCGCGTCATTTCCATATGGCGATCATGATGACTTAGTTGACAGTATGACTATGGCTATTATGCGATTCAGGCAGGGAGGATTCCTACCCCATCCAGAAGACTACGAAATAGAAAAAACAGAACCTAGGAAAATGGAGTATTATTAAGTATGGCAAACCCTGTAGATTTAGGACTTAGAATTGTACAAGCATTAGATGGCATTGGCATAAAAGCTGGAAGTTTTTTAGGTAAAGCTAGTAATGTTAAAAAAGCAATGTTTGGTAAAAAATCTACAATGTTTAAACCAAACGCTATTCAATCTATCAGAGGCGAAGGCGGTGATTTTGGAACTGCGTTAAAACTTATTGAAGAAGAAGCTCAGTATATAGTTAACGCAACTGATGCAGAAAAAATGGCATTTTTAAATAATCTAAACGACTATAAAGACTTAGGTGGTCCTCTTAAAAAAGACATAGTAGCATCAAAAGAATTTGAACAAGGTATAGGAAGTCTTAAAGACGATATTGAAAGTTTACAAACAACTGCAAAGACCATGAAAGACGATGCAGAAAAAGGATTAAAAAGTGCAGAGGATGATTTAAAAACATTTCTTGAAACAGGTGGCAATCCATTAAAGAAAAAAGAAGAAAAATATCTTGGTGGTAGCATGCACGAAGAAGGTCAACTTAGAACTGCTATTAGAACATTTTTAAAAAACGAATTTAAAAATGGTAGAATTAAATTAGACGAAACAGACAAATTTAGAGTTATGGAATATTCTCCAATGATGGAAGATGATCCAATAAAAGTATTTAAAAAAATTTACGGCGACGAAGCTTACAAAAGAGCTGGAACGTTTCCTGGTGCGTTTGAAACAGGTGAAAGTTTTAATCATTATGAATCTATTTTTAGAAACAAGATGGGTGAAGATATTTTAAAAGTTAAAGATAAAAAATATGTTGGTGACGGAACTTTATTATTAACAGATGAAGTAATAACTCCAACTCCAGATGACGATGTACCTTTTGCAAAAGGTGGACGTGCAAGTTTTGCAGGTGGTGGTGGACTAAAAAAAATAGTTCAAGAAATTGTAGAATATATTACAACTAAGTTTACTCCAATGGACGCGATGAAAGAAGTTAATAAAGTTATTGGTAAAACTGGCAAGTATAAAAATTTAAAACTAACAGATGATGATATTAACGATATTGTAGAAGGTTCTAACGATTTTATATTTCAACGTGATCCAGATAATTTGTTTGTTGAAGGTAGTATAAAAGAAAGAACAAAATATTTTGACGAAGATGATGTTTTAGAAAGAGATTTATTTGCACCTAAATCAAACACACAAGTATTCAAAGACTCAGAAGGTGGTATTAAAGGAATCACTATGGGTGGTGATGATGAATTTAAAAAAGCTATGAGTGAAGCTATGGAAGAAGGTATGAGAGAATCAGAAAACATGAAACGTCTTGGCCTAGATCCAACTAACATGAAAGATGCTCTTAAATATGAGGAAATGAAAGCAGCTGGTCAGTTAGAAAAAAATGTAACTGGCAGCGCTGACCTTTCTCCAGCTGAAGATTTAAAAAGAGAGTTTCCTGGAATCTCAGATGAAAATGTTAGACTTATTTTAGCCGATACCAATCCACAAAGAATAGCAGAAGTAAAACAAACCATGCGTGAAGCAATGGAAATGGAAAAAAAAGGAATGAGTGTTGACGACATTATAAATGCTTTTAAAAATTCAAATAGAACTAAACAAGCTGATGGTGGTATAACTAAATTAAGAAATGGTTATTATGGTGGTGGTCAAGCAATGATTGAACCAGATCTATCAGACATTGGCCATGGTTCAGATGCCTTGATGTCTAGAACAAGAATCACGGCCCCTGGATCACAAGCAACTACATCAACAGGTTTAAATTATTTATTAGGTGAAGATAATGACAATACTAGAGTTCCGTTTAACGAAGGTCTATTAGCTAAACCGTCTGATTCTATGATGGTTGACACTACAACAAGTTCTCCTGATTTTTACAACACCGATAAATTTGAAGAAGACTCAATGACATACTTAAAAGGTATGTACGGTACAGGTAAAGATAGTAATCAATTTTTATATAATGAAATGATAAAAAAAGGTAACGAACTTAGAAAACAAGGTGTGGATAGAGAAACTGTTATTAAAATTATAAGAAGAAATAAAAACAAAATTGACGAAATATTAAGACAGCAAGAATTTAAAGATATACTTCCTAAAAGTTTAGCAGGTTTAGCAGAGGGTGGTGTTGCTGGACTAAGACAAGGTTACGTTGGCGGTGGTGGAGTTAATTTAGCTCGTAGAGGATTTTTAAAAGTATTAGCTGGAACAGGTGCGGCTGTAGCTGCATTTAAAACAGGTGCGTTAAAATTATTAGGTAAAACTACAACTAAAGCTGCTCCTAAATTATTTACAGCAGCAGAAGGATCTGGTGCACCGGCATGGTTTGAAGGAATGGTTAATAAAGTTTTAGCAGATGGTGTAGACATTACTAAAAAAGCTGCAACGATGGATGGTCAAACTGTTAAGTCATTAGACACACCAACTGGTAAAGTTGATGTTACAATTGATAGAACAGGTAATATCGACGTAAATTACATGGGTGATAACACTGCACTTGGTGAAAGTGTTAATATGAGATACGTCCCAGGTGTTGCTGATGAAGGAACTAAAGGTGTTAAACCTGCAGATGAGTTTGAAGCAGTTGAATCTATCCCAGAAGGAAAAGCTTACGGACCTGATGACTATGAAATTGAGATGGGAGAAAACGTAACAGACAATGTCGGTAATTTATTTTCTGATACAACAGAACTTGCAGAACTAGGGGGTCAAAAAACTCTTACAAAAGACATTGTTGAAACAGTTAAAAGAAAAAAAATATTAAAACAAATGGAAAATGATCCTTCAGATTTTGTAACAGATACTCAAGGAGATTTTGTACAATTTGATGATATAAACCCAGATCCAAATTAATTATGAGCAACGATTATTTTAAAGCACAGGGATGGTTTAAGAACTACGCACTAAATTCACAAGACAGTCGTGGTGTGTTTCAACAACTAGTTAAAGAAGACGAAGAAGCTTTTAGACTAGCAAGTGCTGAGACAGATAAAATTAAAGAAGAGATGAATAAGAAATTTGGTTCAGGGACCGTGAAGTATGGTTCAGAAATACCTCAACCTGAAATAAAAACACCACAAGCTATATTTGAGTTTAGTCAACGTAACCCTGCAGCTGATGGTGGACGGATGGAATTTGGAAGAGGAAAAAAAGTATTAGATAAAACAGAAAAAAAGAATGTTTTAAATTGGGGTAAAAATAAAAGTAAAGCTTTAGGTGAAACATGGTCTGATAAAAAAACTTTAAAAGAATATAATAATTCAAGTCGTTTTAGCAGATCTAAAATTAGATTAGGAATAATAACTGGTGAAGGTATTCCAGGTTTTAAAAAGAAAGGTGATGTTAGACCTCTAACAAAAGAACAACAAAAATTGTGGGACGCTACTATGGCCGACAAGGTAGGTAAATGGGAAGACTATGGAATTTTTGACAGAGGTAATTGGTTAAGAGATTTTGATAAAAGACTTGATCAATATAATCAAACTAAAAATCTTTTAAGTAGGAAAGAACTAGGTGATTTTTTAAAAGAAAAATTAGGGGAAGACTATGGAGCTTTTGATAAGCAAAAAATTTCTGGTGTAAGATCTGGAGCTGAAAAATCTCAGTTTGGACAATATGTTGACGATAAATTATTTGTAAACGAGTTTTCAGGTGGTCAACAAAAATACTATAAAAAACCAACTGATGCTCAAATAAAATTTATAAAAGAAAATTTATTGAACGAAACCCAAGCAGCAAATAGTTTAAATAAAAGCACATTAGATACTGTAAAAAAAATAAACAGCTTATATGGTTCTATTTATAGATCTGGAGAACTTCCTGACCTTAACATCATGATGCAAAAACTTAATTTAACAGGAAATCAAATTGGTTATGCAGAATCTCTGTTAGCTAGAATATACGGTGGTCATAAATTTAAAAATGGTCCAGATATTAGAATAAATAAAAAAACTTCTAATAGTATGTTTGAACTTATATCAAAATCTGGATTTGGAAATCCTCGTAGAAATCAAATATATAGTATGTCTTTAGATCTTATAGATGAAGGATTAGGAAACGAAAAAAATACATTTTATAATTTAAAAAATAAAGCTAAAAATATTTTAAAAAAAAATGGAATTAAAGTTTACTCTAAAAAAAGTCCTATTGGATTTAACATAGATGAGTTTGCTGGTGTTACTGGATCGGGAAAAAGTAAAAGTATGGCCGTATCTCAGTTTATTAATATTATGGAAGGAAAGTTAAACACAGAAACTTTAGCTAGTTTTCAAGGAGGTTTATCTAAAGCAAGAGCAGCAGTTGAAGCTGCAAAAGGCACTCCTAGATATAATTCAGTTTTAAAAAAACAAATGGAACTAATAAATACAAGAGCTGCTAATTTAGAAGCAGAATATGGAATTAAACTTGCAAGATTAGAAAGACCTGCAGACATAAACAACATGTCAGCTGACGAAGTTAAAAGATTAAAAAATATAAAACTAGGAACTGATGAAAACTTATATCAACGATTAGTTAAAGATGCAAAAGCCAGTGGTTATAGTATCAAGGTGCCTGAAGGGTCATTAACAATTCAAGAATTTACTGATCCCGATAATAAAAGAGCTAGAGAATTAATTGCTTTAGTTGGTTGTCCAAATTTTAAAGGCAAACAAGCATTTGCTGAAGGTGGGAGAACAGGTTTTTCAGAAGGTGGAGATTGTTTTGACAAAGGTCAGAAATTAATCAACAGCGGTATGAAAGGTGCATCAAACGCTTCATTAAAAAATTTAGCTAAACTTGGACCTATGTTATTAAAAGCAGGTAGTGCTGCAATGTCAGGACTTATTCTACCTGAAGCAGTAATTGTTGGTTTAGAATCAGCAGCAAGAGTCACTATGGGAGATACTCCTTCTGAAGCAATTTTAAGAGCAACAGATTATCTTACACCAGATTCTTTTTTTGGAGATTTTATGCAAAAAGCAGATTTGATGAAAATAGAAAGAACTCTAGGAAAAGACGTAAAAAATATTGCTGCTCAATCTTTTGATCGTACAAATCAATCGGATGAAATTAACAAACTAGAAGAAAAATTAAAAAATTTAGAGGCAATGACAGAGAGTGGAGATTTTGGTTATGTAGGTGATTTAACTAACCAGATAAACATGACAAAAAATCAAATTAAAGAAAAAAAAGATAAATTAAAAAATACAGCTCAAATAGGACAAGAGAGTAGAGATTTCTATACGCAACAGGCATTAGAAAATGCTTATGATGCAAGTATGGCAAAATCTAAACTTGCTGAAAAAAGATTAGCAGATTCACAAAGTGAAAATCCTAGACTAAGTGCAGCACAGGCAATGCAAGATATGAAATCTCAAGAACAGTTAAATAAAAATATATCTATGAGACTTCCATTAACTGGCAGTAGGGCTGAAACAGATTTTTTAAATGCATCACAATTTCCAATGGGTCCAAGAATGCCGAGTGAAATAGATTTAATAACTGCAGGCGCTAATAAAAAATTTAAAGATATGGGTAGTGATTTAAAAGTTACTTCTCAAGATCTAAAACTTAATCAAGATAGAAAACAAATGTTTAAAGATGCTTCCATAGAAGAATTAGTTAATATGGGACTACCATTAGAAGCAATTCTTGGATTTAACATAGCACAACCTGTTGAAAGAACTGGACCAGGGTACAAAACAAACTATAAACCTTTAGATAGGTTTGGATCTCAAGAAAGACCTGTGTTATACCCTAATAACAGAGGTACATTAGCCGAAGGCGGTATAACAGGATTAAGGAGTAAATATGAGTATAAAAAATAAACCACAAAAAAAGAAAAACCCAACACTTGCAGCTAAGAACCCTGCATTTAAATGGTGGGCAGTGCCACCTAAAAAAGGACCGCTATCACAGGGGTTGAAATTACCACAAAAACAAGTTAAGAAAGTCTAGGAGAAAATATATGGCAGATATAGACAAGACTCTCCCTAACGAACGACCTGAAGACGAAGTTCTAAAAGAACAGATGGAAGAGGTTGATATTGCAGATGAGTTAGGTAAGGGACCAGTAGAAATTACAGAAGACGACGAAGGGGCTACAATTGATTTTGACCCTAATGCAATGCCAATGCCTGAAGAAGGTGGCGACCACTTTGCAAACTTAAACGAATTACTTCCAGAAGAAGACACAAGTGACATGGGTAGTCAATTACAAAACGACTACATGGAATACAAAATGTCTCGTAAAGAATGGGAACGATCTTACATTGAAGGTTTAAGTTTATTAGGATTTAAATACGACAATAGAACAGAACCTTTTCAAGGAGCAAGCGGTGCAACACACCCTGTTTTAGCTGAAGCTGTTACACAGTTTCAAGCGTTAGCTTACAAAGAATTATTACCAGCAGATGGACCTGTTAGAACTATGGTTATGGGTGCATCTAATCCTATGAAAGAGATGCAAGCTCAAAGAGTTAAAAATTTTATGAACTATCAAATCATGGATCAAATGCAAGAATACGAACCTGAGTTTGATCAAATGTTATTTTATTTACCACTGTCAGGTTCTACATTTAAAAAAGTTTATTATGACGATTTATTGGGAAGAGCAGTTTCTAAGTTCATCCCAGCGGATGATCTTGTTGTTCCATACACGGCTACCTCATTAGACGATGCGGAATCAGTCATCCATGTTATCAAGATGTCGGAAAACGATCTGCGTAAGCAAATGGCTGCAGGTTTTTATTCTGACATCGAGTTAACTAAACCAACTGGTACAGTTACAAACGAGTTGGAAGAAAAAGAGAGAGAAGTCGAAGGACTTACAAAATCCCAAAGAGTAGATCCTTTATACACAATTCTAGAATGCCACGTTAATCTAGACTTAGAAGGATTTGAAGACCTTGGCCCCGACGGAGAGCCAACGGGAATAAAATTGCCTTACATCGTTACAATCGAAGAAGGCAGTAGGAAGGTTTTGTCTATTAGACGAAACTTTGCGCCCAATGATCCAAAGAAAAGTAAAATTCAATATTTTGTCCACTTCAAGTTTCTGCCAGGACTAGGATTTTATGGCTTAGGATTAATTCATATGATTGGCGGATTGAGTCGTACTGCAACTGCGGCTCTCCGTCAATTATTAGACGCTGGAACATTATCCAACCTACCCGCAGGATTTAAGCAAAGAGGTGTCAGAGTAAAAGATGATGCCGCAAATATACAACCAGGAGAATTTAAAGATGTTGACACTCCAGGCGGTAATCTAAAAGATGCTTTCGTATTCTTACCTTACAAAGAACCATCAGCTACACTATTGCAGTTAATGGGAATTGTAGTTCAAGCAGGACAAAGATTCGCGTCCATTGCTGACATGCAGGTTGGGGACGGGAATCAACAGGCCGCTGTTGGTACGACCGTGGCTCTTTTAGAACGTGGTTCAAGAGTAATGTCAGCAATCCATAAAAGACTTTATGTAGGTCTAAAACAAGAATTTAAATTATTAGCAGGTGTTTTTAAAACATACTTACCACCTGAATATCCTTACGATGTTCCTGGTGCTGCAAGAAATATTAAACAAACAGATTTTGATGACAGAGTAGATGTTTTACCTGTAGCTGATCCTAATATATTTTCTATGAGTCAAAGAATATCTATGGCTCAAACACAATTACAATTAGCTCAATCAAATCCTCAAATGCACAATATGTATGAAGCATATAGAGATATGTACACTGCAGTAGGTATAAAAAATATTGATAAAATTTTACCACCACCTCCACAGAACCAACCAAAAGATCCGGCGTTAGAACACATTGATGCAATGGGTATGAAACCTTTTCAAGCGTTTCCGGGACAAGATCATAGAGCACACGTTACAGCTCACTTAAATTTTATGGCAAGTAATTTTGTCAGAAACAATCCTAGCATTACTGCAGCGTTAGAAAAAAATATTATGGAGCACATATCGTTGATGGCACAAGAACAAGTACAATTAGAGTTTCAACAAGAGTTTCAAATGTTACCTCAGTTACAACAACAGGCTACAATGAATCCTCAAATGCAACAACAGTTGCAACAGATAACTCAAAAAATAGAGGCAAGAAAAGCTATCTTGATTGCTGAAATGACTGAAGATTTTATGAAGGAAGAAAAAGCAATTACTACTCAGTTTGATCATGACCCATTACTTAAACTTAAAGAAAGAGAAGTTGATCTTAAAGCTATGGAAACAGAACGTAAAACTAATGAAGATGAGGCAAGACTAAATCTTGATAGAAGTAAGTTTATGCAAGGTCAACAATTAGACAATAAGAAATTACAACAAAACGAAGAATTAGCACAATTAAGAGCTGATACTGCCATGGCTAAATCAGAAATGTCAGCAGAAGTTAAGTTAACATCTGATCTTATGAAAGCTGCAGATGTAAAGACCTTGAAAGGTCCACAAAGATAGTATACTAACAATTAGGAGAAAAATATGACAAAAGATACTTTTAAACAATTCGTTAACAAAGACGGATATGCTAAAGGCGGAGTACCTGTAGAAGAATCTCCTCAAAACTTGCACCTAGATCCAAGATCTCAGACAAGTATTAGAGGAAGAAACTATGTTGCTCAAGGTGATAGTGTAGATGTTAAAGGAACGAAGGCTATTAGAAAAGAAAAGAAACCTGTAAAGGCTACTTGGTACTAACATGTGGTTATCGGCAATTAAGTTAGCCGTTTCTGCTGGTAGTAAAATTTACGCTAACAAGCAGCGAACTAAAATGGCTATGTCAGACGCGCAGTTAATGCACGCTACAAAAATGGCCGAAGGTCAGGAAGCTTACCAGGGAAAACTTTTAGAGGCTAGGCAGTCGGACTGGAAGGACGAGGCAGTTTTGATAATTTTAAGTTTGCCTGTGTTGGTGCTCGCTTGGGCAGTTGTATCGGACGATCCAACAGCTATGGACAAAGTAAAATTGTTTTTTGACATGTTCTCACAGCTCCCGTCATGGTTCACAAATTTGTGGATCCTTGTCGTCGCGAGCATATATGGTATAAAGGGTACTCAAATTTTTAGAAACGGAGGAAAAAAATGAGACAAAACGGAGTAAGATCAAACGTCAGATTTCCAACTGGAGCATCTGGTATGAAAAAAGGTGGTTCTGCTAAAAAGAAAAAGCAGGGTTACAAAGATAGAAAAGACGAATCTATTGCTATGAGAATTAAAAAGAAAAGAACTAAGAAACAACTTAGAGCTTCTGCTGATGATTCATATGGTAAGTTTGGTTCTAAAGCTAAAAAAAGTGGGAAGATAAACAGGTAGTATTATGGCTGGAAAATTTCCTGGAGATTTTGAAAACTTTACTAAATCTAAAGAATATAAAGACGCTAAAAAAGCACAAAAAGATAAATACGAAAAAGATAAACAACATCCTGTAAAAGGAAAACATGCTGCTTTTGATAGATTAGTTAATTCTGGTAAAGAAGAAGTTAAATCTTTTAAAAAATATAGAGAAAATGCAGCTAAAAAAAGAGATAGAAATAAACCATCTTCAAGAAGTACAGATGTAGAAGCTGTAATGCTTAAAAAAGGTGGATCTGCTAAAAAGAAAAAAGGTGGAGCAGCTATCAGAGGTAGAAGTAAAATACTAAGATAATGTTTAAAAAAATTAAAAATTTTATTTGCAAACTATTTAACATCAAAGCATGTCAGTGTGATGAAGTTGATGAGCATGTAGAATTTTTTACAAAAGTACCTGAGCCGGATGTACCGGTTCATGTAGACCCGTGTCCTATACACAGATATTTTAAAGCAAAATGTCATATGTGTGTAGCGTACGCAAATGCACAATAAAGGAGAAGCATGAAAAAAAAGATGAAGAAAAAAAGTAAATTTCCAGATCACTCAGGTGATGGTAAAATTACTAAAAAAGATATCTTAATGGCAAAAGGAATAATTCCTAAAAAGAAAAAAATGAAGAAGGGAAAAAAATAATGGCTAAACGTGGTTTGTACGCGAATATTCACGCGAAAAAAAAGAGAATCGCTGCTGGTTCAGGTGAGAAGATGAGAAAACCTGGAACTAAAGGAGCACCAACTGCTGCTAATTTTAAAAGAGCGGCTAAGACGGCTAAGAAAAAACCTAAGAAGAAAAAGTAATGAATAACTCTAAAAAACGTAAAGTAAAAAAAGTTATTAAAGGTTTGAAAAAAGCATCAAAAACACATGCTGGTCAAGCTAAGTTGCTAAAAAAAGCAATTAGTAAAAAGTAATGGCCGAAAAACCTATAAGAAAAACTACCGGTAAAGGTGGTAATTATAGAAAGACTAAATCTGGAGCAGGTATGACTAAGAAGGGTGTCGCTGCTTACAGAAGAGCAAACCCTGGAAGTAAATTAAAAACAGCCGTGACTGGTAAAGTGAAACCGGGATCAAAAGCTGCAAATCGACGTAAGTCGTACTGTGCAAGAAGCGCAGGCCAACTAAAACGATCATCTGCAAAAACAAAAAACGATCCTAATTCTCGAATCAGACAAGCACGGAGAAGGTGGAAATGTTAAATGGAATCAGAACAATTACTAGCACAATTAATTAAAGCAATCAAAAGAAGAGTAGATCAGTTAGCCTTATCTATAACATCTGGTGGTGTTGACAATATGGAAACTTACAAGTATATAATAGGACAGATAAACGCATTGGAATCAGTGCGTCAGGAAATCTCTAACCTGCAACAAGATGAAGGAGCAAAAAATGAAAACACAGGAACAGTCGTCGACCTTAAAGGAAGAAGTCCCAAAAATTAAAGAAGGACTACTCGACAAATACGAGAAAGAACCAAAAAAAGAAGTTACTAAAGAAACTACTAAACTACCTAAACCAACAGGTTGGCGTATGTTAGTTTTACCTTTTAGAATGAAAGAGACTACTAAAGGTGGAGTTTTATTAGGAACTGAAACAATAGACAGACAACAAGTTGCATCGCAATGCGGAAACGTACTTGCTATGGGACCTGATTGTTATAACGACCCTAAAAGATTTAGCGATGGTCCATGGTGCAAGGTAGGAGACTGGGTAGTCTTCGCACGTTATGCCGGATCACGTATAGAAATTGAAGGTGGAGAAGTTCGTCTTCTTAACGATGACGAAGTATTAGCAACCGTACAGGATCCAACAGATATCCTGCACAAATTTTAACATAGGAAGGACACTATGCCAGAAGAAGAAAAAATAAGATCAAGTGAAAAACCGGTCGAGTTAGATACATCAGGCCCAGAGGTAGATGTAACTTTAGAAGAAACAGCAGAGGAAGTAGTTAACACTGCTCCAGAAACCAAGGAACAAGAAACAGTAACAGAAGTAGTAACAGAAGAAACTAAAAAAGAAGATGATTCTAAATTAGAAGAATACAGTAGAGGTGTGCAATCTAGAATTGCTAAACTTACGCGTAAGATGAGAGAAGCAGAACGTAAAGAAGCTGCTGCTGTTCAATACGCACAAGCTGTAGAAAAACAAAGACAATTAGATTTATCTAAACTTAATGAAGTTAATACAGAGTACACAACAAAGCTTGAAGAAAATGTAACGAGTGCAATGGAGTCAGCGCAAAATGAATTGCGAATGGCAATAGAATCACAAGATGCAAATTTACAAGTTACGGCAAATAAAAAAATTGCAGCACTTGCGTTGGAGAATGCAAATCTGCAAATGAGAAAAAAACAAAAACCAGTTGAACAGGAAGCACCTGTACAACTATCAGACGGTGGTAGATTACCAGAACAAACGCCAAGAGCATTACCAGAAGCTGATCCAGAAGCTGAAAATTGGGCTGCAAAAAATAGATGGTTCGGAACAGACAGAGCTATGACATTTACTGCATTCGAAATTCACAAGGATTTAGTGGATAAAGAAGGTATTGATCCTAAGAGTGATGAATATTATACCGAGATTGACAAAAGAATCAGAGTTGACTTTCCTCACAAGTTTGATAATAATGAAACTATAGCAACGACCAAACCCGTTCAGTCGGTGGCTTCGGCTAACAGAAGCGTAAAACCCGGTCGCAAACAAGTGAGACTCACATCGTCTCAAGTAGCAATAGCTAAAAAATTAGGTGTGCCACTCGAAGAGTATGCAAAACAATTAAAACTCACGGAAGGAGCATAAGCATATGACAAAAGAAACAGAAAAAAACCTTTCTCGTGCGGCGGTTACTCGGACAAAGACTGAACGTCCAAAAGAGTATAAGCCCCCATCATCTCTAGATGCACCCACAGCGCCCGATGGATTCAGGCACAGATGGATAAGAGCAGAGTCAATGGGTTTCAATGACACCAAGAATATTCATGGTAGATTGAGATCTGGTTACGAGTTAGTGAGAGCTGACGAATACGACGCTGATTCATATCCTGTTGTCATGGACGGAAAATACGCTGGAGTGATTGGAGTAGGTGGCCTTCTCCTGGCAAGGATACCGGAAGAACTCGCGCAAAGTCGTGTTGATTATCAGAAAAGACAAACTGAAGGTCAAGACGAAGCTGTAGAAAACGACTTACTGAAGGATCAGGACAAAAGAATGCCGATGAAATTCGAGCGTTCAAGCAAAAACTTCGGTGGTACTAAGAAATAAAATTCCAAGCACCAACGAAAAATATAAACCGAACTGGAGGCCGTTTAACGACGGCAGGTTCATAAGGAGAAAATAACTATGGCAAATAGAAACACAGTAGGTTTTGGTTTGATCCCATCAGGTGCTTTAGGTGCTACACCTTCAACTGGCGGACAGAACAAATACAAAATCGATAGTGGATATGGATCGTCTATTTATTTAGGACAACCTGTGCAGTATGATACTGCCGGTGGTGCTAATGACAATCCGGGCTATATAATCAACGGACAAGATGCTATTACAAGATCTACGATTGGTGTATTTAATGGTTGCTTCTACACAGATGCTACTACTAATAAACCAACGTTCTCTAGCT
>Ga0208134_1001289_pt1 | contig 14652 bp, 34 predicted proteins | sample VirMetDEL_Mar_31_FD_184515 | JGI IMG/M metagenome (GOLD analysis project Ga0208134, IMG submission 184515) | Aqueous microbial communities from the Delaware River and Bay under freshwater to marine salinity gradient to study organic matter... | ecosystem: Environmental > Aquatic > Marine >... | reverse complement strand
AAACAATGTAAAAAAGAATTTGAACCTAAAGATGAATTTGATATGTTTTGCAGCCAAGACTGCAAAGAAGAAGCACTGGCTGATCTTGACAAAGATAGTGATGAGTGTTTAAGCTGTCAGTAATGCCCAAGAAAAATAAATTCACAATTAAAACAGAAGTTGTTAATGGTAAGTGTCCAACATGCGATCAGTTTACTATGTTAGTAAATATTGATGTAGTTTTTTTTAGATGTATGAGCTGTGGTTCAGATTTAGAACAACATATTAATGGTAAGATAACTTATCTACCAATTATAACATCACCCAAAGGAGCAAAACCATTTGTTAAGGAATGGTTAGACGAAGATGGCTAAACAAAAATTTACACATTTTGTACCTAGAGATAAACCTAAAAAACGTCGTGGCATTCACACGAAGAGTTTAAACAAACACAAAAAATTACAAAAAAAATTAACACGTTATAAGGGCCAAGGACGTTAGATGAAATTTATGTTAACGGTGTTTATCTGCTCTGCAATGAGTGGAGAATGCTACACCAACAAAAATTATCCAAAAGTATTTCCAGATCATCACGATTGTATAAGAGCAGGACTATCTGAATCTTACGAGATCATATATGCAGAAGGTAATTTTACTAAAGATGAAATAAACAACACACAGTTGTATCCTAAATTTACTTGTATTCCTCAAAAAGACGAAGGTAAAGTTACAACCTAGAATTGTTTTAAAGTTTTATCGTTCTTATTATGTTCATGCGCTCCAAGAAAGGAACGCACAAACAAAAGGTGTGAGAAGAGATCCCCACAATATATTAAAATTAATTATTTGACAAGGACTTATTTGTTGGTATAGATTCCCATATAATGTTATTAATCAAAGAAAGGAAATACAATGGCTGATCCGTTAAAATTTAAATCAGTATCAGTACCAATCGATACTTATCGCAAATTAGAATTTTTATCGAATGGAAAGTTTTTAGATGCAAAGCTAACAATTAGTAAAACAATTGAAGCCTTGGCTACAAGAGCTGCAAAAAAAACAGGATACAAAAATGGAAAAACAAACATATAAAATATGTCAAAACTGTAAGGGCAATGGATATGTTAGAGTTCTTCTTGAAGAAGGTAGAGAAGAATTTATAGCAGACTGTCAAACTTGCAACAATCAAGGTGAAATAAAGGTAGCAAATGAAGAACTTCATAGCTAAATTTATGAACAAATTCAACAAACCAAAGCGAATAGAAAGCAAGAAAGAAAAAGTAAAAAGAAAAAGAAAAAGAAAAATTTCTGGTTATTATATTCACGACGGAAAAACAGAAATATTATATGACAAAGAAACTTAAGGTATTAGATCTCTTTAGTGGTCTAGGTGGATTTAGTTTAGGTCTAGAGAGAACAGGACATTTTGAAACTGTAGCTTTTTGCGACAACGATAAATTCAGTAAATTAATATTAGATAAACATTGGAAAGGTAAAAAGGTATACGAAGATGTCAGAGAAATCACCAAAGAAAAACTCATCGCAGACGGAATTGAACTTCCAGATGTCGTCACAGGAGGGTTCCCGTGCCAACCGTTCTCGGTCGCGGGCAAACAAAAAGGAACAAGTGACGACCGACATCTCTGGCCAGAGATGTTTCGCATCATCAAGACACTCCAACCGAGGATCGTGGTTGGCGAGAACGTGCGAGGCATTGTTAACATCCAAGACGGCATGGTCTTCGAAACTGTGTGCACTAACTTGGAAGATGAAGGATACGAAGTCCAAGCGTTCAATATTCCAGCTGCAGGTGTCGGTGCTCCCCACCGAAGAGAAAGAATTTGGTTCATCGCAACTTTGGGCGACACCAAATACAATGGATCATCTACCGACGAGATCGGAAGAAGGAACGAGGAAATTAATGGAGGGACAGAGAAAAGGCAGAACAGCTCCTTCGAATTTGAGAGAACAAGTGGACGAAAAGACAATGAGGATGTATCCAACACCGAGAGCGAACGAACCAGGTCGAACGACCAAGGGTTATGGCAGAGGTCTAGCAGAATTGATAGAGGGCAAAGAACAGATAGATCCGAAATCAATGTGGCCAACACCAACGACGAAGGGGTTCGGACACGCATCGGAAGGTCAGACAATGATTATGAGACGGAAAGTCGAAGCAGGGGAACTGACGGAGGAAGAAGCACAAGCGATGATGAACGGCACAACATTGCGTCCACCGAGATTAAAGAAGTGGATGTGGCCAACACCGAACGCAAGGGATTGGAAGGATTCAGTGAACAAGGTGCCACCATCGGTGGGCAAGACACGAGGACACAGTTTGGGAATGAAAGTAGCAGAAGTTCGCAATCAAGAGATGTGGCCGACACCAACGGCGAGAGATCACAAAGGACAAAACAGTCTGAAACATATCGAGGAGAAACCGAGACACAACTCTCAACTACCCAATCGATTAAGACAGAAGGGAATCACTGGGAGTTTGAACCCGACGTGGGTCGAGTGGCTTATGGGGTACCCGGCAGAGTACACCGACTTAAAGCATTGGGAAATTCTATCGTCCCGAAAATCGTCGAAGAAATAGGATATGCATTGATTAAAGGTATGAAGTGAGAAATTTATTTGAAACGTGTATCGATGTCGGTAGTGGATTAATCCTATCGACAATGATACAATTATTTATATTTCCATTTTTTGGATTATACCCAACTGTCTTGGAAAGTTTCCATATCGCAGTTATCTTTACTGTAATAAGTATTTGTAGATCTTGGTTTTGGAGAACTATCTTTGGAAGGAGAAAAAAATATTATGTCAAATAAATTAAGAATATTATCACTTGGTGCTGGAGTGCAAAGTTCAACATTAGCTTTGATGATTGAAAAAGGAGAAATTCCAATGGTCGACGCAGCTATTTTCGCTGATGTAAAAGGAGAGCCTAAAGCCGTTACAGATTGGCTGGAATATTTAAAAACACAAATTACTAAATTTCCAATTTACACTGTTACTTGGAGAGATCTTAAACAAGATATATTAGATGCAGCTCGAGGAGAATACAAAGCATTTACAGCTCCGTTCTTTACTAAAAATTTAGAAACAGGAAAGAAAGGAATGCTTCGTCGACAGTGCACCGCGGATTACAAAATAAAACCTGTAGTACAAAAAATTAGAGGAATGTTGGGACTTGAAAAAGGTGAGAAAAGAAAAAAAGGAACTGAAGTAGAATTGTTAATGGGTATTTCTAAAGATGAAGTTCAACGTATGAAAACCAATCCACTTAAATATTTACACAATCAATATCCTTTAGTTGATATGGGATTAAGAAGATCTGATTGTTTAGATTGGATGAAACAACATAACTATCCTGAACCTCCTAGATCTGCATGTACATTCTGTCCTTTTCATTCAACTAATGAATGGAAGGAAATTAAAAAAAACAAAGAAGAGTGGGCTGAAGTTGTTGCTTTAGATAAAGCCATTAGATCTCAAGAACGATTTAAAGAAAAAAACAAAGGTTCTGGTAGTTTAAAAGACGAAATTTTTTTACATAATTCATGTGTACCTATTGACGAAATAGATTTTGATAAGAAAGATACTGACCAATTAGATTTATTTATTAACGAATGCGAGGGCATGTGTGGAAATTAGTGTTGATTTTACTATTATTTTCTGGATGTGTCCACAATGATTATGACTTTAATCCAACGACTACATTATTAAAACAACTAATAAAGGTAAAAAATGAAACACAATAACTGTTATATATATCCTCCTTCGATACGTGAAGCTATCGATGGTAAAAGACACTACGCTATTAAGCAAGAAAAGTTACCAAGTGTTACAGCTATTTTATCGGCTACTCAATCAGAAGAAAAGAGAGATAGCCTCCAAGCATGGCGAGATCGAGTGGGTGAAGCAGCGGCAACTAAAATTATGAATGAAGCTGCAAATCGTGGAACGGCGATGCACAAGATATTAGAGAAATATATCCTGAAGGAGGGGTATTTAGACCTTACCAACGTCGGAAAACAGGCTCATAACATGGCTATAAGGGTCATAGAGCAGGGTCTATGCAATTTAACGGAGTATTATGGCACAGAATGTACTTTGTACTATCCAGGGCTCTATGCGGGCGCTACGGATTTAGTGGCAGTTCATAAGGGTCAAGATGCTATAATAGATTTTAAACAAACGAACAAACCGAAGCGAGAAGAGTGGATCGGGGATTACTATTTACAGCTAGCAGCTTATGCTATGGCTCACAATTTTGTATACAAAACTTCTATCAATAAAGGTGTAGTGATGATGTGTAGTAAGGACAATTATTATCAAGAGTTTGTTGTAGAAGGAGTTAAGTTCCAACAATATCAACACGACTTTTTAAGGAGGGTTAATCAATACTATGAGCAGAGAAAAAAAAGTAAAGACGATGATGGACAAAATGAATAATCTAGCTAATGCAGTTCACAATGCTAAAGATCCAGGTATGAAACAAATCTGGACAGACAAGTGGTATGCTTTAGTTAAAACATACGCCAGAAGAATTCAGAGTATGGAAGTATCAAAGCCTGATCCATACAATGAGCATTTAAATAAAACAAAGGAGGAAAAAAATGAGAATCAGGGACTTTCAACAAATATTAGGTAAGTTTACCAATAATGAAAAAGGCACAATCATATCAGATTGTCCAATTTATATTGAAACAATGGACGGACATTTAGAAGCCGTTAGAAGAGTAGAGCTGCAAGAGACAAAACTTTTAAACTCACCAGAACCTAAAAGAATAGTATTAAAAACGGAGAGTTTAAAAATATTTAAATCACCGACTTATAAACAGAGTTAATATCTTCCACGGGAAGGGGTGGTTAGTAGCGAGAGTGAAGACCACCACAAAATTATGAAAAAGGTAATAATACAAAGCAAACAAATCACACCTAAACAATGGTCGGCGCTTATTTTAGAGCTCAACTTGATGAAAAGAGCTTGGAAATCCTATGCGGAGATCGAGATCAGTGGACCGGGGATAAAGAAAATCATAGCAAACGGGACTAAAAAGTTCAAAGATTAGAATCATTCTAATCTGCCACGGTGTAAGAGAAATTTTAGGGTAATTTTATTTTTAAAAATAAAAAATTTTTTTAAGGCGGCAAGGCGGCAAGGAGGCTAAAAATCGATTAGAAGTGTTGGTATTAGCAGATAATAGCCTGCCACAGCTCCTGCCAAGGCAGATTTTACAGTGGCAAGTTTGTTGGTATTACTAGCTTTTTGATGTTTTTGGTCTGGCAAGGTCAAATAAGCATTGGTATTGGCTAGTTATTTCAAATGCACTCTGCGCGCGGAAGATTTTTTGGTTTTTATAAAAACTTTTTTGCCCTAAAATTTCCCTTATAGTATAAATAGATATGCCCAAAAGTCCTAAAAAATCAAAATACAAATCTGTTGTTATTAAGAAAAAGAGATATTACTTCTACAAAATCACGTGGCTGGATATCACCGGGGATAGTGGGCACGCAGATTTACATTCAGCATTAGGATTTATGCCATCAGAGATGATAACTCATGCATATCTTTTAAACAAAGATAAAAAAAATGTTAGAACTTTTGCTAGCTATGAAGTTAATGATGAGTTATTTAGTGATAGAAATGTATTCCCAAAAGGGTGTATAATACGCATGGAAAAAATAAATGAAAAATAAAAAATTTAGTTATGATGGTAGATCAAGACCTACCAATGATTTATACAAAGAAAACTTTAACAGGATTTTTAATCCTACGTTGACAAAGAACATGCCTAATGTAAAATGGGATCAACTTCCACCAAGGAAAGGACCAAATGCTAACGGAATACAAAACAGTTATAAACAAGTGGGCACTAATAAAAAAGTTTCCAAGAAGATTATATAATAAAATTATTTCTGAATTGAATCACTATCAAGGTTTGATTCTATTACTGATTCTTTTATCTCTTCTTCTGGGGTAATATTAATTAAATTTTTGTGATCGTCCAGGATCTGTCTCATCTTCGCCTGTAACTCATCTTCGCTTAACTGATCTAGATTACCTGTCATCACAAGTTTTTGATCTACATATAATCCACCTGCTTTTCCTCTAGCTACTTCAGCATTAATCGCAGCTGACCACGCACCTTTTTTAGCTGAACTATCTCGTAGTTTTGCAAGTTCTGTTAAGTGTCTTTCAAATGTTATACCATACTTTTCCTGAACCTCTGCTCTTAACTCACCAATATATTTCACCACTAATGGAGATATTCTAGGATTTCGCAGCTCGCTTGCAGCCTGCCTTGGTCTTGTTTTGTAGCCTGCTTCCAGCGCACATTCAGCTGGACTTTTTCTACCCTCGTTGTAGATTAAAAGTTCTGCAAACTTCATCTGTCTTTCGGTTAATTGTTTTGGCACTCCCATAAGTTGTATATAATGTAATTTTCCGTACAAGTCAATATTCGCCTGTAATCTCGCCTGTGATCGCTTGTGTATTAAGCTGTTCTGGACCTAAAGTTAAGCTGGTTTTAAGCTGCTAAAGAGCTGTGTTGAGCTGGTGATTACCTGGTCGCCTGTTCGCCTGTGCATTAGTAAGTATATTATTTTTATTTTTCAATACAATTTTAAGTTGTGGACCTTATTTTTATTAATATTCCTTTAGTTTTTTAATTACTGATCTTAAAATCTTTGTTTTTGGTGTTTCAGATTTCATATTTTTTATAGTTTTTGGGTTTTTTGTTTCATCAATCCAAAAACAATCTTTAGTTGCTAAATCTAAATCATCACTTAACCAATCAATTAAAAAGTCTCTTTCTTTCTTTGTTAGTTTCATATTTTTCCTTTCTTATTTATTCCCATATAGTCCCTTGTTTTTAAATTACAATAGGTATATAAAAAACAAATCAAAAAAGGAGAATAAAAAATGAGACAATGGTTAAGTACAAAAGAAAAATGCATATTGAGAGATTTAATAAAGATAGAACTTAAATCTTTAGATAAAGACGACTATGGAAAGTATAAATATTTTCCATATGAATATGCAGAACAATTATTAAAGTTGGGAAAGAAATTACAACTTGATACTCAACAAAAAATAAAAGCAAATAAATTATATAGAAAGGATAAATAATGAAACAAGAAACAAAACCATTAGATAAAATGTCAGATAAAGAACTTACTGATTATTGGACTAAAAGAGTTGAGAAATTTTTACTTGGACAAAAAATTGTTAAAGTAGAATATATGTCTGAAAAAGACGCAGACGATATGGATTGGGCTAGTAGACCAATTCAAATTCTTTTAAGTAATGGCATATGGTTGACACCTACGCAAGATGATGAGGGAAATGATGGAGGGTCAATCTCAACTAATACAACTGATATAATTCCAACTTTATGAAAACTTATAAAGTCACTAGAGTTGAGACAATAAGAGAAACTCAATTTGTCGAGGCAAAGAATAAAGAGGAGGCAATAGATAAAATGCATTATGAAAATTGGGACGATGCAGAGGTCTTATCTTCAGAAATAGAGGAGGTAATAGAAATAGAATGAAAAGACTAAAAATAAAAATAAATTTTGAGTGTACCCATGCAGATAAAAAAGAAACTGAAATGGCACTTGAAAAAATAATTCATTATCACATTTACGAGAAGATATGGAACATAGACCCAAAAGGTGTGAAACTAGATGTTAAAGAAATTACACCAAAAGGGTATTGTAGGGCTTGTAAAGAGTTAATGAAACCAGACGAAATAAGTAGAACTAATCAAGATTATTGTATATCTTGTTTATAGAAAGAAAAATAAAAAGGAGAATAAAAAATGAGTACACGATCAAACATAATAATTAAAAATGGTAAAACTAATATCTTACTTTACAGACATTGGGACGGATATTTGGAGGGTGCAGGTCAAGATTTACACGATGATTTAATATCTTCTAATTTTGCCATTGAAGATAAAGAAAATTTTAATATTTCCAAATTTTTAAATAAACTATTGGAAGATGGTTCTTCTTATAGAATTGACGATCAACTTGGTGGAGATATTGAATTTTTATATACTTTTCAATTTGAAGATACCTACGAACACGGAGACCATTACAATAGAGTTAAATTAAAATCTATTGAGGTCGATCAAGACCATCAATATGGACGAGGTGGTAAGAAAAAATATAAAACTTTGTCTGAATTTCAAGACGCAATCAATAAAGCAAGAAAGGAGAATGAGTAATGTTTGTAGATAATTTAAAATTAGATGTAATTGCAACTTATAATGACAATGAACAAGAGATGTTTAAATTACATAAAATTAAGAAAGATAATTTAGATTGTGAGGGAGAATTATTAGATTTAATCAAAGGTAGATTAGATTATTCTCATCACGAAAATTTAGTAAAATTATCTCTTTGTTGGGAGTGTCCAAAAGAGGTAGTTGATAAATATAAAACTATTCAAGAGAGTATTAATAAAAATGGTAAATACTATTTTGGAGATTGGGCAAGAGCAAGAAAGGAGGTAGAATAATGAAATATTTAATAATCAGAAAATTTCATATTGAGGGTTCAAAAATGAAACCAGATTATCATGTTGAACAAGCAAGTGATAATTTGGCGTTAGCAAATAAAAAACTAGTGGCATTAAATTTATTAAATGAAGACAATAGAAACTATTCGTTTCATATTGTTGAACTTAATGAAGATGTTCTAGTATTAACTGAAGATATGCAAGTTGCATAATAACTATAAAGGAGAATAAAAAATGACTAAAGTAGAAGTAAAAACTTTCAATGAGGAAGATTGGAGAGCAAAGTATGAAAGAGAGAGAAAGGAGAAACTAGACAACTTTCCAACTAAAGCAGAAAACTTTAAGAAAAAACTTAAAGAGTTAAAAGTTAAATCTTTTTCTGTTGAGTATAGTGGTAGTGGAGATAGTGGAGAAATCAACGAGATTTCTTGGGAACCAAAAAAACTCAATGCAAGTATTGATATTGGCACTTGGAAAAAGTGGAACACTAAAACTTGGGAAAGAGAAGAAACAACTGAACATAAATCTTTGCACGATTATATAGAAGACTTTTGTTATGATTTGCTTGGAGACAATCACGGAGGTTGGGAAATTAACGAGGGACAAAGTGGTAATATTGATTGGAACTCAAAAGATGATGTTATCAATCATAACTACACTCAATTCATTGAACAATCTTATGATGAGGGATTTTAATATGGCAAATTGTTATCATCACTCTTTGTCTTCTGTTAAACATTATGGAGGAAAACCAGAAGACTATCAAGCAATCCACGATTGGTTTGACGAGAGTAAAAAAATAATGCCAGACTTTAGACATCGAGCATTAAGACACCACGCAGAGGGTTGCTTTGCTTGTGAAGAAAAGTTTGGAACAACTATAACCAATTCAGATGGAAAAAAAGTTCCTGTAAGATTGATTGCAGAACGACACATAAAAGAAGACTTGGGCTTTGTTCCATCAATGATTGATTGGTTTAAATATATAACACCTCAAAAGTTTATGAGAATAGGTTATATGAAAGACGAAGATATAATGAAAAGGGAAACAATATGACAAGACCTCATTTAATCTTAAAAAGATATAACTTAAATAATGGTGGAAGTGATTATAAATTGGAAAATGTAACAAGTAAACATTGTCCTAATTGTAATGAATTATTATTTAATGAAATCAATCAACCCTCAATAGACTATCCTTATGTTTGTTTATTATGTGATGAGAACTTTTATAATATTGAGTTAAGAGAATATAACAATAAATCAGATGTAGATTTATTTATAGAAAGGACACATGAAACTAAAAGACTTTAATACTGAAGAACACTTTAAACAATCTTTCAAAAAAGTATTTGGAGAGGATATAGATATTTCTTTGGATACGACTTTTGGAGAACTTGCAGAAATGCAAAGATTGATTGTTGAACAATCAGAAAATCAAGACATTAACTAGAACTCCCTTTCCCTCCCAAATATCAATTTTGGGAGGGTTTTCCCAAAAAAACTCCTCCATAGATCAACACACATTAAGATTTCAACACCTTTACGATCTATCTTATCTTGCAATTTTTAGACTTTTAAAATAAGTCTTTGTACGATGAAACCAGAGACAAAACTTTGGAAATTACTATCCAAAAAAACACCTCAAATTAGGTGGACAAGATTAGAAAGTTGGTCATCGTTTGGTACACCAGACTTATTGGGATACCACGATAATTGTGGATTTTTCATGGTTGAGATGAAGATTGCACATTCCCATAAAATAACATTTTCTCCACACCAAAAGTTATTCGCACTTACTCGTCCCAAACGGAATTTTATCTTGCTCGGAACAGTCGTTCCTCGTTCCGTAAAACTTTATGAGAGTAAAAGTATTCACGGATTATTAGAAGACTATCGAGAGACACCTTGCTTGGTTGAAGATGATTGGGACGAGATCAATCGCCTGTTGATTAATTATAAAAAAAATTAATCAACGAACCTCGTTTCGCTTGTGGGTTCTTCGCTTGTACTCTATCGCTTGTCGCCTGTTCATTATTCATAAAATAATTATTCTCGGTTCGTGGGTCGTGGTTTGGTTTAAAGCTTTTAGAGCTCACACCAGGACCACACCAGGACGACCTCAAAAAATTTGGGTCCTTTGGCAGCTCGATGGCAGCCGAAATTAAAAAGCCATTATATAGAGTATTATTATTCATTTGATTTTTAAAATTCTTTCCTATAAATTCTTATAAGTGATTCGTTTTTGAATTACAAATAAAAACAACTAACAAAGGTGAGAAAATGAAAATAAAAATAAATGACCCTTTTGGATTTCAAAAGGCGATTAATTTTGAAAAGCTTGATGACCCAAAAGTAATGCAAGAATTATCTAAAATATTTAATGTAGATAATGAGCAACCACAAACAACATATAAAAAAGCCGTCAACCAATTAAAGAAAGGATTAAAAAAATGAATAAAACAATTTATAAAACTTATGCCGTTGACAATGCCGACATCGTTAGGATGTCGGCACAAGGACACACGGAAAAAGAAAGTTTAGAATTCTGTAAAATGGATTTGATTAATGACAGAGCAAACAAAGAAATCAAAGACTATTGGCGATTGCAAGATTTTAAATTTAAAACTATAATTGTAGATAATAAATAGAAAGGAAAATAAAAATGGCTAGTTATCCAATATGGAATAAAATTACGGCTTGTATTTATAAGTCGTCTAAATGTTATGGTGTTAAAAAAGATGGATTAAATGAAATCTTAATTGGCACAAGTTCAAGCAACTCACACGAGTTTGCAAAGGTTAGAACAACCCACAGAAAAAATGATGATGGCACGAGAACTTACCATTTATATTTAGATGATAAGTTAATTAAAAAGGCGACCTTAAAAGGTCAAGATATACAAATAGAAACAATCACAAATTAAAACGATCAACGACCCACGCTACAAGCGTGGGTTGTATCGATTTTCGACACCTTAAAAGTATGCCGTAGGCATACTATTTATATTAGATATTAAGAGTGCGTAGCACATGATTAGTCAATAGAGGTACCAAAGCAATTAGAACAGAGAAAGAGAAAGAAAAATATAAACACCCTAAAAGCAAAAGGATGTTGTATATATTAGTATATATTGTTTGATTTAGAGATAGATATGGTCTAATTTCGTTTTCATATATATTGCAAGTTGTAAAAAATATTACAAAATTTTTTTTCAAAAGGGGTTATGAAAAAGAACCGAAAAGGATGCTACAACGAGAAGATCGCCATTTGTTATTTAATGGCTAAAGGTTTAGATGTGTTTGATTCTTGTCAAACGAACGGTGCAGTAGATTTAATAACCTTCAATCCAGACACCGGTGATGTTCAATGTTGGGAAGTAAAGACAGAAAACTTTAGATTGAGTGGAAATAAAAAAGGAGTTCCTATTTCTAGAGGGTTGCGAAATAAGAAATTTAAATCTATAATAAACTTACTGTATGTGCATAACGGCAAATGCCGCGAAGGTAAAAGAAAATGAACGAAGAACTAATTAATAATCTACCACCTGATGCAAAAAAAGAATTTATAAAATACGCATTAAAACTTTCTGAAAAGAAAACCAAATCCAAGGTCCACGATGACTTCTTGAGTTTTGTCAAACACGTATGGCCAGAATTTATCGAAGGTAAACATCACAAAGAAATTGCTGACAAATTTAATAAACTCGCACAGGGTAAAATTAAAAGGCTTATTATTAATATGCCACCAAGACACACCAAGTCAGAGTTTGCATCTTTTCTACTCCCATCATGGATGGTAGGAAGAAAACCCGATCTTAAAATTATTCAAACAACACACACCACCGAACTAGCAATACGATTCGGTCGTAAAGCTAAAAACTTAATGGATAGTCAAGAATACAAACAAGTATTCCAGACCCGATTACGAGAGGACAGTCAAGCAGCTGGTAAATGGGAAACCGAACAAGGTGGAGAATATTATGCAGCAGGTGTTGGATCTGCCATCACGGGTCGTGGAGCGGACTTACTTATTATCGATGACCCACACAGTGAGCAAGATGCACTCAATATGACTGCAATGGAAAGAGCTTACGAGTGGTATACTTCAGGACCACGACAACGTTTACAACCAGGTGGAGCAATCGTTGTCGTTATGACGAGATGGAATATGAAAGATCTAACAGGAATGTTATTAAAATCACAAAAAGAATTAAAATCAGATCAATGGGATATTGTAGAGTTCCCAGCTATCATGCCATCGGGTAAACCTGTCTGGCCAGAGTATTGGAAGTTACAAGAACTAGAATCTGTTAAAGCTTCTTTATCTGTTGGTAAGTGGAATGCACAGTGGATGCAAAACCCAACGTCTGAAGAAGGTAGTTTAATTAAAAGAGAATGGTGGAACGTGTGGGAGAAAAGTTATATTCCACCTCTTGAACATATCATTCAAAGCTATGACACAGCGTTTCTTAAAAAGGAATCTGCAGATTACTCTGCTATTACTACTTGGGGTGTGTTTTATCCAACTATCGATTCGCCTGCTAATTTAATACTATTAGATGCAATGAAAGAACGACTAGAGTTTCCAGAACTCCGTAAAGTAGCATTAGAACAGTATCGATATTGGAATCCTGAAACAGTTATTATAGAAGGTAAAGCATCTGGGATGCCACTCACATATGAGTTGCGAAAAATGGGCATACCTGTTATAAACTTCACTCCTAGTAAAGGAAACGATAAACATGCTAGGGTGAACTCTGTTTCTCCACTTTTTGAAAGTGGTTTAATTTGGGCACCTGAAGACAAGTTTGCCGAAGAGGTTATAGAGGAGTGTGCATCATTTCCTTATGGAGATCACGATGATTTGGTGGACAGTACAACACAAGCGGTAATGAGATTCCGTCAGGGAGGATTTATATCTCACCCTGAAGATGAAAAAGAAGATTCATTACCAGCAACAGAGAGAACGTATTATTAATGGCACAAGACTTTTCAAATTATATCAATACCTATAAAGGCAGTTCAGTATTACAAAATCAATTTCCAAACATGAATGATTACTTGGCGTTGTTTGGTTACAACCAAGGAACAACTCCTTCATCAGCTACAACTTCTACAACACCATCTACACCTTCAACTTCATCAGGTGTTCAAGGAATTATTAATCAAAACATAAATCAATATCAAAGAGACGGTGGAGGTGGGATTCCTAGTTCGCCAATAGGTTTAACTCAAGACTTTATGACTGCTACTCAAGACAGAACTAATAATTTAACTAATCCAAATATGATTCAAGGTATAATAAATTCTGGTATGTCAAAAATTGGAATGACCCCTCAAAGAAGTATTGGTGAAATGATATCATCTGGTCAAGTAGATGTTAGAAATACCTCGGGTATACCTTTAGGAATTGGAGCTGCAATAGGAAAAATGTTACCAGATAATTATTATAATATGTCTTTAGGAGATCAAATATTTACTCAATCACAAATGGGTTATGATGGTCCAACTGTATTTGGTGAAAACAATATGGGTAATAAAGATCCGTTTGGTTTAAATGTGAGATCTGGTTTTGGTAATTATGCAGAAGCAGTTGGAGAAAATTTTAATAGTTTAAGAGAAAGTTTAACAGGAAGACTTTCAGATAAATACGGTGTAGAGTTTGATGAAGAAACAGGAATGTACACTGGAAAAAATTTAGATGCGGTTAAGAAAGCAAATGATATGACCAAGATGATGAGAACAAAATTTAATTTTAGAAAACAACAACTAGATGCTAAAAATAGACTAGACGCACAAATTAAAGCTGCAGAAGAAAAACGAAAAAAAGAAGCTGCAGCAGAACAAGCTGCAAGAGAAGCTGCAACAGCAGATAGAGCAAGAGCAGCAAATGCAGGTGTATATGCAAGTGCCGACAGACAAGGTTTTACAGATGGTAGAGGAGGAGGTTTTGGTTCTAGATCTACAGGTACTAATGAAAACTTTTCTAATAGATCAGGTAGAGGAAGAACCGGATATTCAGAAGGCGGCCTCGCTACGATGTTCAAAGAGAAAAGATAATGGAATTAAAATACAACGAAATAATTGGTGCAATTGTAAAACCAGATGATACACCTGCCACACAAGCAGAGAT
>Ga0208134_1001286_pt1 | contig 14683 bp, 6 predicted proteins | sample VirMetDEL_Mar_31_FD_184515 | JGI IMG/M metagenome (GOLD analysis project Ga0208134, IMG submission 184515) | Aqueous microbial communities from the Delaware River and Bay under freshwater to marine salinity gradient to study organic matter... | ecosystem: Environmental > Aquatic > Marine >... | reverse complement strand
CATTGCTGAGTAGTTCTGTGCGATTTGTTCTGCTGTTAAGTCATCCATGGGTTATGCTCCTTCTAAAGCTGTAATACGAGCCTCTAGCTCTTGGATTGTTTTTACTAATAGTGGTACAAGTTTAGATTGATCTATACCTTGGTACTCTGGATTGCCATCTTCATCTACTTCGTTATGTGTACCTGTTACTGCTTCTGGTACAACTGCCTGTGCTTCATGTGCTAAGAAACCATCGACTGTAGTATCTGGATCAGCAATAAAGTTAAACCGTGCTGGCTTGAGTTGCTTTAATCTAGTTGTAGCATCCCATGTGTAGTCTACGTTTTCTTTTAGGCGATGATCTGATGAGGTGTTGAAGGATGTAGATGTTGTAGAACAGGTTATATTACCTATTGCCGCAGTTAAACCAAAGTTTACAAACCTCATAGCCTCAAAACTAGCATTTGAAGCAGGTTGCATAATAATACCACCAGCTGATTTAGCTTGCATATTTAAAGAGAAAGTATTGCTTATTGCACCAGTTCTTTTTATAAGAATAACCCCATCTGAGTCCACAACAATCCTAGGATTACCATCCCCATCAGACAGCACGATGTTGTTGCTTGAGGTGCGGATGTCTAGGCCGCCTTGGTTGCCGTTGTATACACCAAGGATGGTGTTCTTAGAGCCTGTAGTTATAGCGTAACCACTGTCTGTTCCAACAAAGGTATTATAATCTCCTGTTGTTTTAGAATAACCAGCCCGATACCCCAAAACAGTGTTGTAGCTGGCGGTGGTGTTGGCTTGTAGAGCCTCTCGACCGATGGCAGTATTATAAGAGCCTGTAGTGTTAGCATCTAAAGCTTGATAACCCACAGCAACCATGCTTTCACCTGTGGTATTAGTATCTAACGCTTGCCTTCCAACCGCAGTATTTTGTGCGCCTGTAGTATTAGATACCATAGCCTCATACCCAACCGCAGTGTTGTTGGATGCGGTAGTATTGTTGTATAAAGCATTACGACCCAAGGCACTATTAAACGAACCTGTAGTATTAGAGTATAGAGCCTGTGAACCCACCGCTGTCATGTAGGCATCACCAGTATTACTGTAACCAGCCTGATAACCTACTGCTGTGTTGAAAGATGCGGTGGTGTTGAGGCGTAGTGCTTCTCTACCTGTGGCTACGTTAAAGCTACCGCTAGTATTATCACCCAGTGCATTTACACCCAGTGCTATATTAGATGCACCTGTGGTATTGTCGTAAAAAGACCCTTTACCCAACGTAACATTATTCTCGCCTGTAGTAGTGCTGTATGCTGATAAGTACCCAACGGCAGTGTTGTTGCTGGCGGTGGTGCTTGATTTTAAAGCGTGAACGCCAAGAGCTGTATTACTTGCGCCTGTAGTATTTACACCTAATGCCGCATTACCAACAGCAACATTGAGAGTTCCAGTAGTATTAAGATACATACTACCTTGACCTACAGCGACATTGTTTGCGCCAGTAGTATAATACATTGCACTATGTCCAAGAGCAGTGTTAGCACCTCCAGAGTTGGTAGTGTATAGCGCCCTATAACCAACGGCAGTGTTTTCGGATGCAGTGCCGCTTTGTTGAAGTGCGGATCTACCTAATGCGGTATTTTGCGAGCCTGTTGTGTTACCGCCTAAAGCCTGTCTACCGAAAGAGGCATTATTTGACCCAGTAGTATTGGAAATAGAAGCCTGATACCCAACTGCCGTGTTGTTGCTTGCGGTGGTGTTGGAGAGTAAAGCACTTCTTCCCACGGCAACATTGCTTGCGCCTGTGGTGTTTTCACCTAAAGAACTTTTACCAACCGCTGTGTTGTCAGAAGCAGTTGTGTTTGCATCTAAAGCATCTCTTCCGATTGCAACATTATCAGACCCTGTTGTGTTTACACCGAAGGCTTCTTGTCCTATCGCTGTATTTCCAGTTCCTGTCGTAGTTGCATCACCTGCAAGACCACCAATCAGAGTGTTATATGCACCTGTGGTTACTGAGTAACCTGCATCATAACCTACTGCTGTATTATAAACAGCCGCCCCACTTCCAACATTTTGTGCGGTTAATGAGTTCGAACCAATAGCTACCGATCTAGCACCAGAAGTTTCTGCACTTAAAGCAGACTTACCCATTGCCACATTATCTTGACCTGTAGTAAGAGCATCACCTGCAAAACCACCGATGAGGGTGTTACGAAGACCTGTGGTTACTTCTAAACCTGCATCATAGCCTACTGCCGTGTTCAAACTATCAGTGTCTGACGTAAAACGCTGTGTTCCTAATGCTCTGTATCCAATAGCTGTTGATCTGTTGCCACTTTGGTCAAAGCCTAAAGACCCGAATCCAACAGCTACGTTGTTAAATCCAGTGGTTATGGAATCACTAGAAGCATACCCAACAGCCGTGTTGTTACTTGCGGTGGTGTTTGCTGATAATGCACCTCTACCTAAAGCAGTGTTTTGACTACCTGTAGTATTTGATCCTAATGAAGACTGACCAAACCCTGCATTGTAACTACCTGTTGTGTTTGCATCTAATGAATACGCACCCAAAGAAGCGTTTTGTTGTCCTGAAGTATTTGCACTTAGTGACCCTGTACCTACTGCTGTGTTATATCCACCACTTAAACTACCATCATCCAACGCAGTATTACCTAACGCTACGTTATCTGTACCAGTAGGATAGTTTCCGTCTAGCTTGATTGTGCCGCCGTCTACTGAAACATTACCTGCAACTGTAAGGCCGTCTGTTACGGCTGTGCCAGTTACGTCTATGCCTGTTGATGTTGTGGCTAGTTTGGTTGCCCCTGCATATCTTAATTGGCTTTCAGCACCCGAATTAAACTGTGCCAAAACCTCGTCTGTTGCAGCGTTGTAAAACTGAATACGATCAGATGCCGCAATTCTTAAATTACCAGTACCTTGATCTGAGATATAACTATGCGACCCATCATGGTAAATCTGTAAGTCAGACCCAGCACCGAATATGGCTTTGTCGTTGTCACCGAATGACAAGTTGCCTGTCATTGCACCACCAGTTGTAAGCAATCCAGCTGCATTAGTAACGTCAGCAGAGCTTAGTGTAACTGCTCCAGATCTAGTATTAAAAGATGTAACAGCACCAGATGCAGTAAACGCTGCATCATCCCATGCAGAACCATCCCAAATATAAAGCTGGTCTACACCTGAGTTCCAATAAATACTACCTGTTGCTAAAGCGTTGCCATCATTATCAACAGTTGGTGCAACAGATTTGCTACCTAAATAAATATCAGTAAATTCATCTAATGCAGTTTCAGCAGCAGTCTTAGCTGTTTGCGCTGCTGTTGCAGAAGTAGCTGCGGCTGTTGCAGAATTAGCTGCATTTGTTTCTGCGCCTGTTATTGAAGAAGCACTTGCTGCAGCTGCTGTAGCAGAACTAGCACTTGCAGTTGCAGAGTTAGCTGCATTAGTTGCGCTTGTAGCGGCTGCATTTTTACTTGCTAATGCATCTGCAGCCGATGAACTAGCCGCTGTAATGCTAGACATATTAGTTGCTACAGTATTTATATTGCCAATATTTGCAGAAACAGTAGATATTTCTGTTACTTTTGGCGCAACAGTATTAACGCTAGCAATGTTATCTGCAACAGTAGTTACTTTAGTAATTACATTACCAACGTCATTAACGTCATCTATGTTATTAGCAACTAAATTAACATTAGTTGCATTTGCGTTAGCTGTAGTTATCGCTGATATATTACTATTAACACCAGTAACGTCAGCAATCTTAGAAGCTACACTATTTACCTGCGATATAGATCCAGCAACTGTACCTATATTTGTAGAAGCAATAGCTACTGTGTCTATGTTTGTTAACTTTGCTTGTACCGCAGAGATTTCACCAAGTGAATCAGCTACATCATTAACATCAGCAATAGATCCACCAACTAAATTGATGTTAGATATGCCTCCAGCTACAGTATTTACATTTGCAAGCGCAGAATTAATTGCAGTTATGCTAGTCATTGAGTTGCCAACAGCAACAACCTGCGCGTTAGAGCCAGCAACAGTAGTAATATCACTACTAATTCCAGCTAATGTAGCAATCTCGGATGTTACTGAACCGATTGCCGTTAAATCCGCGCCAGTAGGGCCAACCTCTAAAGCACCAGTGCTGGTGTTAAATTGGATAGTCTTACCTTTGCGGCTGTCAAGTGCAGGGAGGAGTAAACCACTTGCCAACTCATAGTCATTAATTTGTATCGTGCGTGAAGCCTTGTCATCAAGGTCAGCAATCTGAGCAACAATGCGATCTAGCTGCGCATCTATAGATGAACCATTATAACTAGACGTTAAATCGGTTGTACGCTCCATAGGAACGTCCCTGACAAGCGTTACTTCGTCATTTAACGTAGCACCAGCAGTTAGAGTTACAGAGCCTGTAGAGCCATTTCCTCCAGAAACTGTATAATGCGTGGTAATTGTCTTTAGTGTACCCTCGATGTAAACTTTTATGTCTGTGTTATCAAAGAACTCAAACGGAACTGTAAACACAGTTTGTCCAGCAGTTGCCGTGTAGTTTATTCTTGGGTCATTGTTAGCTATGTTTATTGTCATGTGTCACCTCTGTGTTCTTTTTTCCATTGATTGCATAGAAGCGCAACGCACAAAATATTTGCACAATTTAGAACCTACCAAATCCTCTAGGCCCATCTAATTCACCTTCAAGCATATTGGTTAATTCATTTACTTTGCCTTTTAAAAACCAAAGTCTTGCGTATGGTAAATTTCTTATAAAGTCCTTAGACCCTTCACCTACATCACCTGTAGTCATTTCATATATAGCCCTACTAAGATCTGTTGTTATACTTGGTCCAGCACCCATTACCCCAGATACTGCATCATATGTATCTGCTTCTTGTGGAAACTTAGGTTGCAATGCACCTCCAGTTATATTTGGGCCATCCATTGCTAGCGTTGTAGTCATAGCTGTGTAAAACATATCAGAGTATAATGGCATTATACCTGAGTAATCTAATGATCTAGCAAATTGATCTTGGAACGACAACTCTACCCAATCTGGTGTCTTTGCTTGCAATGCCATGTAACCTAATCCCATTGCTATTGCTGTACCAATATACTGATTTTTAAATTGACCATGTGCATACGCACCCATAGTTTTGTTTACTGCTGCTAGTGAGTAGCTATAGAACTGGAATGGCAATCCAAGCAACCCATTTTCTATACGCGCATAACCTTTATACGCTGAGTCTTCTTTCATGCCAAACTTACCAGCTACACGCATAGGAATATAAACAATACCATCAGTAATAATTGGTTTATCTGCTGGTGTACCCATAAGAATAGTATTCATTATACCAGAGCCTAATGCGTTTCTAAATGTTTGCACTGTCTCAGGTTCAATACGCGCTTGTTTTTCTATTGCTTCAATAGCCATATCGTTAATAGCATTTTCGTAATTAGCTAAACCAACTTTAGTACGTTTATCAAAGCCTAAAGATTTAGCAGAATTATTAGAGTGCATAATTTCATGCATCTTAATGAATGCAACATAATCTTGAGGAGTATTAATTATACCCTTTGGTATAGGTTTTACACCTTTTACTCTTGGGCTTTCCCATCCACGTTGGTCAAACATAACATTTTCAATGTACTCTTCATCTATATGTATAACACCTTTGCCACTTTTTTCTGTGTAAAATGCTGGTCTATAACGCCCATCTTTAGCATAAGCATTAGTTGGCCCACTTATTATATCTGCTTTTGTAGCTGGAAACTCTATAGTATTAGTCCACGCCTCTGTATTTGCTAAGTACAAACCAGAATCATTTTTTTGCCAAGGAGCATTAGCAATCTTACGCGCATCTTCAAGATTAATATTGTAACGCAAAAGATATTCTTGTTCCATTTTAGATGCTGCGCCTTGTGTCCAACGCACAGAATAATCAATTAAAGTGTGACATCGCACCATAGAATCAAAATCTTTTAATGCTCTAGTAATAACACTTAAACCATTAAGAAGGTAAAACGCATCTTTTACTTTATCCATCTTTTCAACATTTAATGGATTATTGTTAATGTCATCAACCATACGCATTTGACTAGAACCATTTTGTATTTCTAGTATTTCACCAGCAATACGACCTTCTTTTGCGCCTAGTTTTAATTGATTGTTTTTTAATACAGTAAACAATCCACGCATAGTTGGGCCTAGTCCATGCTCCATAATTATCTTAGCTGGCTCTGTTATTGTTGCTAAACCAGCAGAACCTAAATAATTTAGCTGCGCTAAGTCACGCATTATTTTAGCTATAGTTTGGTTGCGTGCATCTGGATTGCGCAAAACTGTACCTACAACTCTGTCATATAAATGACGCTGATCTTTTTGCACTGAACGTATTGTGTTTATATCTATACCTTCGTCCATCATTTCATTAAATGTGTCATCTAGTATATCGTCTATGCTGTCACCATTATGTTTTTTAGAAAACTCTAATCGTGCTGCTGTGCGCTTTGTATACGCTTTCATAACACTAACAGGATTTGTAACCATGTAATCAAGTACCAATGCATTTGGTATATCTAATGCTCTGTGTTTAAAGTGTTTAGATTTACCCATACCATAATACATTTTATCAGGGTTAAGTGGATCTGGCTCATTAATCATTCCATCAACTACAGCTTTAACGCGCTTGTTTATTGCTAATGGATCTGATGAAAGTGTTTCTTTTTTAAATTTACCATCAGATTGTTTTACCCAAATCTCAGGATTTTTAGCAAACCAATCGCTTAGTATCTTTTCAAACTGATCTCTATTTTTTCTAATTTTACCCATGTCAAAATAGCGTGGTCTAAATATTTCTTCATTAGGTGGCTTTATTGCACCCATACCTTCTAGGTCAGCTAGATTTGCTTTTGCTTCATCTAACTCCCTTGTAATTCTATTAATTTGACCTGTTAATGTAGTTGCATATTCTGGATTTTTTGTAGCTTTTAATCGCTTTTCTAATAAATCTAAGCGGTTTTGCCTTGATTTAATTACTTTTGTATAATCACCTTGGCTGCCAATTAATCCCTGGTCTCTTAGCTGTACTTCCCAATCATCATAAAATTTATTTAGCTTTTCCATTGCTTGCGCTTCAAAATTAGTAGCAGGTTTTTCACCACGCATTGCTTTTGCATCAACAGACGCAAGCCAATTTTCATAATCACCACGTTTAACCATGTAATCCATTGGGTTTATAACGCCCTTACCTGTACTCTGACCCCATATTTTTATAAGATCATCGTTTGTTCTTACCCAAGTGCCTTCATGTAATTTTGCATTTTGAAATACAGAGTTGCCAATTTTTTTACCTTCTTTGTTTGCAGCTAAAAGAATGCCAGAATCATTAGCTATACCTAGTGTACGCAACTTAACACTGTTAGGTACGTTAGGATTTGTCATAACTCTTTTCATTGGAGTTGTTGCTGCCTTATATACCCATGAGTCAGTAAAGATACTTGGTGCTATGTTAGGGTCTAATTCTACATCATCTGCTTCAAGAGCTTTCTTCATATCATTAATAGCATTCTTACCATCTTCTATAGCATTTATTTTTCTTATAGATTTTATAGATGTTGCGTGTTTAAGTGCGCCGCCTAAGAAAAAAGAAGCACCTAAGTTTAATGCCACTTCTTCTTTATTTGCAGTAGGATCTAGCGGATACCTTATAGCTTCTTGCCCAGCAACAACTGTACCTGTAGCTATTCCGCCTTTAAGAAAAGCTTGCCCACCAGTTTTTGCCATTCTAAATGGTATAGATATATAATTAATAGGATCAAATAACTCTGCACCAAGCTGCACACCTAAACCAGACTTAGCTAATGTTTCATTAGTGTTTAATGCTTTTTTTAGATTTCTTATTTTAAAAGATAAATGCTCTGGTGATTTTGCCATAAGCAGAGAAGAGGCGTATGGCTTTAAATTTTCTGGTATATCTGGTGACGGATCATATGTATCCATCATATCTTTAGGCTCAAATCCAAACGTAACACCTTCAGTAACAAAATTAGCAAGCGGTGCGTATTTGTATTTTAAGGAAGCTTCAAGCGTTTCACCAAATGTTGGGTCATCTTCTACAGGTAATCTTTTTTCTTTACGCTCGAATTTAGCTATTTCTGTAAAAGCATTTTTCATTATTTACGCTTCCTTCGATTTCTGTAGTAATTAGACTTTTTAATTATTTCATTATTTTTTTGCGCATTAGTAAAATCTGTTTCTATTTGTGTTTTTCTTCTTAATGCTGCTTCTTTTCTAAATTGTTCAGTTTCATCTTTATCAAACATTGGATAAATTTTATTGCCATTTTGCTCATATATTAACGGAACAAGTTCTTGTTGCTCATTAATATAATGCGCATAATAAGTTATGCCTACAGCTGTATCATCAGGTACAAGATATACTTGTTTTTTCTGTCCTGTTTTATATGCATAATCACTATCTGTTGTGTCAAAATATCCTTGTTGATCTACAGGTATATCACTTGTAGCTATTGAACCTTTAAATTCTTCGGCGTGCAAAGAATAACCATTAGGTAATTGTGACTCAACTATAGATATAAATTCTTCGCGCTCGTCATCATCTGGAAATACAGCATGTAAACCATATCTTGATTTCTTCATGCTTCCGCGAGGAAATCTTGGGTCAGCTACATATTGTACATCTGGATATTCTTTATCAACAATTTGTTCTAATTGTTTATTTATTTCTTCGCGTGATTTGCCAGTTCTAGCCATGTACTCAACCATTGGAGTAAGCTCCATTGCTAGCAACATATCATCTAATTGCTCAACTACGTAATCTTTTACTGTTTTTATGTCGTCGCCATCAATTCCTAATGTTTGTTTCATAGCAAGTGTTGACTTAGGATCATTGCGTCTATCAATTAATACAGCTGCTATTTCTTGTGCATTGCCGCCTTGTGTAATTCTAATTTGGTTTATATCATTTAGTAATGCCCTTTGCTCAATAGACAATACTCCACCAAATCTACTTGTAGTTAAACCATCGCCTGTTAAATGATTATCTAATCGCATAAAATGATCTAAATATGCATCTGCATTTTCTATATTTTGACCATTCATAATATCTTTAAGCTTACTAATTAAACTTTCTGGCGGTACATGGCTCATAATTCTGTAAGCTTCAACTTTTTTAGCAACAGGCCAAGAATCAAAGTTTACAAAATCATCAAGATTTTTATCTTTTAATATTTTATCTGTTGCTTTTCTATGACTTACAATTTTTAAGTCACCACCATTTGCCAATACTTGATTGTATACTTCGTTTGCTTTTTCTAAAGCTGCTGCTTTTTCTTCTCTTTGCGATATCCTAGATGCAAGGCTACTTGATTTTGCCCTTGCTGTGCCTATGTTTTCTGTTGTTAATTTTTCTAATATAGACCTACCAATGTCAACATCGCTAGATAACATATCTGTAGTGTCTTCGCCACCTGACTCTATGTATTGTGTCATTGCACGCATACGTGCGCCAGTTGCAGTACCGCTAAATTTTTGCAACTCTCCAAATGCAGCAGCATTTCTTAATCTATTTTTTTGTGTTTCTACTTGTGTTGGTGTAAATGTAGTTCCAGATAATGAATCCATTCTATTTAATTCATTTTGCAATTCTTCATTTGAAACTGTTCCATTAGCAAATGTATCTACAATTTCGCTAATATTATTTAACTCTGCCGTTCTTTTTTGCTCTGTTTCTATTTTTTTAATTGTTGCAGCTTTTTCTTTTAATCTTTGTTTTTCAGTTGGATTATCACTTAAACCTAAAATACTTTTAACAATAGATTTATCTAAATTAATGTTAGTTTCTCTTAAGGTATCAACCAATAATAATTGCTTACCTGTAAGCTTTTTTCGAGATAATTCATCATTATTTATTATAGCACTTTGTAAATAATCTACATTACCATCACCTGCAGCTTGCAATATATATGGTTCTAAAATGCCACGTTTTAATAATTTAATATCTGCATTCATTTCTAGCGTAGTATACGTGCTGTCTGTATTTAAACGATTATTATATTGACCTAGTAATGATTCAAATTGTGTTGCAACTGTATATAATGTTGCAGCTGTTTCATCTAAACTAGCATCGTCTGAATAAATATGGTTTGCATTTTTACTTGCGCTATCAAACATATGATCTTGTTGTTTATCGTAAGCAATATCAGTTTGTGCGCCTTGTATTTTAGCTTTTTCTTCTAATTCTGCTTTTAATATTCTATCTTTTTCATTAGCTGCAATTTCCTTATCTCGATCTACAGCATCAAAACTATTTGAGGTTACTGTAAAGTGATTTAAAATATCTGCTTTTGTATCTGCATCTGTAACAATTAATACATTATCAAGAAGTTCTTTAATTTTTTTATTAGTTATTTTACCATGTTCACCTTTTGTAGATAAATATAACTTCATAATATTACGTTGATCTGAATCAGTGGAATAATTCATTGCACGCTCAACTAAACCTTTACCTACAGCAATATTCATTACTGCATGATGCTCACGCGCAGAACTAGCTGGCAATAGTTTAGCGTCTATTCCATTATTTGCCCTTGTAACTTCAGTAAATACAAGATTAACAGCTGTTTCATAGTTTCCATTTAATGCTTCATTGTAAGCGCGATTTTTATTATCTTCTAATTTTTGTATGATATATTCTGTTTCTAATAATCTATGATGCTTACGCGTTCTATCTTGTACGTTTAATTTTTCATATGCTAATTTTTTAGAACCAGTTGTTGTTATATATTGTTTGTATTGACCTTCAGCATTTTCAGCCATAGCTGAAATGTACTGAGACATAGCAGTTTCATAACCTTTAGGGTCGTATTCATATTTTGCGCCAAGCTCTCTAGCTTTAATATCCATTTCAGTAGATATAGAATCTTCATACCTAGCATTTATAACTTTTTGATAAGCGTCTATTGCAAACTTACCCATACCTTCTGGTGCTTCAAAAGCTTCTGGCTTGCCAGTAATAGGATTTAATGTAGTAATACCTTCAAGCTCTACACCTTCTGCAATTTCTGCACCTACTTTTTGTGCATTTTGTGCTGCATCATTATATGCTCTGCGTGTAAACTCGTCAGCTTCAGCTTTTATAGTTTCCCATAACTCAGCTTCACCTGTGTTTATTCTACGAACACCGACTGGTTTGTTAAAGACTTGTGTTTGTTGTCGGATGACAGCCATTTAGGTTTCTCCTATCCAGTAGGTATTGAAGTTTTTTGTGCATCGCTTATGCCACGCGCCATAGTACCAGCAGCTTGAAAGAGAGATGCACGTCTAGCATTTCTACCTCCACGCCTTAATGCCATAGCTTCTCTAGTTCTTGCGCTAGATTCTGCTTGTCTTTGATAATCCATTCTACTTAAATCAGTTGCTGCTATTTCTTTTTGTTTTGCTAAAAATGCCTCAACAGACCTGTCTGACCCAACATCCCTACCAGATGCGTAAAACATAGCTACGTTAGCTTCTGTTGCTAAATCATATTCATACCTGCGTGATGCTGCTTGTTGTAGTGCTAACACTTCGCCCTGTTCACGTTCAGTTTCAGTGTTAAATGCATCCATTCTGGCTGCATCTTCTTTTGCTTTACCTGCTTGTATTGAAGCATACGCTGATATTCCAGCACCAATTAATTGCCACATTATGTAATCAACTCCGATATTAAGCCATTAATTTGTAATGGCATGGGATCAACTTGCTCGATAGTAACTTGTGGGTTTCTACCATATCCTAAAAGCCTAACCTCTTTGTTACCTGTAAATCCAGTAATATTATTAATAGCCCTGTTATTTACCTTAACAGATGTAGAATCCTTAACATTAATTACAACTGTACTTATACCACGAACATCGCCTGTAACTGGCCCATTAGCCGCTACAGTGTCTATTGCATTGGTAATTACTTTAGATGTAAATTTTTTACCTATATAGAAATGCGTGTAGTCAGTATAGGCGGTTAAATCAATATTAACATTATTGTCTGAAGTAAACTCACCTAAATAAACTTTGTTAGTCCCATCAAAACCAATAACATCTAATGTAGTATTAGCACCATAAAGCATAATATTTATAGGATTGCTGCTATAAGCATAATAAGCATAATTATCTAAACCTATGTCATCTACAAATTCACAAAAACAATACTTGTTATTGTGCGTTTTGTTATAAACAAACAACCTATCACCTATAGCAGCAGTAGCTAAGAAGCTTCCCTGAGTCGTAAGGTTAGTCCAAGCTGCACGTTTCTCTGCCCTATTAGAGCTAAACAATCCAATGTCACCATTGCCCATAACCATAGCAGCATAAGACTCTTGAGTGTTAAATCCAGAATGGACAACTGCCATATCAACTGGATTTACTATAAGATGACTTGCTACTGTAGATACACCTGTAGCTATATAAGCATCTTCTGCATCAGAGTATATGTATTCGCGTACTGCTCTACCACCACGCTCAACAAATATAGTAGCACCATCAATAGACGTAGGTAATACAAACTCAGTACCAAATGGTGTTTGCTTTCTTATTTGTGCATTTGTAGGTGTAATAGCTTGGTTAAGAAATGTTGGTACATACAACTCGTCTGATAGCGTAAAGATCTGTAGGTCACGATTCGACCTCATATATCTTATTTCATTTACATCACCTGTAGCTGCAACCAAGTTTATAGCGTCAGTATCAGCACCTTCGCCAACATCGTAGTTAAAGAACTCACCGAGTTGACTCATAAATATTGTATCAGGTTCAGCTATTGTGCCAGCAAAACATAGCCTATTTTCATGGAATGTAACAGCAGCTGGATACCCACGTAATGCAGAAAAAGATTGCTCGTCCCATATTGTAGTCGTTGCGTTAGAGCTTATCTTAACAAAACCACCACCATCTTCAGAAGCATTTGCGTTAGTGCTAGAAACAATACTGTATGTATTTTCGTTTATAATTGATATTATTGATTTAGTTCCATTAATATTACTTGCATTAATACCACCAACAGCTACAGCATCTGCAACTACAATAGTAGCACCACCTGTTAACCCATGACCTATATGCGTAACCTCAATAACATTTGACCCATCTCTAGTGCGCAATGGGTTAGAAACTGTAAGTCTAGTAGATAATTCTCTTATTACAGTACCAGTAGCAATCGTTGATGATGTTACTGAATCTATTCTTATTTCATTACCACCATATCTCAATACAACATTGTTATGTTTTCCTGTTGTATCAAAGTAAGCGGAGCTAGCGGTTAATGTTCTACCGCTACCTTCAGTATATGAACTTACTGTTAATGTTTGGTTAGCGCTATGAAACACACTGTATGGTTGATATGTATCTTTATTGTCATAGCTTGTATCAAAACTAAATACACTTACTTCAAATGTTGTAAGGCTTGTTCTTGTCAGCATACGTGGCGCAAACAATGGGTGACATATAAACATAACGTCACCATATTGCGCAGTATTGTATTGATGCAGGTAGTCTTTATTAAAAGGTAAAGGATTACTTTGTGTATCAGCAGTTACATCATTTAAATTAACTACTGAGCCATCGGATAAAACTCTAAAAGGAGCAATAAAAGCATCACCTATAGCAATTAAATACTCTTCATTGTCGTCAAAAACAAATGAAGTTAAATGTATTTCTTTGTTTGTGTATGATGATGCAGTATCAATAAACTTTGTGCCATGTCGTTTCTTTACAGCACCTTCTGGCAATACAATCATGTTTTCTAGGCTTTGTGCAGACGCAGCATAGATAGGACTATCAGTCCTCATTACAGTATTGTCACTTATTTCTCCGTACTGAAAGCTATTCTGTGGGATTCTTACCTTCTGCATTAGCTACGCCTTTGTGCTATAAACCTTGATGTCATTAACTTGCGCGTTGTTTGTTGCTGCGAGTCAAGTCGTCTAGCTTTTATCATCTGTCTTTCAGCTTGTTGATCCATCATACTACCTAAAGAAGCATCCCTAGCTATAGATATTGACAGCATTGCAGCCACTTGAAACTCTACAGCAAGTGTAAAGTATGAAGGCCATGTGGCCTCAGTAGCGCGGTATATGTAATCTGCTACAACAACTTCATTAGTTGACGTATCGCAGTATATTTTATCGCCATATGTGTCATATATAATTGGATCATCGTTAACTGTAACTGCACTAAGCATAAGAAGATCTGATGGCATTTGGTATGCAGCATCATATCTACTTGTAGGCGCAGCAGCTAATCTGTTTAATACTTGTTGGTTAGTTGCAAATCTCCAGCGTGTGCTTGTTAACGCTGCTCTTGCTATGTCTTCGTACATTGCGTCAACTACATCAGCCTCGGCTGTACCTTCATCAAAGGATGAAATAGGAGAACCGCCCATTAGGACGGAAGCGCGTGAACATACTTTTATTGGTGTATTTGCTGGCATTTCTTCAACCTATATATTGGAGTTAAAGGGGGCCGAAGCCCCCTAAAATATTAGTTGTTGTCAAGAACTTCGTAAACGCCATTGTTGTCGATTACTACTGAACCCATTGACATCATTGATGTTGCTAGGTGTGCAACCTTTTGCGGTACATAGTTAAGCTCTGTCTGTACGTCAGAGTTAATACCGATAC
>Ga0208134_1001284_pt1 | contig 14707 bp, 8 predicted proteins | sample VirMetDEL_Mar_31_FD_184515 | JGI IMG/M metagenome (GOLD analysis project Ga0208134, IMG submission 184515) | Aqueous microbial communities from the Delaware River and Bay under freshwater to marine salinity gradient to study organic matter... | ecosystem: Environmental > Aquatic > Marine >... | reverse complement strand
AGTTGCGCCTACGCCAACGCCGACACCTGTAGCACCGACGCCAACGCCAACGCCTACTATATCGTATGATGATTATACTATAACAAGATGTGATGGAGGATTTAATAATTACACAGTAGGTAGAGCGGTTGCGGGAACATTCCCAACTAATGATACATTATTAATGCCTGACGGTAATTGTTATCAAATACAAGATCCAACGGGAACATTAGGTACAATAGCTAATGCAATATATGCTAATTGTCCTGCATGTTCAACGCCTACGCCTACGCCTACTCCTAGACCTACGCCAACACCTACTATACCTACGCCTACGCCTACGCCAGTGCCTACGCCAGTCCCTACGCCAACGCCAACGCCAGTGCCTACTCCTGTGCCAGCACCGACACCTAGTCCTACGCCTACGCCTACAGCGCCTACTCCTACTCCGAGTCCTGTGCCAGTGCCAGTGCCTACACCGACGCCAACGCCGGTTCCGGTTCCATCTCCAACACCTACGCCTAGACCTACGCCAACACCTACAGCGTGTATTGCATTAGAAGTTGGATACTCCACAGGTCTTTATTATGGTTGTTGTGCACCTCCAGATAATAGTGGAATTAAATACTTTAATGCAAATTCTGTAGCTTCAGCAACAAGATTGTATACTGGTTTAGGTTGTACAACGCTTGAGAGCGGAACAATTTATGTTAGTGAGTTTGGTTCTACTTATTATGAATTTTTCAACGGAGTTAAAAATGGAGGAGCAATATCGTGTCCATCATGTCCGTAAAAACAAAAGAATTTATACATAAAGTTAATAGTCATTTAAATGGCAATGTAATTGTTTTAGGCGGCTGGTCTAAACATTATAATGGTTACATAGAAAATTATGACAAACACTGGATAGATATAAGTATTACTCCTGAATCTATAGATTTAGTTTGTGAGTTAGGATTAAAATTAGATATAAATGGGGGTCATTCCTGGGGAGGTCATATAATTAATCAATTTACTGTTATGTGTGGTGTTAAACCAAACCGATATTTTTTAGATGTTTTTGTGTCAAATAAATTAGAGGGGTATAAAGAAATAAATGATTTAAAAATATTAACACCTCAAGCAAATATAAAGTGGCATCAAGAGGCTTATGCTATGCTGGAATATGAATGGTTGTCAGATAAAATTACCAATCTAAAAAATCTTTACAATATTTAATATTTTTTTAATTGGTTTATAATTAATAACTTTAATTAAATTTAATCTAATCTAATGCAAGAATATAAAAATTTCCTCACACCCGAGGAATGTCAAGAATTAATTAAAACAATTGACGCAAACCACAGTAGATCATCAGTAGTGGAGGGTGGAACCGATAGAACTGCAATATCTGATTACAGAACATCAAGTACCTGTAATCTTGACTCCAACAACCAATTAATTAAAAATATACATAACAGAATAGCTGATTTATTAGGTATAGATATTAAAAAAGGTGAAGCTTTACAAGGGCAACTTTATGAGGTAGGACAGTATTTTAAACAACATAATGATTTTTTTGAAGGCGCTGGATATGATATGCATTGCAAAGCCTCTGGCAATAGAACTCATACTTTTATGGTATATTTAAATGAAGGAATTAAAGGAGGTGGAACTAATTTTCCAAATCTTAATAAAGTTGTAGAGCCTGAATTAGGTAAGGCTTTAATGTGGGAAAATATGAAAGATGGAGAATTGCAACACCAATACCTTCATGAAGGTGTTTCTGTTGAAGAGGGTAAAAAATATATTATTACATCTTGGTGGAGAGAAAAATCATGGGATGGAGCTGGCGATGAAAAATTAGCATCTCAACCGCAAGAAGAACTTAAACAAGAAATACAAAAAAAATCATATATAGTTAAATCCTCTGAATTAACTAAAGAAGCTGAAAAAGAACAAATAATAATTCAACCAGTTAAATATACTCATAAAGACCAAATACCTAAATTTACAGAATTAGGATTTTCTTTAGTAAAATGCCCTGAAGAAACATGGAATATTATAAAAGATTCTTATGAGATACTAAAGGGTAAAATTACCAACGAGCAATTTGCGGGTAAAGAAGATATTATAAAAGGTGGAGAAAGCGAAATAATGTCATTCGATCATTTACCTTCAATTAAAAAAATAATACACGAACAACTTTTAACAATTCATCAAAACTGGATTAAGGTTCAAAATATAATTCCATCTGCTATATATGGAATTAGGTCATATAAAAGAGGTGCAACTTTATCAAAGCATGTAGACCGAGTAGAAACTCATCATATTAGTTCTATTATTATTGTAGATAAAGATTTAAATTGTGGCTGTCAAAACAGAAAATATGGTGACGATTGGCCATTAGATATTCAAGGGCATGATGGAGAATGGTATAAAGTTTATGCTGAGCCAGGAGATATGATTATGTATGAGTCAGCAATATGTGAACACGGAAGAGAAGAAGCTTTTCAAGGCACTCATTATAGAAATTTTTATGTTCATTATAAATTAACAAATTAAATTTTATATGAGTAAAACAATACTTATAACAGGTGGCGCAGGTTTTATTGCTCATCATGTGATTGAAGAAATATTAAATAAAACTGATTGGAACGTTATAAGTTTAGATAGGTTAGATTTTAGTGGCAACTTAAATAGACTACAAGATATAGTTGGAGAAAGAAAAGATAAGAAAAGAGTTAAAGTTGTTTATCATGATTTAAAAGCACCTTTAAATTCACAAATTATTTCATCTATAGGCAAGGTAGATTACATTGCACATCTTGCTGCAGGCTCACATGTAGATAGAAGTATAGATTATCCAATGGAATTTGTTCTTGATAATGTAGTCGGAACTGCTAATATTCTTGATTATGCTAAAAGCATAGACAGCTTAGATAAGTTTGTATATTTCAGCACGGATGAAGTATTTGGTCCAGCTCCTAAAGAAATAAACTACAAAGAAAACGACAGATATAACTCTACTAATCCATATAGCGCAACCAAAGCAGGTGCAGAAGAATTAGTTGTGGCTTATGAAAATACTTATAGGATGCCAAACATAATCACTCATACCATGAATGTATTTGGTGAAAGACAACATCCTGAAAAGTTTATACCTATGTGTATTAACAAGATTTTAAAAGGAGAAAAAATATTTATACACGGTAACAAAGAAAAAACCTTAGCTGGGAGCAGGCATTATATTCATGCTAAAGATGTAGCTGACGCCCTGTTGTTTTTACTCCAAAACAACACCCCCTCTGTTGCTGATGAAACTGGCATCAAGTGTCCTAAATTTAACATAGTCGGTTCAGAGGAAATTGATAATCTATCATTAGCTTTATATATTGCTGATGTACTTGATAAAAAATTAAATTATGAAATAATTGATTTTCATTCTTCAAGACCAGGGCATGATTTACGCTACGCTCTTTGTGGAAATAAAATGAAACAAATGGGATGGACTCCGAGTGAAGTATATAAAAAGTTAAAAGAAACAGTCAAGTGGACTGTGTCTAACAATATATGGCTTAAAATATAAATGATAAGATTTTTACCTAGCGCAATAGTTGATCCTCGATATAAATGGATGGCAAACTTTTGGGCATACTGCCAAAAAAAAGTATACGGTAAGGATGCTTTATATAATAGTCTAGTAACTATTGTTAATCAAAATACATATAATAGTAAAGTATATAATTCAGTCGATTGGGATTTGCTTGGATTGCCTCATTACATAAGCCCTCCCGTTTGGAATTACGTTAATAGTAAAAATGATTTATGTATAGTAATTAATGTGGTATCTTCTTTAAAACCCCTGCTTAAAGATTTTGATGACAACGATACTTTAGTATTGTGTGATATGGATATGGTTTTATTAAAACCGTATGATGGTATTTTGCCTGACGATAACACTATTATTTGTTATGATGGTTACGAGGATTGGCACATGTTTATAGCTAATAAAGAAAAACAAAACTATAATAAAATAGTACCGTATTTAAAACATCAAGACCAGGGGTATATGAATGGTGGCTTTGTTCCTATTTTTATAAAAGCAAAACTTTTAAAAAAAATTATAGATGAATTAATAGCAACTGCTGAAGAAATTGTGGAGTCTGAAGAAGATCCACCATGGAAATGGTGGAGCTGTATGACTGCTTTATCAATAGTATGCCATAATAATAAAATTAAAATGGTTGGTCAAGATAATACCTATATACCTAATTTTAATGAGTATAACCAAGACAAACATTACTTCGCACATTATAGCGTGGACCCTATATTTAACAAAAGAACTTTTCCTAATCATAAAATAGACGAGTATCCAAACAACTCTTTTTATAACGTTATTAAGGAATGGATTGTCCGATAAAAGACATTGCATTTAAATTCGTATTTTTGTAGTTATTAATCAATAATGAGTTGTAAAGAATCTAAAATAATATGTCCCATAGGGGCAACAGGAGGAGAGTGTACATTTGATATTTTATGTTGTGGTGATTTAGAAGACCAGTATTCATCTCATACTATAAGCGCTGGTGTACAAAAAACAGTTTGTGTACAAGACAGTGATTTAGAACCTGTAATTGTTACATCTATATCAGGTAGTAGAACGAACTCATCAGTAGTTTGTAGTTCTTTTTGTGGAGAATTAAATCCTGCTCCAAGCCCAAGCCCTTCACCTGCTCCAAGCCCAAGCCCTACACCAACACCTACTCCAACTTCAGGATGTCAATGTTATCAATTGTTATATGAAGATGCTGGAACAGCAACTATAAATTACACAGCGTGTGGTGGTGGAGCAACAAGTATAGTAATAAACCCTTTAACGTTATATTATATATGTTCTACAACAACTCCAACTACTAGTGACCCAGCTGTGACGATATTAGCGTTTGGTAGTCCAGGTGGGTGTACAACAAATACAGATTGTGACCCAAATCCTCCGACTCCAACACCAGTCCCTACGCCTACGCCTACGCCAGGGCCAACACCAACACCCGTGCCAGCCCCGACTCCGACACCTACGCCTCTTCCGACACCCACACCTGTGCCAACTGGTGTTCAGTGTTATGAATGGACATTGGTATGTCCAAGTGGCTCCATAGGTTGTTCTTATGAATTTATAGATTGTAATGCAGTAACACAAACAGGAACTCTTTCTCCTGACACAGATATAGATGCGTGTGTTTTATTCCCAAACACACCTCAAGTAACAAATGGAACAGCTATAGAAACAGGAGTGGCTTGTCAAGCCCCTAGCCCTAGCCCTAGCCCTAGCCCTGGTCCTGCTCCAACACCTACGCCTAGTCCTACTCCAACTCCTTCATCTGGATGTACCGAATGGACTTTATTATGTCCGAGTGGCGCTTCTAGTTGTACTTATTATTATAGGGACTGTGATAACGTAGTACAAACTGGTACTATGTCACCAGATTTTGATTTTGATGCTTGTGTTTTAGCGGGCAACATACCTACTGTGCAAAACGGAAGCACATTTAACACAAATCAACCTTGTGATCCAACGCCAAGTCCTGCACCCTCACCAGTTTATGAATATAAAGAATACAGTAAGTGTAACAACAGTAGTACAGTTCAAGTTTTCTATGGACCTAGTGGATATAATTTTCCTTCAGTTGTGGTTTACAATGAAAGTTGTTATGAAAACCCACAGACCACTGGAACTTCTACAGGAGCAAACATTTTAGGACTCCCAACTTATTCTAATTGTACAGATTGTTTGGATGTAAATCCAGACCCTAACTTTTGTTTAGGGTTAACCAATTCGGTATTGATTGTTAATAGAGGTTCAGGTAATGAATATGAATTTAATGGGCAAAACGGTAACCCATACGGAACATCAACAGGAACATACACGCTTTTATCTGTTCCATCAGCACATCCTATTGCAATTTTAAATAATGGTAAAGAGTCTTTGATTTCATATACAGGAACAACTAGCGCAGGTACAGGGACAGCTCCAGATGGAAACACATACACATATTATATAGGTGACGTTACATTAACGGTTACCGGAGATTACCAGACAGTAAGTTATGCTTGTTTATATCACGGATATATGGGAGGTCAAGACAACTTAGGTTTTAACTCTACTGTTTGTAGTGTACCCCCAGCGCCTAGTCCATCACCAGGACCAAGCCCTACTCCTACACCCTCAAGCGTAGTGCCTCCTATACCATCTCCTGTTGAAACAGAATATACTTTAACATATAGTCAAACGTCTAAAGGATGGCCTTCTTTTTATTCTTATATACCAAATTTTATGCTTGGGATGAATCAGTATTTTTATTCATTTGATGCAGGAAATCTTTATCAACATAATGTAAATGGAAGTAGAAATAATTTTTATGGAGAGCAATATAGTTCTCAGATAACAACTGTATTCAATCAGAATCCTCTTGAGAATAAAATATTTAAAACTATTAATTTAGAATCAGATCAGGCATGGCAGGCAAATTTAGAAACCGATATACAACAAAACGGATTTATTGAAAGCACGTGGTTTAAAGAAAAAGAAGGTGCTTACTTTGCATTCTTAAGACAAAACGGAGAGGTGCCAGCGCTTCCAGGACAATACGCAATGAGGTCAGCTAACGGAATAGGAAGGTCAGTAAGTTATACAACTGTCGGCAGCACAACAACTTTAAATTTTTCTACTAACCCTGTTGTTGAAATTGGAAACATTGTAAGTATTGGTGATTATTTATATTTTTCTTTGCCAAGCTATACTAGTATAAGTTTAGCTGGAAAAATAACAAATATTAATATTAATATACGTACAGGCATAAACCAGATATCAATAGATACAAGTATATCTGGTGCTATACCAATAACTATTCAAGATGCGTTTATACTTTATATTAAAAGTTCTGTTGCAGAATCCCATGGTTTACTTGGTCACTACTGTATATTTACTTTAATAAATGATAGCACTAATTCTACCGAACTCTTTGCTGTTGAATCGGAAGTAATGAAAAGCTATCCGTAAAAATTAGTATCTTTACACTAGTATGGAGTTTAGTATAAGGAAATTAAATCCATCTGATTATGAAGATGTATTAGTAGGGTGGTGGAAAGATTGGGGTTGGCAAGCGCCAGCTAAAGATTTTTTACCAGAGAATGGAGAAGGCGGATTAATGGTAATGTTAGAAGATAAGCCTGTTTGCGCAGGATTTACTTATATTACGAACTCAAAGGTTAGTTGGGTAGATTGGATAATATCGGACAATAAAATAGAAGATAAAGCATTGAGACACGAGGCAGTTAAATTTTTAGTAAACACTTTAACAAATATATGTTCTAAAAACGGTGGATATATCTACGCTCTGCTAAGACACGATGGTTTAATTCAAACTTACGAAGACCTTGGATATGTAAAGGGAGATAGTTATACTCACGAAATGATAAAAAAAATATAATATGGCATTAGGAACTACAGGAGCAATAATTGCTTCAGCGGCTATTCAAGCAGGAACATCTGCAGCTGGTTTTGCACAAGCGGGCAAGGCTCGAAATGAAATGAAAAAAGCAGAGGCTGAGGCAGATGCAGCTATGGCAGCAGCAAGAAAAAAATTAGAAGTAAATTATTTAGCAGGCCTTAGTATTGCTAAGGAACCTTATGAGTTAGCAAGAGAAAACTTATTGCAACGTTCTGCAGCACTTACTCAAGCTGGAGTTGAAGGTAGTACAAGAGGAGCGGCAGCCACTGCGGGACAAGTTCTTATGGCCGGTCAAGCACAGGCTGCTCAACAAAGAGCCTCTATGTCGCAGGAAATGAATAGACTGCAAGAATTAGCGGCGAGAGAAGAATCAAGATTACAAAGCGCTAGAGCTGATTTAGATATAGGGGAGGCAAAAGGAGCTCAGCAAGCAGCAGCGGACTATCAAGCAGCGGCAGATGCAGCAAAAGCGGGTGCTATTAAAAGTGCAGCAGGCGCTTTAACAACAGGAGTACAAGCTTTTTCACAAAATCCTTTTGATGTTAGTGCCGCATCGGGTGGTGGAGAAGTGCCAAGCTTAGGAACTTATAGCGGTACAGATTATAGTGGTTTTGGGCAGGACTTAATTAGCTTTGACCCAATAGTAACTAATTTAAGTAATGACCCAGCTTTTGTTTTTAATCAAATGGCAGGATTATCTGCGCCTAAATTAAGATAATATATTATGGCAAGTAAATACGGATATGTAAGTAGAGATACAGCGAATCGTCAAATAGACTGGAATGCTATTGGAACACAGGTGTCTGAAGGTATTACTAAAATCACAGAAGACAGAAAGGAAAGAAGGGAAGACATATTAACTAAAAGCACGGACTATGCAAAGATGCTTATTGATATGCCTATGGGGTCTAACACGGCTTTCAATGAATACCTTGCACAATTTACTACTCAAGCATCTAAAGCTGCGCTTTCAGATTTAAATTTGTTAAAGTCTGGGGATATATCTGAACAAGAATATTATAACCGAAGAGCTAACCTTTTATCTGGCACAGAGTTAATGATATCAGGAGCAAATAACTTCAATAAAAATTATGATGTTATACAAGAAAGAATAGACAACGGTACTGCCTCAGCTGTAGAGATTAAGTATAGAGAAAAGATGGCTCAACTTTTAGAGTTTGGTAACCGTACTCCATTTATAAACCCTGACACTAGAGAAGTTAATACGGCAAGGCTAGCCCCTAGTGGTATAATGGAAACCACTGTAGAGGATATAGCATCAGCTTCAGATATGTTTAGAATATCAAACTTTCAATTAAATAAGTTTGACATGAACAGTGCGATTGAAGACATTACAAAAAACATAGGTATACAGGATGTTACCATAACACCTGAGATGGTTAGAAAAGCTCAAAGTGAAGGTAGATCAATAGGCGCAGTAGGAACAAAAGTAAAGGGTGCATTTAATTCTGCATTGATGAGTGAAGCAAAAACGTTAGAAGCTAAGAGAGATTATGTGAGTTCTTATTTAAAAGACGATAGCGCTGTTATTAGTATACTTGCTGATTATGTACCAGAGTATGATGTTACATTAGATCCGTTTGAAGTAGATGATAAAACAGTACTAATCGGCAGGAATGGTGCGTATGAAATAACTGATGAACAAAGAAAAGCAGCTGAAGAGTATATGATAGATAGGCTAGATAAAGCGTTGCCTGAAACACAAACACCCTCAATGACTGAAGCTGAAGAAAGAGCTGAAGACAGAGCAGAAAGAAGATTGCAGGTTGAAGAAAAAAGATTAGGTATAGCTATAGAGCAATTAGGTTTAGAAAAGCAAGCAGCGCAAGGTTCTTATGAAGCTGGTGATAATATAATTGTATTAGATGATTCATCAAAAGTTGCTGTAAAAAATTATGTAAAGAATTTAACTACTGATAATTTTTCAGATGAAAATTTATTAGATGTTGTTGATAATTTTCAAACCTTATTTAGAAAACAAGGTTATGACATAAATTCAATTGTTGATGTAGAAAAAACCCCGGTAAAAATTACCAGACGAGGTGAAGAAGTGTTAGTTGATTTAAACGCTATAAAAATATTTATTCCCGATGCAATGGACAAACCTTTATTTATACCTATTGCCACTACCGAATACGATGGAATAATTCCAAAAATGGGTCAACCTGGGGAAAGAATCAATTTAATATTTAGACTGATTGATAGAGCTAAGAAACAAGGAATCAAATTAACAGATGATTCATTTAGAACTTTAATGGAAGAAGATTTTGACAAATATAATCCAGTAATAGAGGAAGCATCAGATGAAGTAATAGTAGAGCCTGAAAAACCTAGCATGGGATAAAATTATGAATGAAGAATTTTTAAAAAATATATGGGATTATCTTTCTTCACAAGAATTAACTACAACGCCTTTTGATGAATGGGTAATTAATGTGCAGGAAGATGAAGGTGTGCAAAAAAACATTCATAAATATTTAACAGATCAAAAACTTACCGATTCAAATTTTGATACGTGGTTAGGTAATATAGGCGTAAAAAAAAAAGACGAAACCGATATGGTTTCAGGATTGGAAACTGGTATTTCTCAGCCAAATACCTTGTCAAGAAACCAGCGTCTTAGCATAACTCCTACAGCTGAAAAAGACACAGCAATAGAAAGAGCTTTCGGTAAAAATGAAGTTACAGATTTTTTTGGAGATATGTACAGAGCTTGGAAAACAGGAGCTGGGCAAGCAGGAACAGTAGATGATGCATTAAAAGTGTTTGCTTCCGGAACTAATGTGACTGACGAAACATTACAAGATTATATTCAAGCAGTTCAAACCATGGAATCTTTTTCTCCCTCTGAGGAAATGCAGGACTTTAGTAGGATTTATGAAGCAGAGGGTAAGGGTGTGAAAGGTTTCATAAAAGGTGTTTTAAAAAACCCAACAGCTGCAGTTCAAGTAGCTGTATCCTCTTTAAGATCGATGTTAAATCCAGCCTCAATTGGCGCTGGAGCAGCAGGGGCAAGCGCTGGAGCAGCAGCAGGATTAGCTGGTGGTATTCTAGCCCCTATAACATCTACTGCAGGCGCTGGTATTGGTTCTATACTTGGTATGACTGGGGCGCTTGAAACTGCTTTGTCGTACACGGAATTTTTAAAAGAAGAATTACAAAAAAAAGGACTGGCTTTCGATGATGAAGGTATTCGTGCGGTTCTTGAAGATGATCAATCTAGGAACACAATTAGAAATAGATCATTAGGTAGAGGTGCAACCATCTCTGCACTTAATGCCATAACTGGAGGTTTAGCTGGTGGAGTAGCTGCGAAAGTAGGGACAAAACTGGGAAGAACTGCTGGCGCTTTATCTGGTTTAGGTACTCAAGCAGTAGGAGGTGGAGCGGCAGAAGCTGCGGGTCGAGCAGTAGCTGGACAGGAAATGGATGTAGCTGAAATAGGATTTGAAGCTCTTGGAGAAATAGCTGGCCCATCTATTATAGGAACTGCTATTGGTGTTGCTAAAACACCACAATACAAAATAAATAATGAAGTTGTTGATAGAACTGTTATTGCAGACATTATAGATAGCAATGATTATGACGCTATAACTGGTATAACTTATGAAATAGAAAATGATCCTGTGTTTAAAGAAAAAGTTAATCAAGCTAGACAAGATGCTCCAATAGCAGTTCAAATAAAAGAAACCTTCGATAAAGATAAACAGCCCAGCGATGAACAATTAAAAGAATTGATTAGGTTAGACAAAGAAATAACTAAAACTAAAGACAACAAAACGCCTAGAGCAAAAGTAAAATTAAAAGAATTAGAAGAACAATATAAAACAATAAGCGATGCCATTCAAAAGCCAAGCACAGAGGAGGTACCTCTATCGAAACAACCCGAAATTAGCCCAGCAGTGGGAACAGGAGACACCAAGGGGGCAGTCCCTGCCGGAGAGATTGCGCCCAAAGATACAGAAACAGAGAAACCAGCCCAAGAGGACGAGACTCAGGTTGAGGACGATGCGAGCGAGGTAGTAGAAGAAACTTATACTCTTCCAGAGAACCCAATAGAAGCTAAAAAAGATTTTCAAATTATAGATAACAGAGATGGTTCTATAATAGAATTAGATGAAAGCAGAGATAATAAGTGGATTGTTAGAAATATTAAAACTGGTTCAATTGAAGCTTCTTCAACTAAATCACAAGCTCAACAATTAATAAATAATACAGCCAACAGACAAGGAATGAGGTTGGATTACGGAGAAGGTCAACCTGTACTTGAGGAGTTTAAAACTCAGGTAGAAGAAGAGGTGGTTGTAGCTCCTATTGAAGTATCTCCCACAGATAAAACACAAAAAATTGGGGACTTTGAAGTGATACTTACAAAAGATAATGTTATTAAAAGTATAAAGAAAAAAGGCCAAGAAGTTTCAACTCAAGGAAGGCAGAAGGCAGAATCTTTATTGGTTGAACAAGGATTTATAAAAGTAATCCCTGATGAAGTAACTAATATTGAAGGATTAAATCCTATTGATGCAGCAAACAAAACTTTAGATGAAAGTAACAATCCTCAAGAAATAGCTTTTGCCATACGAGCAGTTGATAATATAAAAACAGAACAAGCCTCACAATTAAAAGAAGCTTTACAATCTGGATTACCTTCTATGTTTACATTGAAACAAAAATTTACTCCTACATCTATTATAAAAGTTATAGGTAATAAGCCTTCAGAATTAGGTAAGAATTTTACAAGAACATGGGTGAGTAAAGATGGGAAAAGTTTAGAAGACGGGTTTATAGATGAAAATAAAATTAAATTCACAAAAGAACAGGTAGCTGAATTTATAACTAATTTCCCTAATAAAACTGAATACAATAATTCAATAAAAAAATCTACTGTAGATTTAAAAAGAGATTTAGAAAACAAATTAAAAGAAATAACTGGAATAAATCCTTCAGCCGAAAACATTCAACTTATATCAGAAATAACTGAAGAGGGAATAAGGGAAGCTGAAAGTATAGCTGTATTTGAGGCGGAAAAATTATCTGAACAAACTCGTATTGTACCTCCAGAGCAAAGAAAGACTCCTAAAGCTGACAAGCCTGAACCAAGACCTGATATTACTGATGGTTTAAAAACACTAGATGAATCATTTGCAAACATAACAGAGGAAGCAGTAAAAACAAACCTAGATAATTTTGCTTCTCAAGTAAAATCTAACTTAACTCGTAGAGGCGTGTTGACTGAGCAAGCAAGAGGTACATCGACTATGAGAATAGATCAAGCATTTGGTTTAAACAACAGCACTAAAATATATCGTACTGTAATAAGACCAATAATAGATGTGTATACGAAATTTAAAACGGATTATAGAAGAGTAAATACAGATGCAGAAAAAGCAGAAGACTTTATAAGGTACGAAGGTAAGTCTAAGACAGATAGATTTTTAGGTAGAGGAAGAAAACAAAATGATGTTACTAAAGATTTATATGAAATCAGATTATATCAATTAGCTAGAGAGTATATAAGTAATATAGTAGATGGTGTTCCTTCGGACAAATCTCCAAACCCTGTAGAAATAGCTCAGTTTACAGCAGATGAAGCTATAGCAGGAAGAGTTTTATCGGAGGAAGATGGTAAAGTCGTAAATGAATTAATTAAAAAACATTCTAGGAAAGGTGAGATAAATCCTGATGCTATGTATAAAAAGTTGAAGCCATCGCAAAAGGAAGCACTTAAAATTTTAGATAAAAGAAACGCCGAACTTGAACAGAAAATAATTAAAAATGCTCAACGATCAGATAAAGAGCTTGAGCTTATCAATGATTACTCACATAGAGTGGTTTTAAAATCTCCACTTGAACAAGATGTAGATGTCAGAAATAAAGCTAAAGATTTTTCAGAAAACTTTGAAGGTGTTACTGAAAGAGAAAGAACTGGAGGAGTGAAGCCTATAAGTTTTGATCCAATACTTTCATTGCTTAGAGGAACTCAAGAAACAAATCTTTCTTATTATATGAAAGATGAGGTAGGGAGAATACAAGCATTAACATCCGAGCTTTTTAACAAGTATAAAAATGGAAACAAAGGACAAGCAGCTGCTTCTTTAGCGCTTGCTAATTCAGTGCGTGAACTACTAAGAATAACTTATGTAAGAACTTTTATGGAGGCTGGCTCCACTGGTCTTAATTTAAAAAGAGAGGCGGAAAAAATGGGGTACAGAGTTTTGCTTGGATCTGTTCCTAGATTTGCAGCTGAACTTTTAGGTAACGCCGCTATGCTTGTAACACAACCAGCAGAGGTAATTGAAAACGCATACGATAAGTATTCTTCTATAAGTTTAAATTTAAAACCAACGGCAAGAGATAATTATTTAAAAATATTAGAAAATTTAAATTCTGCTGAAGTAAATAAATTAGGAGAAATAATTGGCCAAGCTGATAGCAAATATTCTGACCCTAATAATTATTTAAATCTATCTGAAATGAGACAATCAGGAATGCAGAGTAGAGTGCAGGAAAAAATGTCAATAATAGCGGGTATGGGGCCGAGGCAGACTTATAAAGTTGTAAACTCCATAAGTGATTTACTTATGGCAGGTGGTGATAAATTAATTGCTAGACCTCTTTGGATATCAAAATTTGCAAATGAATTTAAAAACAATGTAAAAAATAATTTAAATGAAGATGTGGATTTAACTGTAGATGAATTTGAAAAAATTGCTGATGGTACTTCTCAGTATTTAAAAGACGCTAAGTACGCTAAATCAATTAAAGATGCTACGTTTCAATCTGATAAAACTGTAGCAGAGTTTATTACTTCAGGTAATCCTTTTAATGCTATAATTAAAAATGTTAGAAGAGATGAAAAAGGAGAGGCAGCTAAAAACTTTTATAGAGTTATTAACTCTTTTATGGCTAATTTTAATTTAAATGAATATGCAACTGCTAGATTTGCAGTAGGAGCAATGTTAAAGGATGGTGAAATATCTAAAGCACAAGCTGGAAAATTATTGGCTGGTATATTAGCCCGAATGTCTTCTTATGTAATACTTTATAGAGCATTTTCAAAATATTTTGATGAAGTATTTTTAGGAGCTCCAGAAGAAGAAGAAGAAGAAGAAGACGTATCTAAAGTACTAACGAGACAATTAATAGGTTCTATGTCCACTTTAATGTTTAGAGGGGGTCTTGGTAACATACCTGCGTTACCAGTAAACTATGGTATA
>Ga0208134_1001283_pt1 | contig 14712 bp, 18 predicted proteins | sample VirMetDEL_Mar_31_FD_184515 | JGI IMG/M metagenome (GOLD analysis project Ga0208134, IMG submission 184515) | Aqueous microbial communities from the Delaware River and Bay under freshwater to marine salinity gradient to study organic matter... | ecosystem: Environmental > Aquatic > Marine >... | reverse complement strand
TAGGGATTAGTAAGATTGGGTTATATAGGGTTAAATCTGTCGATGTCTTCGTAATAGACACGTATACCCCATATAAACTCTTTCAAATCAATAACCTATGATATGTCTGCGTAAATTATTGCGTAGTGATTATAACTTAGTAGTGCGTACTTACTACAAGGTAAGAGCATAGACGTAAACAATAACGAACATATAACCACTAATTATAACAGGAAATAAGTATGTCAAGACTACGTAAAAAGCTCTCAAAGTACCCACGTTGTGGCAAATCAGGCGCATTTAAGAAGTTTACCAGCACTAGCTGTGTTCTATGCACTAAGCCAGCAACTAACTACATATTTGTTGAGTACTGGTTCATGCGTGGTGACGATGAAAAATACCACACCTGTGACGTTCATCTTGCCTTATGTAGATTAGATACAAAAGCATTCGTTCAATTATTAAGTAACCAACAGGAGTAAACCATGCCAAAAGAAGTAAGAATTTAATAGGGTGCAAGAAAATGGTTTATTTTAGTAAATTTAACCAGAATTCCTTATTTTTTCGTACATGGGCTAGATCACGACGTATGTCTTTATCCAAAGTAGCTGCTGTATTACGCAGTATTCTTTTTACAATCTGCTTTGCTCTACAGCCACTAACATGTTCTTGATTACCAGCAGTTTCGTAAGTCATTCCGTTTATTACATTAATAGTGATGGCTATATTTCTTTTTATATCTTCTTGCATATACATAGCGTATCAGTACGAAGATCAAAATAAGGGTGCAAGAAAATGGTTTATTTTGCACCCCACCTAAATACAAGAGGTGCGCCTCCGCGCACTGTTGTGAAAACAAATAGAGAGATGACAATGACAATACAGGTTATATGGGAAGTGGGTGTAGCAATTGATTACGAAGGCTCACTGAGGCATTCCTACCATCGCACTGAACAAGGTGCACAAGAGGCACTAGCGAAGCTTGTGAACGTCTACGGAGACAATGAATCGTCAATATTTCACCCATTTTTAAATAGAGTATCAGTAGAGGAATAAACAATGAATTTAGAAGACTTTAGATTTTACGCATCAATGGGAGGACATTATGTCACAAGCGGTACAAATGCTGGTGCTGGGACATCTGCTCATCTTAAGCGTAAAAGCTTTTCTAGCAGAGAAGATGCAAAAGAAGCAGTAATTAATGCACTTAAATTATTAGAACTGTACACCGAACCAGAACCATACCAAACATACACAGTATGGGTTGATGGTGTAGAAGTTACTGATTATCTCTTGACGCTATCTCAAGCAAATAGAGTATCACAAAAATATTTCCAAGATGGTTATCCAGCAGAAATTGTGAACACAGTAGAGGAAAAACAATGAAAAAACTAGATGACAGAGATGGTGCAATTGATTCTATGGCAGAAGAAGATGTTGCACGTATGGATCAAAAAACATTAAACCAAATAGCTTACGACAACATGTATGACTATTTAAATTCATGCACAGATGCAGAGATTATTGAATACTCTGAAGAATGGGGTATGGACATCAGTGAGTATGTTTTTAACGAAGGCGATGAATATGAAGAAGCTCCTGACTTAAATGGTTTTCCTACACTAGAAAAAAATACAACCCCTACTCCCTGGTTGAAGTTTTTTGGCTCACCAGAAAAATTACTCAATATGAAGTTAACGGAAAAAGAGGAAGAAGAGTTTTACGCCTACATTTCTAAACATATTGTAAACACAAATAAACATGAATAAAAACTACATGCTCTTTCCAAAAGATGCCGTTAATAAAACGCTAGAAGAAGACGTTGTCACCAGACCATTTATTAATGTGCATGCTGCAAGAAATTACGCAAAACGATTAATCAAAGAACATAAAGGGCGTTACGACAAGATTGTTATTGCAGAAATAATTACTCGTGATGTTATACACGCACCTTTTACTTTATCAGGAGATAAACAATGACAAAACAATTGTATTGCAGTACGTGTAATACGTTATTTAGTAAATGGGAAGGATACATAGATCAAGACCAAGATAGAGGCTTTGGATACTGTTTTAAGTGCCAAGCACAAAATGATAGAGATGCATTTGAATTCTACGAGGCTGCGATAGAAAAACTTTCAAAAGGCTTAAATCCGAAAAACCAAAAGATATTTGAGTCATACGCTTACGAAATGAAACGGCTTGTTGTAGATAAGGCTTTTGATGAAGGCGTAATGAGCCTCAAAATTGAATCAATTCATTAGAGTAATTTATGAAATACACAATCACCCACGGCAGTATTGCCGCACTAATTAACGTAGTAATTGATGATACAAGTACGGATCTTGAATACGTTCTCATTAACGTAGGAGAGGTAATAGGAACACCTTCGACTGAACGGCTAGTACCGTTTAAGGAATTACCTGAAAAAGTACAAGACACAATACGACACCAATTTGATGCGGTCTTCTCTTTGCCATTAGAAAAGAGAGAAGAATGGATAGAATTCAACCGCAGTTACGTTAAAACAATTCACGCATACTAGGAAAAATATCATGCAAACAATAACACTTAAAGAAGCTAGACCTCTAATACTCGACACAATACAAGCTGGGTTAGTGCCCATGCTTCATTCTCCACCAGGTGTAGGTAAATCAGATTTAACTAAATCTATCGCTAAAGAACATAACCTACTGCTGATAGATTTACGCCTAGCGCAAATGGATCCAACAGATATGAATGGATTTCCATTATTAAATAAAGACACCATGCGTTCTGACTACGCACCACCGATGACTATTCCACTGGAAGGTGATCCTATTCCTGCTGGTTATTCAGGCTGGTTAGTTTTTCTTGATGAAATCAATGCTGCATCTAACGCTGTACAAGCGGCTGCATACAAGGTCATTTTAGATAAACAGATTGGCTCACACAACATACATAAAAACGTCGCTATGATCGCTGCAGGTAACCTGGCAACAGACAAAGCAATTGTAAACCGTCCATCTACCGCACTGCAATCACGTATGGTGCATTACAGTGTTGCAGCCGAGAATAGCGCATGGTTGGAATGGGCAATTCAAAATGATATCGATTATCGAGTTATGGGTTTCTTGCGCTTTCGCCCTGAACTACTACACAAGTTTGATCCAAATCATGATGACTTCACATTTGCAGCACCACGTACCTGGGAATTCCTTTCGTTACAAATAAAATCAATGAAAGAAATTACAGTGGACAAAATACCATTGTTATGTGGCACCGTTGGTGAAGGTAATGGTATCGAATTTAAAAGCTTCACAGATATATACGCAGAGCTTCCTACGAAAGAACAAATCATTCGTGATCCTGCAAATTGTCCTATGCCTAAAGAGCCTAGTGCAAGTTATGCAATAACATCATTGTTGTCGCACATTGCTAATGACAGCAACATCACAAGTCTAATGACTTACGTTAACCGCCTACCTGTAGAGTTTCAAATCGTTACATTAGCAGGCATTTTAAAAGAAGACAGAGGACTGCTTACAAATCCTGCTGTATCCACATGGATAGCAGCTAACTCACGCGAATTCCTATAACACGTTGGAAATTAATATGAACACTGAACTTAATAAAGCACTAGATACAGCCAAGATTGGTTTGCTAGCGTATGACTCCACTTTTCTAACTACAGTAGCATTTAGTTTTAAGTACGTATGGGATGATTCTATGCCTACTGCTGCAGTTGACGGGATCAATGTTTATATTAATCCAGAGTTTTTCTTAAAGGCAACGCCTGGTCAACGTGTATTTGTTATTGCGCATGAGTCATGGCATGTAGCCTTGAATCACTTAGTGCGTAAAACAGACAAAGACGGCATGGTATGGAATCAAGCAGGTGACTATGTTATTAACCAAATGCTTAAAGACAGAAACTTTGAAATGTGGGATTGGGTATTACAAAATGATAAATACAGAGGTTGGACTACTAACGCTGTATATGACGACCTCATAGAAAACCCACCACCTGAAACAACCGATGAAGCAATGGGTAGTGATGTACGTGAGCCAACACAAGCAGAATCAATTGAAGTGGAAGCTAAAGTTAAAGAGATTCTTGTTAAGGCAGTTAACGCATCAAAAATAGTAGGTGAAGACCCTGGTAATATCCCAGCAGAAATCACCAGAGAGATAGAAAAACTACTCAACCCTGTATTGCCATGGGAAATGTTACTCAGTAACTTTCTTTCTGATATGGCTAAAGATGATTACACATGGAGAAGACCTAACAAACGTTTTGCTCCAGATTTTTATCTGCCAACACAGTACTCAGAATCACTAGGCAATATAACGATTGCTATTGATACTTCAGGCTCTATCAGTAAACAACAACTAACAGAAATTTTATCTGAAATTTCCTACATTAAAGAACGCTTTAAACCAAAGAACTTAACAATCTTGGATTGTGACTATGTCATCCATAACGTTTTCGACGTTACTGAAAGTGATGATATTTGTGATCTTGAGTTTTCTGGTGGTGGTGGTACAGCCTTTGAGCCAGTAATAAAATACTGTGATACACACCCTACTCAAGCATTACTTTATTTTACAGACCTGTACGCAGACCCTATAACTGAACAACCAGATTATCCTGTACTGTGGTTATGCTACTCAAAAGCACAAGAAGCTGAGATAGGACAAACCATTTACTACGAATCAAAAAAATGAGGACATCACATGGATAACAAATACAAAGGCTTTACTGCCACACAAATTAAGGAAGCAAAATCACAGTTAAAAACACGAGAAAACTACTGGGTAATACGTGTAGGTTGGGGAGATCAACTAGTCTTTCCATACGAATCTGGTATTACATTTTTAAACGCACTAAAACTAGCTGAAAAATTTGATGATACAGAATCTGAGTTCATAAAAATAACACCTATCAGTCAAGACATGCGAACAAAAGTACTCTCAAGAGAAGAGTACGAAACATACAAAATGCGTACTCTACTTAAACTAGAAAAACCAGAAGAACCAGAGGTATTAGACATAGCTCATGAAGAGACTGCCTATGCTTAATCAATCCGACAATACGATACAAACGATTTTAAACTACGAATACGTACAAAGTAAAATAAGCATAAAAGAATGTGCCAGCTGTATTCACTCAAAATGTGTCAATAACACTGCAGTGTGTACATTACTTATGCCTGAAGAATTTAATTGCTTAATACTACAAGCAAAGCCAAATAACTAAATAGGAGAATGCCATGCACTTTCGTGACTACCTGTTGGATTTAATGATGGAAAAACTATACTTGGGTCCACAGAAAAGCCTGAAGAAGCACCTATATTCTTTTATTTCAAAAGCAGCAGAGAAACTGGGACATACACACGGTGTCTTCTTTATTGCTCACAAAGGCGTTAACTACCTTAACTTTGAAGACAAACAAGCCTGGGAAGGCGAAGAAATTGTAGTGGACGAAAAACACCATAATGACTTAAATGAAATACTTGCTATGGAAAAAACATTACAAGATGAATTACATATAGTAAAACATTACCTTCGTACTGCACTGAGTAATTCAGATAATAATGCAGACACTTATTACTTACTGGATCAAAATTTACACAAGTACCTGTACTGCCGAGAAAATGAAAGTGTAACCGAAGTAGCAAAACAATTTTTACTCGACAGAGAAAATAAAAAACACGATAGGTCTAGTATAATTAAAGAAAGAATTTTAACTAACATCCTTATTCAAAATCTCTAACAATACCTATTAGTACTCCTATACAAGCATAAGTAAGTTTATGTAATGATTACAGTTGTTGTAATCTTTTAACGTATTCTTGATAATACTATGGCACGGAGAGTCCTAATAATAATAATAATAAAGAACATTCTCATGGGGCTCTCCTATACCCAGTGGCTACCGCAGTAGGGTCAACCTAATTGTAACTGTCATCCTCCCAATAAGGATGATTAGAGTCAGAGCCCGCATTGATCTCCCGATGCATTGAAGACTCAAAAGTACAAATCTACTGCACTAATTTTAGCGAGGTTCTATGAACTATTTTATCTCCAAAGAAAACCTTTCCAACCAATATCCAATAGCAATCCTGATCAAAGAAGCCGCATTAATAGAATCTGATTTACGCCAACATTACGTTGCTCCATTAGTTGCATCTGGTATTCCAGAAGATAATATTATTTTTATAGGGCTCAAGTATAACGAGCATAATAAATCACCCGTTAAACTCATTAAAACCCACTTAAATGACATTCTAAACGGCATAAAGACATTAGGGGTTAATACCCTACTGGTTGCTGATGGACACTATTTTAAGCAGCTTACTAAGCTCCGTACGGCAGAACCACACCATGGTTACATTAAACCTTGTGCTATCCCTAGCCATGAGCATCTTGATGTAATTCTGTCAGTGAATTACCAATCATTATTCTATAACCCAGTGGTACAAGAAAAGCTGGATATGTCATTAAACACCTTAGTTAATTTCGCTGCAGGTACACATATTGATTTAGGTAAAGACGTTATCCATTCTGAGTCTTACCCAGATACCACTGCTGCAATTAAACGAGCAGTAAACAAGCTACATATGTATGACGAGCTTACCTGTGACATCGAAGCATTTAGCCTTGATGTTGATACCGCAGGTGTTGGCACAATTAGCTTTGCCTGGGACAAACATAATGGCATAGCCTTCCTGGTTGATATGGGACCCACTGATGAGGTGCTAGACATACTTCGTGATTTCTTCACTGTGTACACAGGAAAGCTCATATACCATAACGGCTCATACGACATAAAGATGTTAATAAAAAGACTCTTTATGAAAGATTACGAAGATACAGAAGGACTATTACGCGGATTACAAATCATGTACCGCAATATTGATGACACTAAACTCATCACGTACTTGGCAACAAATACGACTGCAGGTAATACTCTCAAGCTTAAAGATCAGGCTTTTGAATATACCGGTAACTACGCACAAGATAATATTAAGAATATTCGAGTAATTCCTATAGATAGTTTACTTCGATACAACCTCATCGATGCACTAGCTACATGGTACGTAAAAGAAAAGTACTGGGACTCCATGGTTGCAGACGAGCAGCTTGAGATATACAACGAGCTGATGATACCTAGCATGAAGATCATTACTCACATGGAGCTAAATGGTATGCCAATGGATCGTGACAAGGTACTTGTTACCTGGGATCGACTTAATAAAGTACATGATGATTTACAAGCAGAGCTACATGCATTGCCTCTAATCAAACAGTTTGAGGCACAGTGCCAGAAAGAAGAAATGATGAAAAAGAATTTGCTACTAAAAGTAAAAGTAGCTCCACTTTCTGATTTCACAGATGAATATAATCCTAACTCACCTAAACAAACAGCAAAACTGTTGTTTGAGTATCTGCAGTACCCTGTTATGGACTTTACAAAAACAGGACTAGCAGCCACAGGTGCTAAAACAATTACGAAGATGCTTAACAATCTTGATGCTACTGCTGACCCAGTACACAGACGGTTGTTTGAAATGCTGGTGGATATTGCTGAAGTCTTCATTATTCTTGGCACTTTCGTTAAAGCATTTAAAGACAGAACCGTATTAAAAGCTGATGGATGCTATTACCTTTTCGGTAACTTTAATATTGGTGGAACAAAATCAGGTCGATTAAGTTCATCAAACATTAATCTACAAAACTTACCAAGTACTGGTTCAACTTATGCTACTGACGTAAAGACCTGCTTTGTAGCTCCTAAAGGCTGGATAATGATGGGTGCTGACTTTACAAGTCTTGAAGATAAAATATCAGCATTAACTACTCGTGATCCAAATAAACTAAAAGTCTACGAAGACGGTTACGATGGGCATTGCCTAAGAGCACATGCTTACTTTGGTGAACAAATGACGGGTATTGATGATTCAGTAAATAGCATCAACTCAATTGCTAAACTTTACAAACAATTAAGACAGCGTTCAAAGAATGCAACGTTTGCATTGACCTACCAGGGAACATTCAAGGCTCTTATGGGCTTAGGATTTCCTCGGACTGTTGCACAACAAATTGAGTCTAACTACCACAAACTGTATTCGCATTCAGATGCATGGGTACAAGATAAGCTCATCGAGGCTTCAGCCACTGGCTACACGACTGTAGCTTTCGGTTTAAGGCTTCGTACACCTGTTCTACAGCAATGTATTATCAATACAAGAAGTACGCCCTACCAAGCACAGAAAGAGGGACGTACCGTAGGTAATGCGCAAGGACAGAGTTATGGCTTGCTTAACAATAGAGCAGCCATAGAGTTGCACAAAAAGCTACTCGCTTCTCCGTATGCAGAAGACATTCGACCTATCTGCCACATTCATGACGCTCAGTACTTCATCGTAAAAGATGACCTGAATGTTATTAAGTGGCTTAACGATAATCTAGTTAAAGAAATGGAATGGCAAGAGCTTCCAGAGTTACATGATCCAATCATTAAACTCGGTGGTGAATGTTCTATCTTCTACCCTACTTGGGCAGATGAGATAGCTATACCTAACGGTGCAAGCAAACCAGAAATATATAACACAGTACACACCACTATAAAAAATCGATTAACCGCATGAGTAAGTATAAGTAATACTATCTACGATAATCTCATTCTATTCCTTTCTTAGTAACTATAAGTAACGCATAAAACACTACTATAGTAGTATATTTGCATCACACTACCTATTCGATGGTGGTAAGATTTATCAATCCTGTAGTAATAAGTAACTGTGCGCTCCGCGCACTTTCTTCCCTATTGAGGAACATATATGGAACTAACAAATTTAACTAACCTACCTCTATCTATCGCTGTATGGTTAGCTACTGATAATTATGATCACTCTACTAATCCAAATCTGATTAGTGCAACGACCTTCAACAAACCTATACGAGCAATCGTATTAGCAAGGCAAAATAAAGAATTACAAAAGCTAGGTGATATTGCTTCATTAATACCCTCTCGCTTTGGTACTGCTTTACACGACGCAATAGAAGCTTCATGGATTAACCATGATAATCTGATGAGTGTGTTAACCCGTATGGGTTACCCTGAAGCAGTTATTAAACGTTTTGTTGTTAATCCAAAACAAGAAGATCTGACTCCTACATGCATACCCATTTACTTAGAGCAACGTGCTGAACGTAATATGGGTGATTTCACTGTATCAGGTAAGTTCGATATTGTTATTGAAGGACAGTTAGAAGATTTTAAATCAACCAGTACGTATAGCTATATCCATGGCACAAATACCCAGGACTACATTCGTCAAGGGTCTATATACCGCTGGTTACATCCAGAAATAGTCACTAGTGACCATATGCAGATTCAGTTTCTGTTTACTGATTGGTCAGTAGCACAATCTAGGCAAAGTAAAACGTACCCACAATCACGTATTGTTTCTAAGACTTTAGAGTTAATGAGCATACCTGAGACTGAGCGATACGTTAAGAACGCCTTAGACAACATCACATCACTAATGAATGCCACACAAGCTCAGTTACCTGAGTGTACTCCAGACGAGTTATGGCAAAGAGCTGATGTGTATAAGTACTACAAGAATCCTGAAAAGAAAGTTCGCTCTACCAAAAACTACGATAACCAAGCTGATGCTTACATGCATATGGCGAAGGACGGAAATGTTGGTGTTGTGGACAGAATACAAGGATCGATACAGCGATGTCGATACTGCGATGTTTGTGAGATCTGTGATCAAGCACAAATGTACGTAGAGCAAAACTTACTAACCCTTACATAACAATAATAATAACGGAGTACCCTATGTTTTTCACAACTATTGTGAAAGGCGCAACTGTCGCCCTAATACCTAAATTAATCGCTGATCTTTACAGTTACGTATCTGATGCTGTACCTGCAATATTTGATGACGATGAGCCAAAAGAACCTGAACCGACTAAGCCACGTAAGAAACTCAGAAAACGCAAGTTATACGATATGACACCCATGTCAAAAGAAATTTTTGACTTTGTAAAAATTGAGCACACTACATGGAAAAATAACAAGAATACTGCTAGTAACGGCATACATTACCGTACACAAGTAGAGTTTTGTAACTATTTAAACAGAATGCTAGAACTGAATAAAAGTACCGCAGTATATTCCAACATATTTAATGGAATTGTTAAACGTAAAGACTTTAAAACAGAAAAAGCTATTGTACGGAGTTCAAATGAAAAAGCATGAAGATATGGTTCATTTTGAGCCTGCAGAAAAAGTAGTACAAATTTTAAAAAACAAAACACAGAATGATAATTCACTTTTCTTTCGTGTGCTAGTTGCTTATTACTTCACAAAAGTAGCATCAATGATGCGTACCAATATTAAAACACATGACCGTGGTGTCATCCCTGTTGGTATGTATGCGTTAAACCTGTCTACCTCTGGTAGTGGTAAAGGCTACTCAACCAATATGGTTGAAGAGCAAGTAATAAACCAGTTTCGTGATCGGTTTACTAACGAAACATTTCCTAAAATCAGCGAGAAAAACCTCGCTAAGTTAGCAATCAAACGTAGCATAAAAACAGGTGAAGACGACGAAACCAGTATACAGCGTGTAACCCAAGAGTTTGAAGACCTTGGTGCTTTGTTATTTTCATTTGATGATGCTTCACCACAAGGTGTTAAACAAATGCGCCATAAACTACTTATGTCAAAATCGGGTTCTGTGAACCTAGAGATTGATGAGATAGGTAGTAATTTACTTGGTTCAGTACCTGTACTTAACACTTTTTTAGAGCTTTACGATGTAGGCAAAATAAAACAAAAGCTAATTAAGAACACTGGTGAAAACAAACGTAATGAAGATATCGACGGACGTACACCAACAAATATGATGCTGTTTGGTACGCCAAACAAATTATTGAACGGTGGAAAAATCGAAGAAGAGTTTTACTCAATGCTAAATACTGGCTATGCCCGTAGATGCATATTTGGTTACCACAAGAAGCCAAAAACCGATATAACAATGAGCCCTGAAGAAATTTACGACATGCTCACTGATACGGCAATGGATGAGTACTTACTTGAGCTATCTACTAAGTTAGGTCGATTAGCTGATCCAGTTAACTTTGGACAAACGCTAACACTGACTAAAGATGTTGCTTTACAGCTTATCGAGTATAAGTTGGATTGTGATATTAAATCTGATGCCATGAAAGAACATGAAGAAATCATGAAATCTGAAATGTCACACAGATACTATAAAGCATTAAAGCTCGCTGGAGCCTATGCATTTATTGATGGTAGCTTTGAAGTTGCTGAAGATCACTTACACCACGCTATAAAGCTGGTTGAAGAATCAGGTGAAGCGTTTAAAGCGATATTAACCCGTGAACGTAACTACGTGAAACTGGCTAAATATATCTCTGAAGTTGGTCGTGAAATAACACAAGTTGATTTGGTAGAAGACTTACCGTTTTACCGTGGTAGCGCAGCACAAAAGAATGAGCAAATGGCTCTGGCTATTGCTTACGGTTACAAAAACAACATCATTATTAAGAAATCATTTAGTGATGGTATTGAGTTCCTTCAAGGTGAGTCTATGGATGTTACGGATCTGGATAAGATGCAAATATCTTACAGCCAAAACATCACTGAAAACTTTCAACCAGATATTGCTCCATTTAGCGATCTACACAAGCTAGTTAAAGCAAGTGGGTATCACTATGCAGCGCACAAATATATAGACGGCTACCGTAACTCATCAAACCTTATTCCAGGATTTAATCTTGTAATACTTGATGTAGATCATGGTATCACTTTAAGTGCTGCACAAAATTTACTGAAAGACTACAAAGCGTTGTTCTCAACAACCAAGAGTCACACCAAGCAAACCAATCGCTTCAGAATCATCCTACCGCTGTCACACACAGTAAAACTTAAAAGTGATGCGTATTCCAAGTTCATGGAGAACGTCTTTAACTGGTTACCATTTGAAGTAGACACAGCCACCAAGGACTGTGCCCGCAAGTGGGAATCATTTAATGGCGATCATCATTACCAAGATGGCGATTTGCTAGATGCAACATTGTTCATTCCTCAGACTAGAAAAGAAGAGGAACAAACAAAAACATATTTAGACAATAACGGACTATCAAATATGGAACGTTGGTTTCATCTTAATACTAATAGCGGTAATCGTTCAGATCACCTTGTTAGGTATGCACTGATTCTAGTGGATAACGGTTATTCCATCGAAAACATTCGTAACTCAGTACTGCAATTCAATAGCAAATTGAAAGACCAGTTAGAAGAAGAAGAAGTCAATAACACTATCTTAATTACAGCCATGAAAGCTGTAACAAAGCGTGATATTGCACTTAGTAACTCAAGCCAACCATAGGACAATAATTTATGACTACAGGACTAAACGATAACCTAGTGCTCATAGCTGGTAAATCAGCTACAGGCAAAAGTGCTAGTTTACGTGAACTAGCCGATCAACCAGGCGTAATGTATCTCAATTGCGAGAACAACAAGAAACTACCGTTCAAATCCAAGTTTGAACAATACACGGTGACAGATCCAGAGCAGGTGCGTGAAGCATTTGTACAAGCTGAATCTATGCCTCATATCCACACAATCGTTGTAGACACACTTACTTACATGATGGACATGTATGCGAGTGTTTATGTATTACCGTCTACAAATACCATGAAAGCATGGAGTGGTTATGCACAATTCCTGAAGACCCTTATGGCTCAACAGGTAGCTGCTTCAACTAAGAATGTAATATTTCTGGCACACACCATGGATATTCTTAATGAATCAGAGATGATTAATGAAACTGTCGTAAAAGTACAAGGTTCATTAATGAATACAGGTATTGAATCATTTTTCAGTACGGTACTAGCCACAAAGAAAGTACCTACGAAAAAACTAGCAGGTTACGAAAATGACTTGTTAGTAATCACACCTGAAGAAGAAGCTCTTGGCTTCAAGTACGTGTTCCAAACCAAGCTAACCAAAGAAACAGTGAATGAACGCATTCGCAGTAGCATCGGTATGTGGACAACGCCTGAAACCTATATTGACAATAATGTGCAATTGGTTATTGACCGTTTGCATGAATACTACAGCGAAGCATAATCTGCGCTCCGCGCAGTTCTTTGCTTCATTAAAACAATTAAATAAAAGGTACTAAAACCATGTTTGAAAACTTAAAAACAGACAACACAATTAAAAGCGACGCTGACATCATTGGCGGATACTCTGTACTCGACACTAACTGCTACGATTTTACGATTGAATTAGCATATGTTGATACATCACGAGGTGGCGCAATGAGCTTTAACCTTCATCTTAAAGACACTATGGGTAATACATTGCGTAATACGCAATGGATGACATCTGGTACAGCTAAAGGCGGTAACAACTTCTACATCGATAAGCAAAGTGGTGAGAAACGTTACTTACCTGGTTTTACCCAGGCTAATAACATCTGCTTACTAGCTTGTGGTAAAGAAATCTCTGACTTATCTACTGACGATAAAGTAATCAACTTGTACGACTTCAAACAAAGAAAAGAAGTTCCAGTAACAAAACAAGTTATCACTTCATTATTGAATGAACAGATTACTGTTGGTGTAATTCGCCAAACTGTAGACAAAACAGCTAACACTGGAACTCCAGAACAACCTGTGTATGCACCTACTGGTGAAGTTCGTGATGAAAACGAAATTGACAAGTGTTTCCGCACATCTGATGGCTTAACAGTCAATGAAGTTAAAGCTGAAGCTACTGAAGCAACATTTAAGCAGAAGTGGCTTGATAAAAACAAAGGCATCACCCGCAATAAAGCTAAAGGTGCTTCGCCAGTTGGTGCAGTAACAGGTGTTCCAACACCAGTTGCTCCACAAACATCTTTGTTTGCTAAATAAAAGTTTAGCAGTAGCAGGTTTTCATTAGCCTGCCATTGCCTTTTTATTTTGTAAGGGCTAGCGCAATAGGATTAGGCATACGCATTACGCGCTTTATAAATGCAAGTAGATAATGTCCATAAGGGTGAGATGCCCTTTGATTTACAAGATTAGCTAGACCTAACTCTGCTCCCAAATACCTTAGTTCAGGTATTCGTAATTCACCTGAAGGATACTTCAGGGTCTGATGGACAGACTAAAGGTGCTATGACAAATCCTCCTACGCAGACCGCTGTAAGGAGGTACTAAATAAGAATTCCCCAGCTAGGTCTGACTTTATGGATTTTAAGTAGCAGTTGTGCATGGGTGGGAATACAGTCCTCTAGCATTAAACGTAAACGGTCAGGACTTAAATATAACTGTAACGTTCATAAGGGTGAGATGCCCTTCCTAACATGTCGTTTCTTAGTAGTTGTAACGTAAACATCGAAACTACCGTATAGGGTGAGATGCCCTACCAAATAAGAATTAAACCCCGTGTGCTCCCGATATAGGTGCCAGAGCCGTGATAGATAAATGGAAACCTACGAATGGGTGTGATGCCTTGTATAACCATACTTAGTTAGCTAAGTGCTTTGCAATTATAGAAGCGCGGTGCTGCTTAACTTGGTTATACATATAAATTTAAAATAGGAGTAATTATGAAAGATATTGAATATGCAAAATACATTTTAGTAACAACAAGTTCTTATACGGAGGAATCTTTATCAGAAAAGGTAAATGATTACATAATCCAAGGG
>Ga0208134_1001281_pt1 | contig 14744 bp, 14 predicted proteins | sample VirMetDEL_Mar_31_FD_184515 | JGI IMG/M metagenome (GOLD analysis project Ga0208134, IMG submission 184515) | Aqueous microbial communities from the Delaware River and Bay under freshwater to marine salinity gradient to study organic matter... | ecosystem: Environmental > Aquatic > Marine >... | reverse complement strand
GGATTGACCCGTCTGATAGGCGTTTCCAAGTGATTGAGATTGCAGGACAGAAACAAAGCCAACATTATTTTAACGTCTATGCACAAGCGTGGGAAAATGATGCGAAAGTGTTAGGATTGGTTAATTATTTAAAGAAAATAGATATTAGTGATTGGAATCCAGAACAAGATAGAGTCAAAACGGAGGTCTATAAATCTATGATAAGCATCAATATTCACACCCGAGAAAGGTTTTTAGTGGATTTTGTAAATACGTTGGATGAAAAATGGCAAGAAAATGTATATACTCCTACACGCTTATATAATTTATATGCGGAATGGATGATGGAAAGAAATATGAAGCCCGAAACCATGACGATGTTTGGTATGAAATTAAAAAGAGAAGATGTTTGGGGAGCTGCTATTATATTTAAGCATAATGGTAAGAAAGGACGTAGATATGTATTTCAAAAACAACTCTTAATAGATGTGTTAATTAAAAAGGGATCTATGATTGAAGACCAAATAGAAAATGATATTGATCTCTCTAGCGACGAAGATGACGAATGAATCAGGAGTAAAACACTCGTACATAATTATATTCTATATTTCCTATTCTCTTACCTTATTAGTATTATATATATTATATTAATATTATATATAGTAATGTATAGTAAGGTACTAGGTAACGAGGTACGAGTATGTTTCACACGCCTGTGCGTGGAGAGCCTTGAAACGAGGAACGAACAAACGAACGAATATATTATATATTATGTATTTATATATCCTATTCGTTCGTTTGTTCGTTCCTCGTTTTCACCGCCCCCAGCCCAGGGGCTACTATTGAACCCCCCGTTCCTCGTACCAGGAGTACCAGACTGACAACGTCTTAAAAATATCATCATAAAATAAAAATCAAAGAGTGTAAATGGTGTGAGTGATTTAGTTGTCTGACGGCTTATTTTCTTCCTTTTTGTCTTTTTTTAATCTTTTGCTTTTCCGTACAACCTTTTTCTTTGGCTTCTTAACTTTTTTATAACCATCAAAGACCTGCTCGGGTTTCACGTCGGGAATAGTTTCTTTTAAAAATTGTTTATGCACCTTTTTATCAAATACTTTATTGATGGCGGATGGGTTTTCTAAATCCTCCAAATCATAGTTCATAAATTTCTCTACCATATAAATATTGTGAATATTAAAAAATTTAATGTTGAGTGTATATATAGATGAGTTTTTTAACGTTAAAGTCTGAATCACAACCAAGTGGAAAATCCGTGAATAATACCGATGGAGCTAATAATTTTATAAACCATTTTAATGACCCCGTGGTTATACGTCCTGGCGATACTATTGAATTAGTAAGTTGTAGTATTAATAAACCTGATGTTTTTGTTGTAACCCCTGAAAATAACCAGTTTATTTTTAGAAGGGGATATGGTTTAGGAGATTTGGCAGATCCAGCTTCCTTAGGTGAAAGGGGAACTCGCTTTGCTCAGCATGTAGTTGAAATACCTGTAGGAACTTATAGCGGAGATCAGTTGGCTGCTACAATTAAAGACCAATTAGAGAGAAATACACTACTACTTGCTTTTACTGATACATGGGCGGTTAGCTATACTGCTGCTGTTCCTCCTGCTCCCGCTGTTTTTCAAATAGTATTAGGCTCTGCTGGGTTAATTGCCGCAACGGTTGGAACATATGAACCGTCCAGACAAGAAGCTTTATACGAAGAATTAGCACCAGTAAAAATAACAGATCCTATTACTGATATAACTGAATTAACAAATGTTAATTATACTGACCCATTTATCGCTACAGATATAGAAAAGGGAAGAAGTCCAAATGCTTCTAAATTAAATGTAAATATAGGTTTGCAATCTACTAATTTTCTTGCTCCAACCAACGGGATACAGAAAGCCAGAGTAAAACCTGTGTCTATTTGTGATGGATTTTCTATTGAAGAACCGCCACCCTCACGACCAGCAGGAAGAGTAGTTACTTTTGCTGTTGCTAATTTGGGAACTATTAGCAGCCTCAGTGCGGGAAATATTACTATTTTAGATCCTGGATCACCAGGGGACTATACTAATGGTGAAAATGTATTTTTAGAATTCGCCACTCCAGACCCACAGAGACCACAATATGCGGTGGGAACTAGCTTGTATGGTATTAACTATGTAACGGCAACCGCCAATGTAAATGGGGCTGGAGTATTAACTGGTCTAACCAGAACGGGAACTCCTCAAGTAGGTTATCAAGCAAGTGATATATTTGCGGTGACAAAAGCAGGTGGAACTTTTGCGACTGCTTTAGTTATGGTAAATGGTCCTGGTGCTATTGGCGAGATTAATGGTACAGGGTATGTTGATAATGTGCTTACAGGTATTAAGGCTATAACTCAAATTGCAGGAGGTGAAGACCCAACAGCATTTGGGGCTGAGGTGTTTATAAATATTGATCCACTGAGTTTTGGAGTACTAACCGACGCAGAAATTACACCTACGGAATCTGATATTATGAGTAGCTCAAATGGGGTATTTTCGGTAGGTGATTTATTTTTGGTAGACGGTCTGGATAATAATGGGGTTATTAGAGTAGCAAGTGTAACAGCAGCCCCACCAAAAGGCGACCAATTTTATTTTAAAAATTGGAATAATGATTTAGGCTTTGATTTAATTGCTGAACCTGTGCCATTAAGCCCTGAACCACCCACTGGGTGGACACATACCGTAACTCTTGATGAGGAAGACTGGTATTTAAAAGTTCATGAAGATGCGGCATTTGTAATGAGCAAAAATATTGATAATAGTATTTATGATGGAGCGGGAAATGAATGGTATAAAGCGATTGCTGATCCAGCGGAACTGGCGGCAGGGAAACCGTTTAATACATCATGTTCTTGGCAGAGGGTTCGGTTTGGAGATGATCCAGCCCCAGCCAGATATACTACTATATTTTTAACCACCGATGAGGGAGCATCAACCGAATCTGTCCCTCTGTCTTTTTTAAAAACCTATCCTCAAGTCCAGTTAGGTTATTGTAAGATGCAGATGGCGGGAGAACGGATGGCTGGAGAAGACCCAGAAGAAAATTATGAAGCATATTTTTATGACTTAAATTTAACTTTTGCTGGAGATCTAGATGGTGGGGTTGGTGGATTAAAAATGACGGTGATTCAGCAATATGGTGATGATAATAATACTTCTTTTCCAGATGCTGGCTGGAGTGTACCATTAGCACTTTATGAAGATGTGTTTGTGCCGTTTGCAAACCCTTTTGGATTTCTCTTTGGAGAGAGTGAAATAGAAATTCATTTACAGATTAATAATTTTTTTAATCCTGTTATGGAAGTGAATTTTTTAAATGCGGGAGTAGCCGATACCCCTGCTATTGTTATCTTAGATGAGCCAGAGATAGATACTTATATTCCACCCAATTATAGGTCTAATTTACGAGAGGTATATTATCCTTTATCCGCAATAATATTTTATGGTGAAGCATACCCATTTAATATTGATGAATTAAATGTAGATAATCCTGGTGGCGTGTATGGTCAAACCCGACTGTCTTATATCGTTCAAGGTTATGAACCTGAAGTTTCTAATTGGAGAGAAGAAAATAGGAACAATATGCTATGGGAAATCGCTAATGATCTGGATGGAGAACTTTTGGGGTATAGTAATTGGAATGATGATGCTTTACAAGCACTTGAACCAGGTTTTAATGTTGGAAATCAGCCTATTGTCATGAAATTTGATAAAATTAGTCCTCTTGATATTCAACAACCCGATGGTGTAACAGTCTTACCTCCCACTCAAGCAAGTGGTAAAATTAGTTATTTTGATGCTTCGCCTGGTAATCCAGACCGACCTTGGACTATTTGGAATCCTTATCTTACTAATGGTATTGGTCCTTTAATTGGTATGCCTTCTTTTTGGCAAAACCCTACACCTACTCCAGTGATCGGTTTTAATGGAACAACCAACCCATTAGTTGCTCCTCGCCAAACCATTCAGGTGGAAGTTCCAGAATTTAATATTAAAAGTTGGAGCGGTGGAAGTAACGATGTTGGAAGAGCGGTTGGTGTTATACCAGCAGAGCAATGGGATAAAAATACTGACCTAACCAATGATACTTTATATTATAAGAGTGATTATCCTAAGCCAGTAGCAACAAACAGCCAAGTAACCCAGCCAATGTATAGTTTAAGCTGTCGCCTAAGAGATACAGAAGGTAAATTAATTCAAGATTTAAAGAACCCTACTACGGTGACGTTTATGTTGAAGGAAGGCGAAGAATCAAAGCAACAGCGTATCATGGATAATGCGATGGAGAGAGTGTCTGCTATGAAAGCAAATAACCAAGAAACTCGTATTTCAAACGCCAACGAGAATATGCCTCGGTTCTAACGAAACTTTAGGAAAATAAATAGATATTGTATTAATCTATAAAATAAAATATATGTATATATTATATTATGGAATTACTCCCCGTATTAGACTTACCCGAGCCAGACCCCGAACCCGAAGTAACGATAGAGCATACTGACCTGACGGACACCAGTACTGAAAGTAAAGATATTTTTATTAATGCACCACGCAACGAAGAAAATTTAAAAACCATACCTAAAAAAACAAAAAGGGTAAGGATAGCAGAAATAGCATCTCTCTTGGAAAGTGAAGATGAAGCGGAAGAGTGTGATTATCATGCTCCACCAGAAGAAAAAAAAGAAGAAGAAAATATTGTAATCTCTCCAAAACCAAAACCCAAGAAACCTAAAAGTGAAAAACAATTAGCACATTTAAAACGCATTCGTGTGTTGGCGGCGGAGAAGAAACGAGCAACAAAATTAGAAAAGGTAGCAATGGAGAAGATGGTAAAAGAGCAATTAAAAAAGAAGAAATTAGCACAAGACGCTGAAGATGAGAAATTTACAGAAGACTTCCGTATGCGTATGAATATACCGAGCGACGAGCAGTTAGCTAAATCGCAAAGAGAGAAGGAAGAGAATATGTATAAAGATTTTTTATTAAACATGAAAAAATATAAACATCATAAAGACATTCATCGCCCAACGCCCAGTGCTCCGCCACCACCAACACCAGCTAAAAAGCCAACACCAATCCCCGTAGCACCTATAAATATTAAACCAGACAATCCATTCTCTCGTGCTTTTGACTGGTAAATTAATCTCTCTAATAATATTATATGCCGATACAAGTTAAATTTAGTAAGTCCAAAAATCCTAAAAAAAAATACATGGCGGTATTTAGTGAGCCAGATGGTCGCAAACTTAAGACTACACACTTTGGAGCAAGTGGAATGTCTGATTATACACGCAATAAAGACCCAGAGAGAAAGAAGTTATATTTAGCAAGACATAAAAAAAATGAGAATTGGTCTCGGTATATGACCGCAGGTAGTCTCTCCCGCTATATTTTATGGAATTTACCAACATTAGAAGCAAGTAAGAGAGATTACGCCAGAAGGTTTGGGCTTAAATTAATGTAAAGTTTAGTATTATAAAATATATGTATTATATAATATGAGTGATGATGAAGATGTAAAAAGCGATTTAAGCGTCCTTCCCGTAAAACCAAGTAAAAATGCTGTAAAATGCAACCGTCCATTTAATGCTATACTTCCAGACGTAGACAACGGAGCATGTATGCTCATCGTATCTCCGGTTAGAACAGGGAAGTCAACACTGATAAGCAATCTCCTTTTGAACGACAACTTTTTTAGAGATTGCTTCGATTTAGTATATATTTTTTCAAATACTATTGATAATGATATTACGAGTAGATATTTAAAAGAGCAATACCCCTCCACCATATACAATGAATATGATGAGAATGTGTTAAGGAATATTTTAAACTACCAGAAAAGTTTTCCAAAGAAAGACCAGCCAACAGTAGCTATTATAATGGATGATTTTGTGGGGTTGAAAAGAGAATCTCTCTTTTTTAAAATTTCAAGTAGATATAGGCATTATAATATTAAGTTGTTAGTTTATGCAACACAATTATTTAAATCCGTTCCCACGCTGGTGCGACAGAATACGACAGATTTTGTAATGGGAGCACCTAATCCAAGCACCACCGAAATAATGAAAATTAGCGAGGAGTATGGTGCTTTATTTGAAGGTGATAAGAACTTCCGCAAACTATACCGAAAGTGTGCTCCAAAAAGGTATGATTTTATGTATTGTAGATTACAAAATAATCCAGCAGAAGCATGGGCGAGTTTTCATACAAGAAAGTATATTGGAAGCGATACAAACGAAGCGATGAGCGATGAAGAAGATTAGAGAGATTATAATATATGTTTAATATATATTATGAATGTTAGACCTATAGTAATAGAAAGCAATAGGGAGTTAGCTTATAGAAAAGTAATTCAAGAAAGCATAAACAAACCAGATACGCCGTCAAAACTATTAATAGACTATCCTAATAATAAGTGGACTACAAGTATCGATAGTGGTATACCAGTCAAGATGGGAGACACCATACAATTAGACAGTGCAATGATTAATAGTATTGGCGGAGGCGGAGAAGTCATGGAGTTTACTGGAGAGACTGGATTGCAAACACCTGAAGGAGATGAGATTAGAGATAATGAAGTTGAATTAGATTTAGTATATTATGTGAGTAATAATCAAGCATTTAATTTTAATTTACCAAAATCACGATTTCAAACCCAGTATGATATGAAAAATCTAACGTATGGTGGACCTTCATTCTGGAGTGGCGGTATGGCTCATAAAATTCCGTGGGTCCCTGATTCTGATGGTGGTAAGATGAATTTTTATAATTGGGAGAGATGTTATCCTTATCAGTGTATAGAAGGGGCAAGAACAGTAATAAATACATCTCTCACCGATACAACATCATATGACATAACTATAATGCCAAAAGACAGTAATGCTTTAGCAAGTCATACAAAAGCAAATAAACCTCTATATAAGCCAAATGGTAAGCGGTTATATGTTGGTAATAATTATCAAGGACCATATCGCATTATCCAAACCCCCGAACAAGGACTGGGTAAGGCACTATTAATAAATACGTGGGATTATTTTAAACGCAAATCAAGGTTAAATATAAAAAATGGTTTCACAACGCCTTCAGCAATAGGAAATAATTTAACCTCTCAATTACATAATCGGCAGGGGAACGCAAGTGAGTGGGACGAGAATACGGTAGAAGCCAAGTATTTTGATGCTGGGACATATGAAGGGAGTGCTTTCTCTCTTCAAGACCCCGTTCCAATAACCAGAGATATTATTCAAGTAACAGTTCCAGCCATTACAGATGAAACCATGCTGACTTTTCCAAATGCTACTGGTAAGATGTGGTATAGAGCAACAAAAGTATTAACAGCAGAAGAAGCTGCATCTTACACTCACTATGAGAATGGGTGGAATGCTGAATATAGCGTGGGAAATTCTGATATAGAGAGGGGTTATGGGTATGATTATATTCAAGGAATTAGCACGTATTATCAAAATATGATGACGGGAAGACCTGATTATGTAAAGGCTGGGTCTTATTTAAATAGTATAGTAACACAACGACCAGCGTGGTCGGCATCTCCAGCAAACGAGTTAGTAACAGCGACAGATGTATTATGGACTGGGGAATCTGTTTCTGGGACACATTTTATGGAGTATAATACAGACACAGATGATACTTATCCAGTCAAACAAGCAGGAAGTATGGGAGTAGGTGTGATGATAATGGATAAATTACCAAGTAAAATAGCAGACATAACTTATTTTAACAATCTCTCTATTCCTGTGACTGACGCAGAATTAGCAGGAGTAAATGGTCCAAAAAGCATAAGATGTTTGAATATGAGTGAGGGCAATCTTATTCCAACTAATTTAATTTGGAGTAAAAATACGATGGAAATATTAAAAAAGACGTTTGATGATTATTTTGAGTTAATAGATACAGATGTGACTAATTTAGACATAAATGATGACAAGTTTTTAGACGCACATATAATGAAGTTAAATATAGGGCGTATAGACGACCAGCAAGTATTACCGAGTTCCCAAGAATGTGAGTTAGGGCCACCATATACCGATTTAATTAAAACGGGTTCGCCTGGAGCAAACGAACAGTATGTCTATAGACCAGTATATATGGCTCCGCCACAAAATAACAACCACTATTCTGCTTATTTATCTAATATGGCGGGACAAGGACCATATTTTAATCGGGAAGGTAGGGTGTTTTATGCGGGACAACAAACACAAGAAAATATAAGTCTTACTGTAGCGACCACGGGACTGCCTTTTCCATTAGAAGCACCAACCGTTCAAAATAACATCTCAATGATGGGAAGTTGTGAAGATACGAATATGGAAATTCACGTGAAGCATTTTTTAAATAGCCGTTGGACAGCACAAAATGCTAAAAATGGTTATAATAATACGATTGCGAATTTAAGAGAAGCACCTGGTAGATTAGACTGGGGCCCAAATCCAGCAGCAAGTATAATGAATATATATCCATACGCACATAATAATGTTCCTTTTGCGGAAGTAGAAGCGTTGTATGATATGATACCAGTATTAAAGGGTGGGGGGAAACTCTCGGTTGTTCCTTGTTTTTTGGATAGAGGCGTAGGGGCTGAAATGGATATAGATGATAGTGCGTATCCTGGTAATAGTTCAAAAATTGCCTATGTATGCTTTGTATATCACGGAAGACCAAATGATGATCCTCAGAAACCTGGTTATGTAGAGTATCCTATGCCTGCTATTGGTGAATATTTTGGGTTTAGTAATAGTGAGACTACGTGTCAGTTAAGTCAAATGGTTACGACACAAAAGACAAAAGGCTTTGAGCAGATGTATGAAGGTAGGCAAATAAGACAAACAGAAACAAACTCAAACGGGTCAAATGCGTATATTCAACCAGCAGTGACATATGATTTAGTAGCCCACCCGTTTGCCTCCATTAGAATAAATCCTATGATATATATACCATTTAATTATGTTGGAGCAAATGATGCGGCGATTTTATTTGATGGGGGGACAAGTAGATTTAATTTCCAAAATTTACACACACCATTAAAGAAAGGTAATGGTCGATTTCAGGGAAGTGATCTTATAGCAGAAGGAGAGCCAGAGCAGAATATTATAGAGTGGTCGGGAAAGTCGGCAGCGGTATGTTCCAAGGCATATGGGTTTGAGACACAGGCGGCGGACTTCGCAGCACCAGCTTTAGTAGATGGTATTCAGTCATATTTTGATATATTATCATCTGCGACTACCCAAAGTTCCATTAGCGTTCAGTCAGGAGTAGCAGTACAAGGTATATCTTTAATCACAACATTAGACACATCTTATCCATTAACCCCGTATGATGCATTATTATATGAGAACACTTTATTTAATAAGATGGGTTTTGTATTTGAACAATTATTACCTCTCTATGGGTTACCACAGAACCAATTCAACCGTGGAAATTACAATAAATATATTGGCTGGGAAAATAGCATTTATTTAAAGCAAATAAATATAGTTCGTCCGTTTACCACCAACGCATATATATCAGCTGCTATTAATATTGCCATGTCTCGCTTACGTCAGCAGACAGTTCAGCCAAATACCGATGGGCTACTTTTAGAAAGTGCTGGGGTTATTATCTCACCAGCAGGAAACCTTGGCTCATTAGCACCGTTTAACGTAGCCAACACAAATGCGGTAAGCGACCAACTACAAGCATTAGAGCTTCCGTCTAAATTAGATTATCCATACCTTGTGTTATATTGCGATATTGTAGATAACCCAGGATATTATGGTGGTCCAGATCAGGGACAGAAACTCCAAGCCATAGCCTATTTAGCACGTAATTATGAGACCGGAGATTATTATTTTAGTAACCCTACATCATGGAACTATACGGTTGATAAAGACAGAGTGATCACCAGTATTACAACAGATATTAGATTACCAGATGGTCGACCAGCACAATTGGGCAGTAAGTCTGCCGTTATGTATAAGATTAATAGCAGTAGCCCAGTACCAGCATTACCTGATCCAAGTAAAAAATAAAACCAATTAATAAATAAAAGGCTTAAATAGAATGGCTTAATATAATTATATGCCTTCTAATGAATCATTGCGAGAGAAAATTATTCTTCTTCCCACGGCTAATGGTTCAATCCGTAGCGAGAGAACAGTATTAAATTATTGTTCAAATATGCGTATACTATATAAGCGAATGAATGAAAGTGAGTGGAATTACGAGGTTATTTATTTTAAAGATAATGCTGAAAAAGTGTGCGAGTATTTAATGAACCACTACAAGATGCAAACAGCACAGAATTATTTAAGTAGTATTATTATTAGCCTACAAGCACACGAATTGATTGTTCCAGAAAATTATACAGAGTTAATGAATAAGAATGGAGAGATTTTAAGAAATAATAGTAATAAGCAACAAAAAACCCAAGAAGAAGATAAGAATTGGACGACCATTAAGGCTCTACAAAAACATTTAAGAACCATTAAAAAAGCGTTAGATCTTCGAAATGTGTTTCATAAAGAGTTCGCCGACTTAACTTATTATGAGAGAAATGAATTACGAAACTGGGTAGTTGGTAATTTGTATATTGGTGATGGCGATAACCCACCATTAAGGTCTGACTATGTTATGAGTATTATTCCAGCAAGTTTATATAAAAATGTAAATAAGGAAGAGAACTATTTGGTAGTGCAAGGTAAAAATAAAAAGTTTTTTCATTTAGGAAAGTATAAGACAGCCAGTCATTATGGAGAGAAAGTTATACCTATTGGTAGTAAGCTTAATAAGGTGTTAAATTTGTATTTAAAAGTGCATAAAGAGCCAGACTATTTAATTTATACGAATAGGTTAAAACCAGTAACACAAGAAAGTTTAGCAAAAATAGTACCAGAGGTATTTAAAGGATTAAATAAGCATATTACTATTAATTTGCTGAGACATATTTATATTAGCGAGTTCTTACCACCTGGTGGACCTAATTTAGAACAAAAGAAGCAAATTGCTGACAAGATGTGTCATTCGATTACAAAACAAGAAGAATACAAAAAGATGGATTAGCGTTTATTATATAAGAAATAATATCTACAGGTATAATATAATGACCGCTTGGACAGAACATCTCAAAAAATACGCAGCTGATAATAACATGACTTATAAAGACGCTATGAAGGACGAGAAATCAAAAACTTTGTATAATAAAACCAAGCCAGAGAAGCCAGTGAAGGAGAAGAAGGAGAAGCCCGTGAAGGAGAAGAAGGAGAAGCCCGTGAAGGAGAAGAAACCAAAACTTACCAAAGAGAAAACGATGCCTGAAAAGGAGAAGGTAGTGAAGGAGAAATCTACCAAGAAACCTAAAACGAATGGTGAGTCAAAGAAATTACAGAAGGAGCATGAAATGACAGATGAATAAAATTAATATATTATACCTATATATATGACGAGTAGAGGATTAAATGAATACATGTCTACGGTTAACGCTTTTGGTACGAACACGCAAACGGCACAAAATTACGCAAAGAATTATCGCAAACGTGGGGAAGATGCTTATAATAATAAACTGGCTGACTGGCGATCTCAAGCAGAGCAGAAAACAGCAAGTATATTAGAAGCAGCACAGGAGAAATACCAGGGTCAACTCGCAAAGGGTAAAGAGGTTATTGAGTCTTCTATGGGTGCTTATGGAGCGGCGAAAGGGGCTAAGGCGGCGTTTAATACTTTTCAAAGGGTAAAAGCAGCAGGAGTGGAGAGAGAAGCAGGGGCTAAATCATTATTCGCTGATGAAAGCCCTGTGGATACACCAACAGCGTCTACTTTATTTGGTGGTAGTGAAGAAGCACCAAAGCCAACAGAAACAGAAACAAGTATGGCTGATAGTGAAGTATCAGATATTACCTCCTCAACCAGCGATGTTCCTTCGACTGATGGTGCTGGAGATGTAGAAATGACAACATTTGATGATGGTATGGGAACACCACCGTTAGAAGGAGAAGTAGCAGAAGGGGCAGGAGAAGCGGAAGAAGCCAGTAGTGCGACATCTGCTTTTGAATCAGCCCAATCAATGGTGTCAGGAGCAAGTGATGCCATAAGTAGTGGTATAGCCGATGCGACAGCCTCAGCCACCAGTCTTGGTGAGGGATTACTGGGAGAAGCAGCGGCGACAATTGGAGGAGATGCCGTTGTAGGTGAGGCATTAATAGCGGCAGGACCAGAAGCCATTTTAGCAGCGGGGGCAATAGCGGGAGTAGCCTATGGAATATCAGATTTAATGAAGCATATTAATCATAAAGATACGCCATCTGCTGAGGATATAGCCAAGAAGCTACCAGCGAAACCTGATCATGTAGATTTTGTGGCTAATAGTGTGAATCAAGCCAAGTCAGCGTTTATTTCTGGTGCATTCGATAGTGTGAATGATGTTGCTGGGTCGGTATCAGCATTTTAATAAAAAATTGATTAAATATTATAAAATTATAATATGTAAGATGGAAGCAAAGATTTATACGATTGAAAGTTTGGATAAGACTACTGGAGAGATTAAATTATATGTAGGTTCTACTGAAGACTGGAAAAATAGGTATGATAAACATAATTCAGATTTTACATGTAATAGTTCAAGAGCCTATAATTATAAATTGTATAAACATTTACGAGATAATAATAATAGTTTAGTTATGAATGAAATAGATAGTTGTTTAATTAACGAGAAGTATATATGGGAGCAAGAATGGATGGATAGATTATGTCCTGACTTAAATAATCAAAGAGCATATAATAGTGATGAATATAAACAAGAATATAATAGGCAGTATAGGAATATTAATAAAGAGATATTAACACAAAAAAATAAGGTTTGGCGTGATAATAATAAAGTAGTATTATCAAAAAAAAGCAAAGAGCGCTATATAAACAATCGATCTAAATTATTAAAACAATTCAAACAATATGGTATAGATAATAAGATTAAAATAGCAACAAGAAGAAAAGAGCATTATGAGGCTAATAAAGAACGATTATTAGCAGAAAAAGCACAACCAATAACCTGTGAATGTGGTGCTATAGTAAGAAGGGCATATTTAACACGTCATAAAAAAACTACCAAACACAATAAGTTATTTAACATATAATATTATAACTATAAATAATATTATGACGATTGATATTTTACAACCCATACAGCCAATATTACAACCCGTAGAGCCACAAGGCGACCAAACAACGGAGCAACATCTGCTTGATTTAGCGGATAATTTTAAGCATATTGTTGCAGAAAAAAATAAAAAGATAGATAGAATGACCCGCACCATATTAAAAATATATGGAGTAGTCATGGCTCTACAAGATAATGGTGATTTTTCCTATATACCTACAATTAATGCAATATTAGATGATGAAATTAATATTATTGCTAATCTGGATTAAAATATAAGCTAAATATATGACTCAGAAGTTTGTGTTTAAGAAATTATTACAGAGAGATATTAAAGTAATACTAAATAAACAAAAAGTCATGGTTCAAGTGAGAGATTACAAAGCATTAAAGTCTGGTACTTGGTTTAATATATTTTAATTAATATAGTCAAAATAACACTCACTACAATATTGATAGTAATCACACTCAACTTCTTCCTCTTTACAAAATTTACAATATTTAATACTTGGTACACGTTTTGTTTTACGTTTTGGGGTATATTTAGGTTTACAATCTTTACATTTATTCCACTTTTGTGTTTTATGAGATGCGCCACATTCATCACAAATACGCATTTTCCCACCTGTGAATTTTTTAATACAACAATTACCGACAACAGTTAAAAATCTCTTGTCAGTATCAAAGATATAGCAGTTCCATTTAATTCCATGATGACATACACAATGATCTTTATTTGCTGGTGGATCTTTTAGCCTATAACTGATCTTTACATTTTCCCAGTGTTTATTATGTTGTGGTTGCTTTGGGTTATGTTCTCCTCCAGCATAGACGATATTTTTATTCAATGATAATTGGTGTACTGCTTTTAATCCTGCATCAGTACTCATTTTTACTATATATATTAATAGATTGGCTCTAAATCAATTTTAATATATATATACGTAGTTAATCTCTCAAATAAAATTAAAAATTGAGTAAAATTCTCTCTAATAATATTTTATAAATGTTAAGCGATAAACAAAAACGAGCCGTCTATAGAAAAAGGTATAATGATAGTGAGAAGGGTAAAAGGATGAATAGGGCACAAAGTCAAAGATTTAGAGATAATCCAGATAATAGACATAAAAAGCGAATGAGCGACTGGAAGAAGAGAGGATTAAAATATTACCCCGATGATATTCATATAGAGTATGAGAAAAAACAAAATTGTTATTTTTGTAGTAAAGAACTAAAAAAGAATTGGATGGAACACAACCATACTACAGGGTCTTTTAGAGGGTTTACTTGTAGTAGTTGTAATACATTACTATCATATACGGACAAAAATATGAGGGCTTACGTCAATGAATTTAAATTTATATTGCGGATGCCTAAAGTATTTAATAACTTACCAATATGTAAATGAATTTAATACATGGAGATTGTTTAGAGGAATTAAAAAAGTTAGGAGATAAGAGTGTGGATTTTGTATATTTGGATTTGCCATTTGGCCAGACCAGCTGCCATTGGGACGTAAAATTAGACTTAAAAGCCTTGTGGGTAGAATTAAGGCGTGTAGCTAAAAGTGATAGG
>Ga0208134_1001278_pt1 | contig 14761 bp, 14 predicted proteins | sample VirMetDEL_Mar_31_FD_184515 | JGI IMG/M metagenome (GOLD analysis project Ga0208134, IMG submission 184515) | Aqueous microbial communities from the Delaware River and Bay under freshwater to marine salinity gradient to study organic matter... | ecosystem: Environmental > Aquatic > Marine >... | reverse complement strand
GTTCTAACATCAGATGCAAATGGCGTAGGGACATGGCAAGCCGCTGGTGGCGGTGGTGGTGGTTCATCTATTGTGGCTAGCTATGTTGATAATGCTCTAGTGGTAAATAAGCCTGCAACTTCTAATGTTGTTTTAAGCATAACAGGTTTACAGTATCAAATGGAAATCGGAAAAACTTACTATGTTAAAATGTTTTTCAATCACGAAGGGGGGCAAATGTCTGGCGGTTCATCTAACGAATTTATAATTTTAGATCACACCCCTTGGTCAACTACCGCTAATGTAGAACGAGGTTTTGCTGGCACGAATTGGGTAGAATCTACAGGAGGCGGTGGTGGGTCTGTATTCGGGGGAAAAGCTTCTAACGAGGATACTCTTTATCATGTTGGGGCTTCTACTGGACTATCGAACTTTTTTGGCTTCCAGCCCTATAAAGGGTTTGTTTCCATTGAGGGATTTATTACTGCACCATCAACAGCTAACTTCACTCCCACCCTAACCTATACAGGAGGAGGAACTGGTTCAATAACTGGATCATTTCAAGGAATGATTATGGAGATGCCTTAATGAAAACTTACGTCATCAGCTTAAAAGATAGGCAAGACAGGAGAGATAGATTCTCCCTGCCTTTCGAGCATGAGTTCTTAATTCAAGAGAGGCTGACAGGGGTAGTTGGCATTAATTGGAGTCTAGGAAATTTAGGCTGTATGTTAGGACATAGAAAGGCAGTAGAGTTAGCCAGAGAGCAAGGATTAAACGAGGTTCTTGTTTTAGAAGATGATGCAGAAATAAAATCTGAACTGCCAAAAAAGTTCCCTTATCCTTTGACATTTCTAGGGGGAGACTTCACGGAAGGAAGTGAAGAATTACATAACGAAAGATTCACTAACATTGTAGGCAGCCATGCAGTTTATTATCACAAATCAACTTTTGATTATTTGTTGCAAACGCTACCAAGTTTAGCCCAACTAAGAGAATTGAAAGATCCATTTATGTTAGAGCCTTATGATATTTGGCTAAGTAAAAATGGAGTTGGATATTTAAATATTTTTGATTCTAACGATGAAGAAAAATCAGACATTCCACACGGGAAAAAAATTAAAAGGAAACTCCTAACAAAATAGATTATGGAAACAGAAGAACAATTATTGGCAAGACATACGGAAGCTTATGAGGCACGAATTAATGCTGTGCCTAACAGCGTAACAAACTATCAAATTAAACAGGCTTTAAACACTGTGCCTTCAGACAGGCAAGCGGTTGATTCATTGGTGGCAGCAAGCGGAGATCAAAACATGATTGACGGCTGGAATCATGCAGCAACTTTTAAAAGCAATCATTATTTATTTCTTGGTGCGGTTTCATCGCTTGGATGGAGTCAAGAAAAGGTAGATGACTATCTAAAGCTTGCAATCACTTTTGCTTAAAAATGAGTTTTGAAAGCGACATAATAAACTTTTCTAACAAATCTAAAATGCACAGCCACAAAGAACACCTAGCAGATCATACTAATGATTTTTTTCCTCTACCTTTGGACTTGAGGGAAATTGGTAATGGTAAGTGGCAGTTGCTTAGAGATTATATCTACCAAGATGATGAATGTGGAACAATAAAAGTTCCCAAGGGATTTATCACAGATCTTTACAGCATACCTAAAATTGTTAGATCAATAGTCAGCAAAATTCAAAAATCTAACGGAAGTGCTGTAATACATGACTACCTCTATACTTCTCAACTCTTTGGAAAAGATGGGAAACAAAAAGCGGATAATGTTTTATTAAAAGCAATGACAAATCACTGGTGTCCTGTAGGATGGTGGAGTAGAAAAAAAATAATGTTAGGTTTGAAAGTTGGTGGCTACTTCGTCTATAAAAACAAATCTAAAAAACATGATCAACTTCTTAATGAATGAGCTTATGAGTTTAGAAAAAGACAACGATAAATTTTTAATATGGTTTAGTGCAGCCCTAATTGTTATTTATTTTTTGCTTTACGCAATATCACAAAAATGAGTTTTGAAGGAGACATAATAAACTTTTCTAACAAGTCAGTTAAAGAAGTTGACCGCATTAGAAGAGGAACAATTATCAAGCTGTTCTCTCAAGTGATAGATGATACTCCAGTAGATACGGGAAGGCTGCGGGGCAACTGGAGAACCTCAGTAAATAAAACCCTAGATGGAACTTTGATTCAAAATGACAAATCTGGATTAAGAGCGAAAGGGAAAATCCTAAACAAGCTTGGGACGTTTGGTGATTCTGTTCATATGACTAACAATTTGCCTTATGCGAAAGTTGCAGAATATGGAGAATGGAATGGACCTACTGAGAAGGTAACCGCTAGCGGATTTAGCAGAAAAGCCACAAAGGGAATGATGAGAAAAAATGCTCTTAGGGCAAAGAAGATTCTCAGAAAGATGGCGAGACAAAAGCAAATTTAAATTATGAGTTCATTAGTTAGATCAGCACTAGTAAAAGCCTTCATGGATTTAAGCACAGCGGAAGGCTGGACTTATAAAATCATCACTGAGAACAGCCCACAAGAGCCAGATAAAAATTTGGTTTGGATTGGTCTAACATATTTGCCAGATGTTCCAGATGTTGCAACGCTTGGAGATGGTGGAGAAGATGACTTAGAGGGAATACTTCAGTTAGATATTTACGTTCCAACAGGCAAGGGCGAGAAGGAAGCGTTAGATATAACTGACAAACTCAGAAGTTACTTTACAGCGGGTAGGCGTTTCAGCTATAGTGGGCAGGAGGTTGTTATTCGCAACTGTGGCAGAACGGATGGATTTATTGCTAACAACTTTTTTCGAGTGCCTGTGTCGGTGATCTGGTATTCTCGCTTAACACGCACAATCAACTAAACACCAAACACAAAAAATATTATGTCAGATGCTTCACGCCATGCCCTTTACTCTGTAGAGGAATCAACTTACGGGGTAACACCCGCAACTCCTTCATTCAAAAAACTACGCCATACGGCTGTTAGTCTTGGAATGTCGAAAGATATCACTGTTAGCGAAGAGCTAAGAGAAGACCGCCAGATCAAATGTGCCAAGCACGGAGTAAAAGCCGTAGCTGGAGATATTGGTTTTGAAATTTCCTATGGATCTTATGACGAAGAGCTAGAAGCTGTTCTGTTAGGCACTTGGGATGTAGACGGAGGCGGGGTAGGAATTGACCGCTTGAAGGGTGGAGTTACTCGCAGGAGTTTCACGCTTATGCGCCATTTCTCAGACCAGCTTGCAGCGGATAAGCCTTACTATGTTTACACGGGCGTAGAGTATAACACTCTAAACCTCACTGTAGCCCCCGTAGGGACGCTTACAGGCTCTTTCGGCACTATCGGGCGTGATATGTCAGTAAATGAGACAGAGCCAGCAGGATCAGTTCTAGGGACAACAAGCGCAAACTGTCCTTTCAATGGATTCACTGGATCTGTTAAAGTTGATGGCTCTATCATTTCAATCATCACGGAACTTACCTTGACTCTTGAAAATGGTCTTGAGGCTCGTAACGTAGTTGGATCAGATCTAACTGAGTATCCAACTATCGGACGTTCTACCCTAACAGGATCAGCAACCATGTATTTTGAGAACGCTCAACAGGTTGAAAAGTTCATTAACGAGACAGAATCAAGCCTTGAATTTGAACTTAACGATGGAACTAACAAATATGAATTTTTGATTCCTCGCATCACTTATACAGGAGGGGCTAACCCCGATGTGAGCGGAGCGGGTGCAATCACCCTTGCAGTGCCTTTCCAAGCTCTGGTTGATGATACAACAGTATTATCTAACATCCAAATAGATCGCTCGGCAGTTTAATTCTTTTCTGCCTCATGCTGGGAGGGGTGCGTATTCCCTAGCGATAATCACGCACACTAATTAAAAAAAAAATATGAAAGACCTAGAAGCATTTGCAACATCAGAACTAAGCGAAGAGGGGGTAGTAATCCCCCTTAGAGACGTAGAAGGAAAAAAAACGGAACATTGGATTAAAATTAGAGGCACTGACTCAACGCCATTTAAAAAAAGCCAATCACGTTTTAGAAGAAAAATAGTTGCACTAACAGAACTTGAAGATAGCGACAAAGACATTGATACTACATTCAAGATTGAAGAGGAAACGAGGATTTTGCTTTCTTCTTTAGTTGTGGATTGGAGTTTTAAAAACGATGACGGGTCGCCTTATCCATGCAGCGTTAAAAACATCAAAGAGGTGCTGGAAAAAGCCCCTGTTTTAGCACAAGAAATAGACGAGGCTTCAGCTAAAAGGAAAAATTTTACCAAGCGGAACTTAACAAAATCAGAGACTTCGCAAGAGAAGAATTTAAGTTCCACCAAAAGCCAAAAGATAGCAAAGTCTCGCAAATTGACCACCTAAAACAAGTTTGGAAAACTACAGGAGTTAAGCCAAAGGAATTAGAAGAAAGAAAGCCGTTAGATGAACACTTAATTTACATACTAAATTACTACCAAGAAATTAAAACCGATAAGCCTATTACCTATCAAGAAATTAGTTGCTGGTCTAAACTAACAGGAACGGAGGTAGTAGATTTTGAAATCAAAGGCATAATGGCTGTAGACCAGCAATTCCTAGCAAGCTTAAACAATGACTGAAGACGTAGCAAGATTAAGATTATCGGTAGAATCTAGCGGGGTAGACAAAGCCCAAAGGAAGCTAAAAGACCTAGCCAAAACGGGGGGCAATGCAGAAGAGGGTTTAAACAAAGCTTCAAAAGGCGGGAGACGGCTTACTGGATCTATGATAGCTCTAGTGGGCGGGGTAGGCGGCTTAACGTTAGCTGTTAAAAGCACTCTCAAATCTTGGTTTGCTTTCGATAAAGCAATGGTAGAGGTAAGCACTATTGCGGGTGTTACTAATAAAAGAATGACAGAGCTTAGGCGTTCTGCATTGCTACTTTCTCAAAGCTTAGGACTAGACGCAACTGAGGCAGCACAAGGTTTCTATCAAGCTTTATCTGCAGGGGTAGACGAATCGGAGGTTGTAGAGTTCATGCAGAATGTCGGCAAGTTCGGACAAGCTGCAATGACGGATACAGCAACCGCTACAGACCTTCTAACAACAGCTTTAAACTCTTACAATTTAGATGCTAGCCAAGCGGCTGAAGTTTCAGACAGACTATTTACTACAATTAAACTTGGTAAAACTAACGGCGAACAATTAGCTAGGAGTTTTGCTAGAGCCTCGGGAGCGGCTTCAGCGGGTGACGTTAGTATGCAAGAGCTTTTAGGAACTGTAGCGCAACTAACAAAAAAGGGAGTTCCAACAGCGGAAGCATTCACACAGATTAAGGCAGCAATTCAAGCCTTATACAACCCTTCCAGCGAGCTTGTAGATATTTATGACAAGCTAGGGGTTTCGGGCGGTAGACAGCTTATAAAACAGGAAGGATTAGCGGGTGCTTTAGATAAGGTCAGGACGGCAACGAATGGAAATGATGCCGTATTGATTAAAGCCCTTAGATCATCAGAAGCCTACAACGGAGCATTGTTTTTAACTGCAGAAAACCTAGAAGATGTTAGGGATCTAACAGCACAAGTAGCAAACGGAACGGGTGCGGTAGACGAAGCTGCAGCAAAGGTAGGCGAGCTATTAGAAAATAAAATTACAGCACTAAAGACCAGCTTCCTAATATTAAACGAAGACATAGAAAAAACCTATGGAATCATAGAGGGTGCAGGGGTGGTAATAGACGCACTAACAAAGAAGCTAAAAGAACTACAAAAGCAACAAGAGCAAACGGGGGGAGATCCCAAGAAAAAAGACTTTAGCGTGCTGTTTATTGAAGCCTTGACTAGCAACCTTTACGCAGAGGCAATGCAGAATGCCATGAGAGGTCAGGCAACAATGGAAGAGGGCATTAAGAAGTTTGAAAGAATCGCCATAGCTACAAACAAAGCAAAGAAGCAACTTGATGACATAAGCGGATTTGCTTTAGATTATTACGATGTACAAAAAAGAATAAACGCATTAGATGAAGGAGATATTCTTTACTCCGCAAAACTAACCGCTTTAAAATTAGAGTTGGATTCTAAAAGAAATATTCTAAGGCTAGGGGGTGACCTTAAAACGGCTGAGGTGAAACGCTTAGTGGCTTTGGTAAAGGTAAACGAAGAGCTAGAATCTGGAGTCAAAACAGTTGAAGAATACGAAGCCGAAGTTTTAAAAATAGAAGGTGCTTACAAGAAAGCAAAAGCTATTATTGAAAGGGTTAACAAGGCAACTGCTGGTGGTGTCTCCTTAGAACAAGAAAAGAAAAAGCTTGTTGATCTTAAGATAAAAGCTAGCAAATTATACCTAGCAGAAGAAGACAAAGTTTTAAGGAAGCTAAAAGAAGAAGAAAAAGTTTTCCTAGACATATTAGAAACGCAGACCTTCCTAAACAAAGGCGAAAAAGAGCAACTGGCACTGATCCGAGAGAGAATCCAAGCTAGAAAAGAAGAAAATAAGGAAGCCGCAAAAACTCCAGAGCTAAAAGCTTTTGAGAGGCTAGCAGAATCTACAAGAACGCCACAAGAAAGAGCAAGTGACGAAAGAAAAGAGGGGTTAGATATAATCTCTGCCTCTGGGGCGAGTGATGAAGATAAAGCAGAGCAAACTAGAAGAGTAGAGGGAAGATATCAGCAAGACCTAGAATCATTATCTGATATAGGCGGTTCTTCTTCAAACAAGGCAACGGATTTACAGGGAGACATTAACACGGAGGCTAAATCATTGTCCTTAGAATTCGGTTCTGATGATCCATACCAAGGGGAGATAGAAAGGCTAAAGGCTTTTGAAGCGGAAAAGTTAGAAATAGTTTCAGAAGCTACTAACCTAACAGAAAGTAAAAGGGCTGAAATAATGCTCAATATTCAGAATGACACTGCCAAGAAAATTTCAGCGGTAGAAGAAGCGCAATTTCAAGATCGGTTAGCTTTGGCTAGTGACTTTTTCGGCAACCTTTCAACAGTGGCAAAAGCCTTCGGAGAGAAAGGAGCAAAGGCGGCAAAAGCATTTGCCATTGTGCAAGCAACAATCGACACTTACGCATCGGCTGTAGCGGCTTACAAGGCGGTTGTAGGGATACCATACGTTGGTCCTGCTCTAGCTCCTGTAGCTGCAGCGGGGGCTATTGCGGCTGGTCTAGCGCAAGTGGCAGCAATTAAGGCGCAAAAGTATCAGCAAGGGGGAATTGTGGCAGGTGCATCTTACGGAGGCGATCAGATAAATGCCAAACTTAACAGCGGGGAAATGGTGCTAAATAAACAGCAACAATCTAACCTTTTTGCTCAAGCCAATAATCCCATAGGAGGATCAAGAGGCGGTAATGTAACTATCATAAATAATACTAGATCTGAATTTGATGCAGAAACTAAAACTAACAATGAAGGCGATATGCAAATAATTGTTAAGGAAGCGGTGGAGAAAGCAAAGATAGAACTAACAAATGAAGCGCAGGAAGGCGGTGGATCTTTTTTACCAGCACTAGAAAACTCATACGGATTAATTAGAAAATAATAAAATGCCTTACTTAGAATGGAGCGATACAAACCTGCCTTTACCTAGCAGACTAACAGTAAAAAATGTTAGCGTAGCCAGCAGGAAAAAAATGGAGAGCGGTAGAACGCTTCAGCGTTTGCGCTATATGTCGCAACTTGAAGAAGGAACTGTTCAATGGACTTTATTAAACGAAAAATTCCAAATCTTTAAGGGTGTTCACTCTCTATATTTGAGAAATGGAATGGATTGGTTCTTCATAGATTTGCCAGTTGGGGGATCTGACAAATTAACACGTTGCCAAGTAAGATTTATTGATGATTACTCATGGGCTTATTCAAGCGTGGATCATGTTAGAGTAACTGCTAAAATAGAATTTTTAAAAGTGGAGTCTCCAGATTCACTTGCCCTTGCAAATTTAATTAGCAGTGGATCTTCAAGCCTTTTTGAAGCTGCACAGCCAATCAAAATGACATGGACAAATGTTGATGGAACGGCAAGCACATTAAAGAGGATTAGATATTTTTGGTTTCAAGTAGGAGGCGGCTATATAACTATGGCAAATCAGTTTTGGGATGGTGAACTGTATATTGGTAATACAATGCAATATCAATATTTCCCCGCAACTGGCAGCGAGCAATATTTTGTAACTGAGGCTTGGTCACCTCTAACAACTAGCGACCCTACCCCTAAAGATCCACAACCAAAAGTTGGAGGTTTCGATTTTTTTTCCAGCCCTTATTTAAAGTATTTTGATATTAATCAAAGAGGGGGGTTCGATTATATGGAATTTTCGGGGCAACCATATTGGGAATGTGACCCTTTGCTTCAAATAAAAATCACCTCAACCTTTAGATGGTTTAGGCTTTATTCCAATCCTTACATTCTAAATCTCGAATATGTAATTAATCATCCTACACATGATATTTACACAACCAATCAATTAATGCAGCTTGGTAATTGTGCCAATATTCAAAGCATAAAAGCGGTTGAAGGAGATTTTGTCGGGAGGTGTAATACTGGAGGTTTCCAAGCTAATGATAACGACAGTCTAACAGAATTAGATATTGGCTTGTTCGATATCGGCGATGCACAATCACTAAATATTTACCAATTCCGTATTTATAATAATGACTCGCTTCAAAAAATAACATTGGGATCTTTAAAAGGGGAAAGAGCTAGATGCGCCCTTTCTGGCAATCCTATTTTAGATGAAGTTGTTATAGATGGAGATTATATAATGTTTGAGTTGTCGCAAAGCTGGAGAGACAACAACTTGGATATTATCTCTTTGAAAAATGTAGTTGATAAAATGATTGGAAGCCCAAGACAAACAGCTTTGGGTAATAAAATTCAGCTTAGGGGCAATCCTTCTTGGGTGGGAGACTCTGCCACGGGAGAGTTATTTCCTTACAGGTGGCGAAAGGTTGGCATTGATAACATAACAAGCACGGCTACTAACTTCACAGTGGAAACTTCTGAGTCTCACCTTCTGATTGCTGGTGATGAAACAGTGTTAGAAAATGTTGTTAGACAAATTGAAATCGACTCAATTAGTAGTAATTCTGTTCAGTTCCAAGTTAATACGGCTACAGATCATTTATTATCCCAAGGAGAGGAAGTAGAAATAATAAATGTAGAAAGGCGTTTCAACCTAACAGGTATTACCAGCACAGCTACAGAATTTACAATTACTACTGATATAGACCACAAATTAGTAGGAGGCGAAAGTTTGATTTTAGAAGGCGTAACTAGGGAGGTTGCCATTAACACAATAACAAGCACGGCAACAGAATTTACAGTTACTACATTGGTAGATCATGGTTTATCAGTTGGTCAGTCTATTGATATTGAAGGCATGACAAATGCAAACTACAACTCTACTTGGATTGTTGACACTATCCCAACTCCAGACACTTTCACAGTTTTAGATTCTAACAACTATGGCTCTGGCGGTAGCCAAGGAACATTAAACACGCTTTTTGTGCAGTATAATACAGCATGGTTTGTTAATACAACCCCAACTTCTAACACCTTTACAATAAATGCTCAAGATGATTATGGGATTGGATTTGGTGGCGTAGCAAGGCAGCAAGATAATGCTTACAATAATACTTGGACTGTTCAAACAATTTTGACCTCTGACACTTTCCTAATCGGAAGTAATATTAATCTTGGAGCAGCAATAAACGGAAAGGTTCTGCAAGCGGATAACGTCTTCAATGATCTTTGGGTAGTTGACTCTGTTATATCTTCTAGTATTTTTACTGTTCTATCTAACAATAATGCTGACGGGGCTATAGGTGGAATAATGAAAGAAGAAGATAACGCTGATACAAAGTATGTTGAAGAAACGGCTTTGGCTAACAACTTTAGATTCGTTTGGTAATATGAACACAACTTACACAGATGCAATAAAAGAGGTGGCTACACAAGCCCCGATAGATAACGCAATGATTGAAACTCTAAACATGAGCCATCCTACAGGCGGTGCTATTAACATAGTAAACGCAAGGGAAAGCTTTTCGGGTTATGCTAACAATACGGATCAAAATAAAATATTTTATCAGCCTTCAAATTTTGAAGTTAAGTTGCCAGAATCATCAAAAGAAGGGGTTCAATATTTAAGCTTAGTAATTGCAAACTCAGACGGAAAAGCTGGAGAGTTTTTATCGTCTATTCCAGTGCAAAGTGACTACCCAATAATTGTAGTTTATAGAATCTATTTAGGGTTAGATATTGCAGGGCAAGCAAGACCGCAAAACGATCCTCCTTTAAGCCTTGATGTTTTGAATGTTGAAATAACACCCTTCACGATTCAGCTAAGAGCTTCTTTTAAATCTATAATCAATACCAAATACCCAAGTGAGCGATACACTCTCGAAAAGTTTCCAGCCCTTGGAAATTAAAATAGCAAGTGATCTGGTAGGCATACCATATTTAAACAATGGGATTGATCTTAATGGGTTTGATTGCTGGGGTTTGGTATGGTATTTTTATAACGAGTTAGGGATAAAAACACCAAAGCCTACAGACATACTAACAGAAAAAACTAACAAGAAAAAAAAGAAGTCTTGGAAGCCTATTGATTACCCGAAAGAAACTTGCCTAGCTTCATTTAAGAGAAACGAAATTACAATGCACGTAGGCATATATATACCAACTCTAAGAAAGCTTCTTCATGCTGATAAAAACATGGGAGTCATTTGCGAGGATTTAAAATCCGCTCAAACTAACAGAGGAATGAAAGCTCAATTTTACAAATGGCACTAGTAACAATAACAAAAGATCCAGTTGACCCTCACAAATCAACTAGGTGCATAAATCTTGATAGAAAAATATCTATCAGAGATTGTGCTAATGAGATGTTAGGTAATTGGGAATCAGAGCCTTGGTTTTGTGTTATTGTTAGAGATGGTGATATTTATTACCCTCTCAGAAAAGAATGGGATGAAGAAATAAGATCAGATGACAGGGTTCATTTTTTACCTTATGTTGGAGACTTTGGAATAAGTTTAATTCTAGCTATCATTATTATTATTTTAGTAGTGGCAGTTTTGTTTCTAACAATGCCCTCTCCATCAGACCCCCCAGAAAGCGGTGACCCTGTTTTCTCTATTGATGGAAAATCTAACAAGGCTAGATTAGGGCAACCGATTGAAGATGCTTTTGGTAGAAATAAAATTTGGTGTAGTTATGCTGGCAGACCCTTTGTAGAATATTTTTCTGACAATAGGCAAAGACTTTATCAGTGGTTCACTTTAGGGCATGGGAGATTTTTCATCTCAGATTATCTTATAGGCGATACTTCAATAACTAAAAACCCAAAAGAACCCGCAATAAATACTGGAAGTGTTCCCCTGCCTAATGATGAGTTTTTCGTAGATGTAGATAACTCCATTACAGGTCAATCTGGTTTTAACAATGTTACAACGTGTGAACAGGTTCAAGGAATAGAACTGTTAGGAACTAACCAAGATTTTGGAAACGAATGGGTAGGACCTTTTTCATTGAACCCGCCTAACACTGAGGTTCAATATATAGCTAATGATTTTTCCCTGCCTAACGGATGTTATAGCGTAGATGATGAGGGTGATACCCGATCAGTTGGTATTCATGTTAGATGGGAAATAAGAGCGATTGATAACGCTGGTAAGCCTGTAACTGGAACTTGGTATAATCTGCTAGAAGTAAACAGAAGCTATGCTACAGCACAGCCTATCAGAACAACCTACAAGAGGAACGCACCATTTCCCGCAAGATGGGAAATAAGATGTAAGAGGCTTGATAATGCTTACACTGATACTAACGGAACGGATGTTTGTTATTGGGATGGTGCGAAGGGTTATAGAGGAAACATAACACCAAGAAAATGGTCAACTACAGATAACGAGGGAATGTGGGATTTTCACGTTAGAACAATAGCTTCTCAAAACACTCAAAAAAATAAATTTCAAGTTTTGGCTACAAGGTTGCAACATGTAAGAACTTATCAATTTAATGTAAATGGAACTTGGACTATAAATTATGGCAGAAATCCTATTTGGGCTATGGTTGAAATTCTCCGCAGACCTTGGGGGGCTAACTTGAGAGATGATCAAATAGATTTGGAGGCGATGTATATTGCAGCGGAACAAGCTGATGCAGCGGGAGAAACTTTTGATTGGGTATTTAATCAATCAATGACAGTTTGGGAAGCTATCAAAGTTTGCTGTTCTGTTTGCCGATGCACTCCTATCATGAATGGTGGATTGGTAAGCGTTGTTAGAGATGTTCCGCAATATGTTCCAGTTGCACTTTTCAATAGTGAAAACATTCATCAAAACAGCTTTAAAATTCAGCGTAGAGTTTTTAATAATGAGGCGCATGATGGATTGAAAGCAACATATCTGGATCAAGTAACGTGGCAGAATGAAACTGTTCTAGCTACTCTGGATACTCAGTTAGGATACAATCCTAAAACCATAAATTTAAGGGGTGTTAGTGACAGGGATCAAGCTCAAAAAATGGCAAACTATTTGTGGGCAAGCGAGCATTATAACAGAGAGATAGTAAAATTCAAAACTACCTATTCCGCTATATCTCTAACATATGGAGACTTGATTAAAGTTTCTACTGACATAGCTGATTGGGGGCAATCTGGTCAAATTGAAAAAATAGAACTTGGCAGAATTTTCACTTCATCAGAGCCTTTCGTTTTTACAGAGTTTGTAGATCACAACATTACATTCAGAGATAAGTTAGGTGGCGTTTATGGACCTTTCTTAGTTGTTCCTTACGCTTCTAACCCTCCAGTGTATGAAGACATTTATAAATGTGAACTTGCAGCGGTTGGATCAGTTGACGAAACAAAAATCCCCGTTAATGATGACGTTCTAAAACCACAATATATTTTTGGAGAGGTTAATAAAGACGGGACTATTTGCAAAATAAATAAAATCAGCAATCAAGGAATTGATGAAATAGAAATTGAAGCTGTAGTAGAAAACTACGGAAGATTTCAATTCGATGGAGACACTGCCCCTCCGATAACTTACCCAGATTTAGAACCCGTTCCAGTTCCTCCTAATGTTACAGGCTTACGAATTGTGTCTTGGAATCCTCTTAACAGACAAATTATTGTAGAATGGGATGCTTCGACAAATCCAACTGCTTCAAGTTACCTAACAGAATATGGCTATGATGGTGTGAACTGGATTAGCACAGGATCTAGTCCTAGTACAACTAAAGCTTTCCTTTTACCTGCAGAGATTGACTATCTAACAATACCAATATTAATTTCTGTTACTGGTCTTAATGCAGAAGGCTATGGAGATAGAACTGTAATATCTGAACGGGTAGACACTCCAAACTTGCTAGTAGATGATGAGACACCTTACAATGAGTTAGAAATAGCTAACACGAATGGAATACCTATAAAATTAAAATCATAAAGCAATGGCACTAACAACAAATAAATTCATTATACCAGATGGATCGGTAAATCAAAATATTCAAAAGATGACTTCAAGCAGTCTTGGACCTGCACAACTTTGGGACTTTGGAATTTTTGATTATAGGGACACTCTAACAGCTACAACCCCCGTAGCACTAACAGGGGGAAGCCCAGCAATCCTTACAAACAATTCATCCACTGGAACATTCAAATCTTTACCAGATACGGCTGTAACTGATTTATGGATATCAGCAACAGATAAGTTTGATTTCTCTGAACTGAATATTGGTGACATGGTTGAGATTCGGTTAGATTGTGATGTTACAACTACGCAAGTAAACCAAGATTACTCAATAGATCTTGAATTAGCTCAAGCTACACTTCCTTATACATTACCAATCATCCAAAGCGAGAACGTAAAAACTGTAGGCTCTCACTCCGTTGTTAGATGGATGGGGTTTTACATGAAGGATTTAAATACCATTAACGGAGGGGCGCAATTTATTATTAATTCCGCAAGCAACCTTACTGTTAGGGTTTACGGGTGGTATATCAAATTAACTAAAAAAGGAAGATAACTCTAACAACAAAAATAAAATTATGAAAACAATGGATAAAATTAGATCAATAATTAGCTACTTATCTTTATTGCTGGTTGCCTTGGCAATCTTGGCAATAGGGGCTTGCTCAACTCCTGTTAGCGTTGGCTTTCAAGATGAGGGAATCAAAGGTTCTTATTCAGCTAAAGGGGGAGTGGAATTGGTAGTTGATCTTAGATCTAACAAGTAAATGGGATTTGAGCTAACAGGCATGTCGTGGAATCCTGCGGAGTTTGAATTGTATATTGAGCAAATACCTATTAACTCTTGGGCTAAATCGGTAACTGTTCATCATACTTACTCGCCCAATCTAGCAGACCGCCCTAACGGCTGGAAAACTCAACATTTAGAAAACCTAAGAAACCACTACAAAAATATTCTGGGGTGGTCTGCAGGACCTCACTTGTTCACAGATGAAAAAGCAATCTTTGGTTTGAGTAGTTTATACAAGCGGGGCGTTCATGCTAAGAGCTTTAACAAGGATTCGATAGGAATCGAAATGTTAGGCAATTACGAAAGCGATGATCCTAAAACGGGGAGAGGCTTAGAGGTTGTTAAACTAACCGCTTTAACAGTTGCAATTTTGCTTAAAAAAATGCACCTTAAAGCAGACAATAAAACCGTTCTTTTTCATCGTGATGATCCTAAAACAAATAAAACTTGTTGCGGATCTTTGATAGAAAAGGAATGGTTTTTGTCTTTAGTAAATGAGCATT
>Ga0208134_1001276_pt1 | contig 14772 bp, 9 predicted proteins | sample VirMetDEL_Mar_31_FD_184515 | JGI IMG/M metagenome (GOLD analysis project Ga0208134, IMG submission 184515) | Aqueous microbial communities from the Delaware River and Bay under freshwater to marine salinity gradient to study organic matter... | ecosystem: Environmental > Aquatic > Marine >... | reverse complement strand
CTATATTAGGTATAAATTAAATTATGTCTAAAAATAAAGTTACTAAAAATTCTAGAGAAAAAATTCTAGCACTTGAGAAATCATTAATAAATATTTCAGATGGTGTTAATGTAGAAGGTGATGGAAATAAAATAGTTAGAGACGGTAATATAGCGCCAATAAAACATACTTTTGCAGATGGTGTTTATATTAGACAGATGGACATGAAGAAAGATACTGTTGTAGTAGGAGCAATACATAAACATTTACATGTTTGGTTTTTACTGATTGGTGATGTTACAATAGCAACAGAAGATACAACAGAAGATTATATAGCTCCATGTTATATAGTTTCTACTCCAGGTGTTAAAAGGGTTATATATTCTAATGAAGATTCCATATTTGTTAACGTACATAAAAACCCAACAAACACTAAAGATTTAGATAAATTAGAAAAAGAAATAGTAGCTTTAAATTATAAAGAATATGAAGAATATATTAACAAAAATAAATAGATTATGTCATTTATAGCAACAGCAGCAATAGTAGGTGGAGCGGTAACGGCTGCTGGTGGTATAGCTAAAATGGGTATGTCGTTATCTGGGCGTGGCAAACGTATAGCTGAGCAAAAACAAGCTAAAGCCGAAATGGAAGCAATGAAATCTGAATATAGAAATTTAGATACTAGCAATTTAAATGCTGGCGTTAGAAATGAATTTACTAACATGGAAAACGCGTATGAGGATGTAACTGTAAACCAACAACAAGCTCAGTTTCAGGCTAGACAGGGAGATCAGCAAAGAGCAAACATAATGCAAGGTATGCAAGGAGCAGCTGGTTCGTCTGGTATTGCTGGTCTAGCTCAAGCAATGGCTAACCAAGGTCAATTACAGACGCAAAGGATAAGTGCTAGTATAGGTGCTCAAGAAAGTCAAATACAAAGATTAAAAGCTGGTGAAGCTAGCAGATTACAAGCTCAAGAAAGACAAGGTGAGCAGTACGCTGATGCACAACGTAGAGCGGGTGCTACTGCAGCTAGAGGACTTGAATATCAAAAAACTGGAACATTACTAGGTATGTCGCAACAAAGACTTGGTGCAGCTAACCAAGCTAGAGCAGAAGCAAAAGCAGCGCAGATGAGCGCAGTTGGTGATATAGTTAGTGGTGCTACTCAAGCTGTTGGTGGTATGGGCAAACGTGGAGACGCTGGTGCTCTTGCTAAATACGGAGGCCAAGGCCTTACTGATAGTGGTAAATATATAGGTTTTGGAGATGTTGACGATTCTAATGCTATTTACGATCCAAATAAAAAATAAATAAATTATGGCAAATACAAGTCCAAACGCAGCATTAATAAGAGGAGCTGCTGTAGCAAATAAAAACTATGACAATGTGCCTGGTATGTACGCTGGTATAGATAAAGCAACTAAATCTATTAGTGATTCTGTAATGAATGTTGCTAAAGAAAAAAAGGCAAAAAAAGACGCTATAGATAAAAATTGGAATAAAGCTAGAGATAGTGTGTTAGAGTCTTATGGTAGTTTTAAAACAACTGTAGATTATGATTTTACTTTTGACGAGATCAAGGGTTTAAAAGAAGAGTTGTATGCAGCGCAAAACGAAAATCCTCCTAACCAAAAAGTTATATCGTCTGTTAATGCGAGAATGAATGGTATAAAAAGTGGTATTGATGACGATATAGAGCTTAGAAAAATGCTTGGGGCTATGGATTACTCCAGCGCTATGAGCGATGATGAGAAAGAAATACTAACGGCTTTTGAACTCGAAACTTATACTTTGTCTAGAAACGAAAGTGGGGAAAAAGAATATAATATAAATGGCAATAAATACACTAAAGCTCAAATAGAAGATTTACACCTACCTCTAAACCCAGATTATTCTAATAATTTTACTAAGGTTTTTACTAAAAATGTTAAATCTAGAAAATGGATTGGACCTGTTGTTAAGGCAGAAATAAAAAGTATAATGCCGGAAAAAACAGACGTAAAAGGTTTGAGAGCTTTTGCGGCTGATGGAGTAATGGACCAAAGTTTTTCAGATATGTTAGAGTTTGATACTAAACTAAAAACGGAAATTGATGGTGTTTTAAAAAATGATCCTAGATTTGATACAGACGATACTCCTGGTATAAGCGAAGATGAGTTTATTATGATGAAACAGGCTTTAGTAGATCCTGATCACGAAATCTGGGAAGGTGATCAAAATAAATGGGCAGAAGTAACACATCCACTACTTGCTGACAGACTTACTAACGCTATTAAAAACGAACATAGTAAAGCGTATCCTCCTGAGACTAATAAAAAGACAAGCACAACAGAAACAGATAATTTTAAAAACGACACGGAAACTCCAGCTCCAAATTTAGATAAAGAAACTCACAATAGAAACATGGAGTCACTTAAAGAAACAAACAAATCACTTAACAGAGAAACAGCTTCAATAGCAAGTTACTTAAATACACCTAAATAATATGTTTGAATATAATAACGAAACTTATACTTTAGAATCTTTACAAAAAGGAGCTGAAGAGCAAGGCTTAGAATTTGATGCTTACTTAAAAGGCATGATGAATCTTGGTATGAAAGAAATAAAGGGGGAATCATCACAGGAGGATGTCACTGTGAAGGACGAAAATATGGCATCCAACTCGGAAGATGGTTCTTTGGTTATACAAAAACCTAAAAACGCTGAAGAAGTACAACAAAGTTTATTTACATTAAAAGATACTGTTGATGATAAAAATGAAATAGTTGCCAATAGAACTGTTGAAAAGTATTTTGAAGAACCATTAAAAGGTTTTGACAAATGGTTAGAAGAGAACGGCAAGCAAACTCAAGTGAAAAAAGGTACGGCAAAACAAGGTTATTATTATGAAGGAGAAGCGCTGACGGAATCGCAGAAACAAGAATACCTAAAAGAGTACTTGGGTGAACAGAAATACAGCGAGTATACAGCTTGGGACAACGGAAGCGGTGAACTACCTACTGATAGCAAGGATTTTGACAATGTACTAAACCAAGAAATAACCAAAAGGCAAAAAGAAAAACAACAAGAATATTTAAGAGCAATTCCAGATAATTTAAGAAAAGACGCTTTAGTAATGATGCCTGATATTTTTGGTGGATATTCTAATTTAGGAGTTGAAGTTGGTAGAGAAGATGATGCTAATGAGTTTGAAGAACTTTATGGCAGACCATTGGTTAGAAAAGAATACATGAAAGGTAGAGACGGTAAATATAAACAGTTTATACCGGCTCAAGATAAATCAGGATTTGGTTTAACAAATCAAAAATATGACAACTTATTAGAACAGCAAAGAAAATATATAGAGTTAACCTACAATACGTATAAAAGCGATGTAAAAGCTTATGAAGATAGCGTTAATGCTTGGAATCAAGAAAATAAAGATTTTACAACTAAGCTTAACAAGATGGAATATGACTTTAAAAAGCTTGGAAATGTAGATAAAAACTCTTCGCAACAATCTATAGATGCTCATAACGTTATCGTTAATAATTACAAAGATTTAGTTCGGCAAATGAAAGACAGTGGTCTTGATGATAAATCAAATGAATTGATAGATTTGCAAAAATCATTAAATAGTAGGTATGATGATTTAATGGATAAATCAGAAAAATTTGAAGATATATCAATGGCTTCGGCCGCGTTAGGATTAAACTATGATTTTGGAGAAAGACTTGCTCTACAGCTCGAGTCCGCGTTTTTAGGCGATATAGGTGTTTTAGCCTCTGGAGCTTTGTCAGCACTAGCAGAAGTTAGTAGAATAATACCTGGCGATCAGCAAGACATGGAATTTTATAAACATATAAATGATAATTATAAAGCTTCTATAAATTATAATGAAAGCGTGAAGAATAAAATACAAACGTCATTACCTAAAGCTATAACATGGGAAACTAAAAAAGGAAATATTCGTGCTTATGCAAAAGATATGCTTGCAAATAACTCTCCTAGCGTTTTAACTGCTATTGGTTCTGGTGGGTTTGGTAGTTTAGTAACAAAAGGTATGTCTAGAGCAGCAGCAATCGCAACTAGAAAAAAATTAATGAAAGCGCCAATGGCTATTTTCTTTGGTATGGAGGGTGGTGCAAAGTTAGCTGACATGGAAATAGCTAAAAAAAATGCACCTAAAGCTATTGCGTTTTTTGATCAAGAACTCTTAAGAACTGATTTATCACCTGCGGAAAGACAAGAGTTATTAGGTTTAAGATCAGAACAAGAAAACGCTTTAAATGTAAATCAATTCCAAAAAGCTTTTTCTACAATTGGTTATGGTGGTATAGCTATGTACGCCGAGCGTTTTGGTACATTAAGTTATGTCAACGGGTTAAATCGTTGGGGTACTACAGCTGGGTTAAGTCTTGCTAAAAAAACCCTTTACGGTGGTGCTAACAAAATTTTTAATGTTGGTGTTGAGGTTTTAGAAGAGTCAGCTACGCAGTTAGGGCATAACCTTATTGATATAACCGTTTTAGATCAAGACAAATCTATGATTGAAGGTATTGATACTGAATTTCTTGTTAACGTAGCGTTTTCATCTTTAGCAATACAAGGACCTAGTATGGGTATGAATTCGTATAACGCAATAAAAGGCGAGGTTAAAAGTAGACAAGATATAAATAGAGATAATAAACTCGCTACTGAATTAAACGAAATACAAAACGTGTTAAGTGAGGGCGTCGGAATAAACGCTAAAGATAGAAAAATTTTAGTTGCTAGAAAAAGAGAAATATTAAAAGAAGCTGCTCTTAATGATGTAATAAGTTTACAGCGCGCTTCAAGAATGACTTCTCAAGAAGTTGAACAACTATTTGAAACAAATAGAGAGAACAGAAAAGACATAAAAACGTTAAGAGAACTTGGACAATCTGGAGAAGAAATAGATGCTATTAAAAAGCGAAAAAATGAAATAGCTGATAGAATAAATAAAAGAAACGAAAAAAGAGAAACACTATTATCAAGAGAATCGCAAAGAAGAAGAGCAAAATTAAAAGAGTTTCAAAAAAAAGGACAAATTACAGACGGTAAATTAATGACTGATTCTAGTGGTAAAGATATTGCGCTAGACATGAAGACTGAAAAGGTTGTTGGAACTGAAGAGTATCTTGATCCAAACGCTGAATTTTGGTTAGCTCGACACGAGTACAATGAAGACATTATAAGGGGTTTAGGTAATAACGTTTTTAATTTTAAAGGTGAAAACGCAAGAGAAAACCTTGTTAAATATTTAGACGGTAAAGATTTGATGGAAGAAGAGAAAGCAGCAATTTTACTAGGTTTTGATCAAGGAGCTTATGGTACTAATATTGGTAGTGACGCTATACTGTTTGAAAATTCTATTATACGTGGCATTGGTGCCGGTGGATTTGCTGCAAAAATGGCTTCAGCAACAGCGTTACACGAGACTTTACATATTCAAAATAGAAAAGCCGGTATAGTTAAAGACAATAATATAGTAGAAGCAGCAAGAATAGCGGTTGGAGAGATTAAAAATAGAATAAACGAATTAGCTGAACTTGGAGAAATAAGTAAAAAAGATAAAGCTGCTATTGATAAAAGAATAGCATCGTACGATGGTATGACTGGTGTTATGCTAGAAGAATTAATTAACTTAGCTGGTGATTTAAAAACAGCTGGTATAATGGGTAGAGAATCTTTGTCTTTAGTTCACGCATTTAAATCACTATTAAATAGAGCTATTAGTAAGTTCAACGGAAATAACGATATGTTCTTTATGTTTGATACTGTAGACGATGTTCTTAGGTATATAGATAGTTTCCAAGGTAAATTAGCTAAAGGAGATATTGCTTTACCACCAGAAGAAGAAGAAAAAGCAATAGCTAAACCTTCACTTGCGGTAACACCGCTAGAAGCTATTAACAATCTTATACCGTCTAACATAAAAACGAAAAAAGATTATGAGGCATTCGTACAGGATCGTAGATTATTTCCACCTGTTTTTATGGCTACAATGGAAAATGGCGTAATAAGCAACTATGTTAAATCAAAGTCAATAGGAGACGAGTATAGTGAGGCTATTAAATCTGTTCAAAACAGGCTTACAAACTTTAACCCCGAGGCCACTAGAGCCGACGGATCTATTGTTGGGAGAGAAGGTTTTGGTGAATTTATATTCGCCAATACTAGATTTGGTAAGTTAGACGCTAAAAAAGCTTTAGCTATTAAAGCTGAAGAAACAAAGAGAACTAAAACTATAGACACTAAAGAAGCTAAAGAATTAGTTGATGATACTACAGATGTAACGGACAAAGGTCCTGACACACGTAGAAAGAAAACAAATGTTCTTAAAATTGGTAAGGTTGAAAGAAAAGCAAATACTATAAGAAAAATAGTTAAAGTTAAACCAGGGGATACATTTAAAGAAGTCAGTGATAATAACACTGGTAAAGTAGCTGAAGAAATATTTGACGTACCTGCTAATAAAATTACTGATCCAAAGAAAAACTTAACTTACGCTAAGAAGATAAAAGATGGTATACCAGAGCCATCAGAAGCTGGTAATATACAAGCGTTTTATGGTGATAAACAAACTACTGAACAGTTTGTAAAAATATTACCCACGGAAAACGTCACAGCTAGTGATGCTGATATTAATGAGATTGGAGAAAATATAGATGTTGATAGAGAAGTGTTAGGTAGAGGTTTAGGTTTAACTAATAGAATGTTAAATTATTTTTATAATAAAACAAATAGAAGATCAAAGGGTAAAACCTCACAACCTTTTATATGGGAGTTAAAACCAGAATTTAAAAACCCAACGACAGAAGTTATAAGCAAATTGCAAGAAGATTTAGGTATAACACCGCGTGGTGAATTAAACAAATATGATAGAAACATTGGCCAACTATTAAAAGGTATGGCTAAGTTTCAAGCTCAACAAACATCGTTGTCTACAGCCCAAAGGATTTTAACAGAACAAAAAGCTTCTAAAAAACAAATAGCTAACGTAACAGCTGCTCAAAGTAAAGCTGCTTTTAGTTTAGCTGTAGACATAGGTATTTTAAACGAAGGTGTAGTTGAGCAGGAGTTTGAAATGGATGATATAACTCACGTAGACAAGCTGCTTAAAATAAATAACCAAAAAGGTATATTTAGACACAGAACATCAAAAGAAATAGACGGTTGGTTTGATGCTTTTGAAAATAAGATAATATCAAAAATGCCAGAGTCTGTTATACCTAAAAGTAGGTTAAATACTATACTAAGACCTAGTAAAAGAATTTTTGCAGGTAAAAAGTTTGGTTTAAAAGGAAAAGGTGAAGATAAAATAATAATTACAGAAGGTAAGTATAAAGATCAAGAGATGACTATTGATAATTATTACAATATTAAAAGAAAAGAACTTTTAGCAAAAGATTTAAAGTACGGACAGCCATTCGAAGGTGAAGGGGCGAAATACGTTTATGGAGCTACATATGGAAGTTTGTTTGGGACTACTGAATCTCAGATAAAAAAATCATTTAAAGATGGAACTGTAGAAAAACAAAATAAAATAAACCTTAGCATGCATCAGCAAATGTGGGGTAGAATAAATAAATCTATAGAAGACACTAAAGGTGAGTCTCTTAGAGCTTGGGGTAGTTGGTTAAGTATGGTTGGCCAAGATACGGAGCACCCGCACAGAATGGGCGCTGAGCTTGTTGGGTATTCAAAAAACCCAAAAGGAGTTAAAAACAAAAAAGGAAAAGTAAAACTTTACGAGTGGGAGCACGCTATGCCTGCTACAAGAGCTTACTTATATTTACTGCACAACGCTGCTGATAAAAACCTTGACTTTACCACTTCTTATGGTCTTGTTTCTAACAACTTTAAGTTAATAGCCTTAGACTCTGCTGAAGATTTAAAGCTAAAAGCAGCGGGTAGAACAACAAGTATGGGTCAAGGTTGGAGTGTAATAACTGATTCTTGGTTAGATAGATATTTTAAAGGTGACGTGGGTATAGATGCTAGAACAATAGTTGGATTTGATGGTAGAACTTTTGAGAATATATACAGTATACCAAGGTTGAAACCTAATATTGCACGAAACCAAATGTTCAGTAAAGCTATAAACAAAGCAAGAACAGTTAATCCCGCTAAAGGCATTACAGTTCTAGATTTTGATGATACATTGGCTACAAGTAAATCTTTAGTTATATCTACATCACCTGAAGGTGTTGTTAGAAAACTAACAGCTGAAGAGTTTGCTCAAGAAGGTGCTGATTTACTAGACCAAGGTTGGACACATAATTTCTCAGAGTTTAGCAAAGTTGTAGGGGGTAAAGTTGCTTCGTTATTTAATAAAGCAATGAAATTACAAGGTAAGTTTGGTCCTCAGAATATGTTTGTGTTAACAGCGAGACCTGCTGATTCTGCTCTAGCTATATTTGAATTTTTAAAAGCAAATGGATTAAATATACCTTTAAAAAATATAACTGGTTTAGGTAACTCTACAGCTGAAGCTAAAGCGCTTTGGATGGCAGATAAAGTTGCTGATGGTTATAACGACTTTTACTTTGCTGATGATGCTTTGCAAAATGTACAAGCTGTTAAGAACATGTTAGATCAATTCGACGTTAAGTCTAAAGTTCAACAAGCTAAGATTAAATTTAGTAAAGATGCTAGTGGTACATTTAATGATATAATACAAGAGACTACAGGTATTGAATCACAAAAAGTATTTTCAGAAGCCCAAGCTAAAATTAGAGGTGCTAAATCAAAATACAAAAGTATTATACCGCCATCAGCACAAGACTTTGGAGGTTTATTGTACAACTTTTTAGGTAAAGGTAAAAAAGGAGAACAAGATATGGCTTTCTTTAAAAAAGCTTTAATAGATCCTTTTGCTAGAGGTATAAATGAATTAAATGCAGCAAGACAAGCTTCTGCAAACGATTACGAAAACTTATTAAAACAATTTCCAGAGGTTAAAAAGTTGTTAAATAAAAAAATTGAAGGAACAGATTACACTCACGATCAAGCTGTAAGAATATATCTTTGGAATAAAGCTGGCTTTGAAATTCCTGGTTTATCTAAAAGAGATTTAAACTCTGTTGTAGATTTTGTTGAAAACAATTCTAAAGTTCAAGCTTTTGCTGATACTATTGGTTTAATATCTAAAAAAGAAAATGGTTACAGTGCTCCTGGAGACTACTGGTTAGCAGAAAATATAAAGTCTGACTTACTTAGTGATGGATCAATAGGAGACGCTAGAGCTGAGTTTTTAGCTGAGTGGCAGCAAAATGCTGATTTAATATTTTCACCTGAAAACTTAAATAAAATAGAGGCTATATACGGTAGTAACTTTAGAGAAGCGCTGGAAGATATATTGTACCGTATGAAAACTGGTAGAAACAGACCAGCGGGTGGTGGTAGGTTAATGAATATATATACTAATTGGGTTAATAACTCTGTTGGTGCTATTATGTTCTTTAACATGAGATCTGCATTACTACAAACTATATCTGCTACTAACTATATAAACTGGAGTGACAATAATCCTTTAAAAGCAGCAGCTGCATTTGCTAACCAAAAACAATACTGGAGTGATTTTAGTTACTTGTTTAATTCTGATTATCTAAAACAAAGAAGATCTGGTAATCAAAGAGGTATTAATGAAGCTGAACTTTCAGCTGCAGTTGCGGGTGCAGAAAATAAAGCTAAAGCAGCTATAGCATGGTTACTTAAAAAAGGTTTCTTGCCAACGCAAATTGCGGATAGTTTTGCAATTGCTTCTGGTGGTGCTACTTTCTATAGAAACAGAGTTAAAGCGTACGTAAAACAAGGCATGTCAAAAGCCGATGCCGAACAAAAAGCTTTCTTAGATTTTCAAGAAACTACAGAAGTAGCTCAGCAGTCAGCAAGACCTGACATGATATCACAACAACAAGCATCACCACTTGGTAAGTTAATACTAGCATTTCAAAATACTCCTATGCAGTATGCTAGAATAATGAATAAAGCAGCTAGAGACATATACAACGGTAGAGGTGACATGAAAACGCATACATCTAAAATTATATACTACGGTTTTGTTCAAAGTATAATATTTGGGGCTTTACAATCAGCGTTGTTTGCATCATTAGACGATGAGGACGAAGAGAAGTTTGATAAAAAGAAAGAGAGAATACTAAACGGTATGGTAGACTCAGTTTTATCTGGTATTGGTTATGGTGGTAAAGCTGTTAGTACAATGAAAAATACTTTAACAACATTTTTAGATCAAAGAAAAAGAGGTTTTAATGCTGATCATACGTATACTATATTGCAATTATTAGGTTTCTCTCCACCTATCGGGTCTAAACTACGTAAGGTATATTCATCAATACAAACAGATAAGTTTAATAAAGACGTATTTAAAAGAAGAGGTTTAACTTTAGATAATCCAATTTGGTCTGCTGTTGGTAACGTGGTAGAAGGCGTAACAAACGTGCCTTTAGGTAGATTATCACAAAAAATGCTAAATATAGATAATGCTTTAGATGCTAATAACAAATGGTGGCAAAGAGTAGCTTTAGTTTTAGGTTGGAACACTTGGGATCTTGGTATTAAAGATGCTGATATTGAAGGTATAAAAAAAGAAATTAAAAAAGAAAAGAAAGTTAAAGCTAAAGAAAAGACTAGAATAAAGCGAGAAGAAAAGAAAAAAGAAAAAGAAGAAGCTAACAAAGCTATAATAGAAGAAAACAAAAAGAAAAGTAAAAAAGATGGTTTATGTTCAGCTGTAAGTAAAGGTGGTAAAAGATGTAAGAAAAAAGCTATAAACAACGGTATGTGTACTGTGCATGAAAAAGCAGAGCAAAATGAATCTGGTAAAAAAACACAATGTACACACATAAAGTCAAGTGGTAAAAGATGTGGTATGAAAACATCTAGCAAATCAGGTTTATGTTACTACCACGATTAGGTAAACAATACAAAAAATAAGTGATAATAAAAAGATGGTAAGAAAACTAATAATATCGCTGCTATTAGTGTCTAACGTAATAACAGCGCAAACATTTGGATTACAAGAAGCTAGAGACTTATTAAAGTTCTCTACGTTTTATGCTGCTGTCAATGGTGGAACATCACTTTCTGATATCAAAGTATTCTCTGTAGATAACGGTTTATCTACGCAGACTATTTCAACTCCTTATGATTATAATTTTACCATAGGATTACGTAAAATCGCTAGGTTTGGCTATGAAAATAAAGCGCAGACTTTTTATGATGGAACTGAATCTAATTATAGTGATGCGGCCACTGTAGGTAAAGTAAAAGGGGTTGAATACTTATTTGAAGCTGATTTTAAAAGACAAGAAGGTGTAGATTACATAGATCAACATCATTTCATTAGATATAGCTCTGATGATGGTTGTCAAGATAAATTATGCATAAACGTATTCGCTCTTAAGCTTGAATACTTACAAGATGGTTTTGCTGATATAAAATACTTTGAAGCATCTGAAAGGTATAGATTAAAAATTGGTAGAAACTTTTCGGTAAACATCGGAGCAGTACAAAGACTTGCTGAACCTTACGGTTACAACCCGTTGGATGAGTGGATGTTGGATAATGGTAATTTACATTACACGTATTTAGCTATAGAAGAAGGTTATAACATTGATGTAGCAAATGGTGAATACTATAATCCAGAAGGCGAATTAGTTGCTACTAGCGCTGAAGTTTGGGAGGCGGTTGTAGTACCAGAAGTATTATCAGATTACACTCAAAGAAAAAGAAACGAATTAGATAACAAGATACAACAGTCAGCAGTTGTTGGTTTTGACTTTTATAAATATAGTAAGTCAAAATGGTTACACATGTGGGGAAACTTTATGCCTTGGCATTATAATGATGGAGGTAGTTTTTCATACCACAATTATGTAGATGGACAATGGTTTGATTATTCAGCAGGTTTAATAGCTGGGATAAAAGTTAACAAAAATCTAGGTTTGTTTGCAGAAGGAAAATACAATAAGTACTGGAATAGAGAGTGGTACGACTTTAAATTAGGATTAAACTACGTAATATTTTAACATGGCATTTAACAAAAAATTTTGTAAAACAGGTATAAGCAAGTCACCTTTCAAAGATGTAGACACTAAGCTAGCAGATAGAGTTTATAGTAAAGCGAAAGTTGATGAAAACTTAGTAAAAAAAGGTTATCATACTGAAGGTAAGTTAAGAGGTAAAAAAAATACTTCTGATAAAGGTGCTAACTCAAGTTTAAACAACGCAATGACAGATAATTTTATATAATGGCGAAAGAACTAAACGAAGACACAGGATTTCAAGTAAGCATAAAAAGCTTAATAGCTATAGGTTTTGCTATGGCAACTATAATAGGTATGTGGTTTGCTTTACAAGCAGATATCGCTGAAGCCAAAGAGCTACCAGCACCACCATCGCCAGAAGTTACGCGTATGGAGTTTGATATGAAAGATCAGATGATTCGTAATACTATTATGGATACCCAAAAAGACGTGCAAGAAATAAAAAAGTCGCTAGAAAAAATTGAAGATAAATTATATGATAGATAAACTAGATACCACCTGGAAATTGTTTGGAGCCTACGTACTTGTTATAATTTGCATGCTAGTGTCTAACGTAGTCTTTGGCCAAATACATGTATCACAATTCAATGCTGAGTGGAATAAATCAAACGGAGTTGCTTGGGTTCAAGATTTAAAAGAGTGTAAGACTATATCTTATGTTGATATAAGTACAAGTCCCGAGTTACAAGCTAAACATAAAATAGCAGTTATACCTACTATCATAATATTTAAAGATGGCGAAGAAGTTGCTAGATTTCAAGCTGATCTTAGTTTTAAAATGCTAGCAACAAGAAAAGAAGTGCAAGAAGAAATAGATAATCAATTAATGAGTGACTTTTAATTATGGCTTACACGCAAAAAAATAATCCTTTTATAACTATGTCTTCTGAAGGCTGCAGATGTAGTGGTAAGTGTAATTGTAATTCACCATTAGAAAAGAAAAGATTAAGAAAAACAACTAAAGGCAAAGGACGTAACTTTAGAACAACAGAAGAAGGCGCTGGGATGACTTCTAAAGGAGTTAAAGCGTATAGACGTAGAAATCCTGGAAGTAAGCTTAAAACAGCCGTAACAGGTAAAGTTAAAAAAGGTAGTAAAGCTGCTAAACGTAGAAAATCATTTTGCGCAAGATCAAAAGGTTGGACTGGAGAAAGAGGCAGAGCAGCAAGAAGAAGATGGAGATGTTAATACAAATTAAATAAATGAAAAAATTACTATTACTATTATTACCGTTATCAATATTTAGTCAAAACTCTTATATAGTAGTTGAGGCTCAGTATGATAGTTTTGGCCCTACGGAGTCAGAGTTTTACATTACAGATGATAATGGCGATACTATATTACATCACGTACCTACGACAAATTTTGAATACTATATAGATACTGTTTGGACTAATGCTGGTTCTCACACGGTTATAATGCTAGATAGTTATGGTGATGGATGGCAATCAACGAGTATGGCTGGATCGTTTAGAGCTTGGAACGATTGTCAAGATACTATAGTAGAGTTTTTATGTAATCCTAGTAATGGTTTTGCTACAGAAATAATAAACTTTAACTTAGGTCCTTGTGCTCCAAACGCACCTCCACCACCTGTACCTTGCGTGCCAGCTAAAGTTATTATAAACTTAGATCAATATCAAGATGAAACATCTTGGGAAATAACAGATACAAATGGTATTGTTTATGCTTCTAGCAGTGGCTATGGAGCTAATCCTGACTACGCTACGGTTATAATACCAGTATGTATACCTAAAGGTCCATTGAACTTTACTATATTTGATTCTTATGGAGATGGTTTAAATGGAGCTATATGGCAAGGACAAGATGGTTCTTACTACGTAAAGCAATGTAACGATACTTTAGTATATGGTAACGATCCTGCTTTTGGTAGTGATTCTACACACGTATTCGCATCTGATTCATGCCCACCAATATTAGGTTGTACTGATAACGATTATGTAGAGTGGAATCCATTTGCTAACTTAGATGACGGAAGCTGTCAGACACTTAAAGTATTTGGTTGTTTAGATACAACTATGTTTAACTATGATGCGAACGCGAATACAATGGAACTTATTGATACTTGTGTTTACACTTTAATACTACACGATTTAATGGGTAATGGTTGGGTAGGTTCAAACTTAGAGTTAGTTCACCCTGATACATCTTATAACTTTACCCATAATGGTACTTTTAATGATATTCACTATGTAGGACTTACAGCTCCAGATCCTATAAGATTTATATTTTCAATTGATCCGTTAGCACAACTAACAACTATAGAGTGTGGGTTTACTCTGATTAATCCAGAAGGAGATACAATGATTAGTATTCAACCTCCTTTTATACAACCACTACTACCTTATTTCCTTATCACTAATTGTGGTAACACATGTGAAGAAAAGATATTTGGATGCTTAGATATTATGGCTGTTAACTATAATGATACAGCTAATACATCGGACACAAGCTGTTATTATGTACCAGGTTGTACAAGTCCAACGTACATTGAATATAATGCTTTAGCAGACTATGATGATGGATCCTGTGACGTCCCTGTGGTTCTAGGGTGTATGGATTCAACTGCGTTTAATTACAATCCATTGGCTAACACAGAGCTAACCGGCTCTTGTATTGCTATTGTTACTGGTTGTATGCAGCCTTTGGCTTTTAATTATAATCCAAATGCTAATGTTGCTGACACGTGTAT
>Ga0208134_1001270_pt1 | contig 14813 bp, 25 predicted proteins | sample VirMetDEL_Mar_31_FD_184515 | JGI IMG/M metagenome (GOLD analysis project Ga0208134, IMG submission 184515) | Aqueous microbial communities from the Delaware River and Bay under freshwater to marine salinity gradient to study organic matter... | ecosystem: Environmental > Aquatic > Marine >... | reverse complement strand
GCTTCCCCTACACGTTTGCAGTTTTTTATTGCGTCCGTAACTAACTCTGGACGCCGTGTTTTTAAAACAAGAGCTTTATCTTTAACTATCTTCATGCTTTGGAAGTCTTCTTTTTGCGCTCGCGCGCACTGGTTTCAGATACAAGGTTGCCCTTGGAGTCACGCTTGAAAGAACGGTTGCGGCTTGCTGTCTCTACTCTAGTACCGTCAGAGTTCTTGCCGCCTTTGTCCATTGCTTTCTTATGCGCAACATCGTTACCGTCACCCTTTGATACCTTGCCTTCTTTCTCAGCCTTACGGCGTGCGGCATTGCGTTGGGCGCGCTTCTTCTTTTGTTCTTCCGTGCCTTGGTACTTAGCGTACTCGGCTTTGTAATCTCTTTGCTTAGCCATGTTGTTATTCCTCCACGCCGTTAGCTTCTAACTCTAAGCGATTGTTTTCTGCTTCTAAAACTTCGTAGTTGCTAACTATTCTACTCTCGTCTAGTGTTGGGTGGTTTAAAGAAACAACAACATTCCGCGTAAACTCTAAGCGGGGGAATTTTTTATTTAATCTTTGTTCCCATTGGTCCATGGTATCAACATCAGCCATGTGTTCTACGTAAGAGTTTTCTCCAACATTAACTATTAAAGCATACATATTTTAATCCTCATCTTTTCCTATGGTGTTCACATGAAGTTACTGGGCACCAACCACACAGAGGCCCACTGATTGCATTCCAGACGCCGGACTCTTGTGCAATCTCAAGTCTTTCTAGCACAGGTTCGAACGCACCGAAGTACTCTTGCTTCTTTTCTACTACGTGTTCTTTCTGGACAAACTCTTTGCTAACAACGAAAGCTAACGCCGACTTGATCCTTTTTAATTGTGGGAAGTGCGTAAACAGACCCGCAGCCACAGCGTCTAGCTGTTTAGTATCCGCGTACTTTGCATTCTTACTTGTCTTGTAGTCTATCGAATGTGCCGTATCCCCGTTGATTATTACAAGGTCAGCTACCCCCCGCCACCACACATCGTCGGAGTAAAAATCTACAGGCGCATAACCTTCGTCTGTCTTAGCGACTCCTAGCCTTAGCTCACAATGCTTTTCGCCTTCTATTTTATCTAACGCTTCTAGCACATTGTTTATAAAAGCAAATTTCTTAGGGACTTCTTTTCTATCTCTGATAAACTCTTCCGCTGCTGTGTGTACTTCCTGCCCGTATACAGTAGCAGTGCTGCCTTTGTCTTTAACATCTCTGGCTATTTTTAGATGGTAGTATTTTTTAGGGCATTGCTTGAACGTGTTTAAACTACTGTAAGACCATGCAGTCATAAGGAACTTCCTCTACTTAATTAAGCCTTTGCGGCGCGCTAAGTTTATCAACGCTTCGTTCATCTCTTTCTTGTCTTGCGCTTTCTTTGCCATGACACACTCATAGCATCGCCAGTCCGCACCTTTATAATACTTGTGGAGTATACCTTGTTTAACCTTCTGTTCTTTTTCGCAACTATCGCACTTCATTAATATTGTTTGCCTACCAGCTCTTTTCATCTGGTCGAACTCTTCCCTACTATTTCCGGTGAGTCCCTGCACTGCTGCGCCTAACGGTGGTTCGTTGTACGATCTCATATCAACCCCCTCTCTTTTAGAATTTCATAGTTCACTGCGTGTGCGTCTTCTATTTCTTGTTTGCTTTGCCCGTGGTACGGCACCGCTAAGTTCTCACTTACTAGTGCGGCATTGATTGAAGTCCTGTCGCTTAGCATGATGACTCCTAAGTACCGCCCGAACTTACCTTTCTCTCTGGTAGTTAGGGTGTATGTTCCTCCGACGTGCAGTGCGTCCTCGACAAACTCCTTTGCCAAGATTCCGGCAGCTTTCTCTTCTGCATCTCGTGTGCGGCACTCTGGAGTATCAATACCATAAAGACGTATGCGCTCACCGCACTTCCAAGTATCAAAGCCAAGATCAATATCAACATCTACTGTGTCTCCATCAACGACTCTTACGATCTTGCAATTGTATTCATACATTTATTCGTTGCCGCCTTTGTTTTTTGTAGGGCGTACCGCGCCTACGTCTCGGTTGGTTGGGTCGGTTAGCGAATCAAACCGACTGCCAGCAAATTTTCTCTTCGGGCCTTCGTCTGGTGTAAACGCGCGAGGAGGGCACTGTGTTACCTTACCCCCTTTAGCTAAATAGTCTCTAAGTTGTTGGGCTAGTTCTTCGCGCAAACGGTCGCGTTCTTCGTCGGTTAGTTTATCTACTCTGGTTGTGGTCACTAGTTAATACCCGTATAAAAAATATGCTTGTTAATCTTAGTAGTTATCTCGCCGTTGTATGCCCACTGAGGGAACACCTTTGTACTATGGTAGTGAGTCGCGCCTTGTGTAGTATCCGATACGAACCCACTTAAGTGCGCAATGTACAGCGAGTTAAACCATGCCTGTTTGTTCCTTGGCTCGTCTGACCTACCGTCACAATAAAAACTAAACTGGCACTTATTTCTTATGGGTATACCGTTCCAGTAGTACCCTTGCTTAACCACATCACACGCATTGTCTGGGTAACGTGGGTCTTCAATTCTATTTTGGATTACATGCGCTACAGCAATTTGCCCGGCTGTCGGTTCACCCCTTGCCTCGAAGTACACGGCCGTAGCCACGCACATAAGAGCAGGGGTAATCATCTGTACACTTCCTGTGTTGTTAAGCAGCGTATTGTTTTCTTAGCCCGCATACGTGTTTCAGTATCGAAGCTAGCCCACTTACTTTTAATTAGCGCAATGCTCAATAAGTTAAACGCTTTTTCTCTAGGCGAAAGGCGGCGGGGTGGTTTTATACCATAGCTATCTATTACAAACATGGCTATCTCCTACTCTTCTTCTTCGTCTCTGTGACAGGCTCTGTTGTGGGAACAAATCAAACAGGCGTCGAAGGCGTCATAAAAAGGTTTCCTACATATCTTTGATGGAGAGGCGTTAGCGCACTCGCATTTTTCTGGCATAGACAAACTACTGTCGATTGTTTCAGTGGAGTATGACATCAGGCACCTCGTACTCGTAGTTAACGCACTTGCTGTTGGTAGAGAATATATCTGCTCCGTTGTTAATATGAAACCGCATTGCTGTATCTGTGTGCGGGGACATAGTTATTACCGCGTCTACCTCTGGGTGCATTATAGGCGCGGCTTCAAGCAGGTTGTTAATTAGTTTTCTTCCGTGTCCTTTCTGGTATGACCAGATTGAGTAAGGGCACAACACCGTGCCCAACTCCCCGTGCGTTTCTTCACGTTCTTTTAGATGTTCTTCTATCTGCTTGGTTTTACCCATAGCAATTAGCTTTAACTGGTACTCATCTTGCGGAACAAACTTGCAAATTATTGTGCAGACAACTGCGGCTATCTCTCCCGTCTCGTCATTAATCTCTGCGTACACGCGGAACGGGTCTTCAAACCGCACGCTGTTATCCTTGAACAACTTAGAGCGTACCGGGTCGTCCTCTATCAGATACGCATGGTCGGCAGCATTACACTTTATCAGCATCTTCGAATTCCTCGAGTATGGCTTCTAGTTTTTCCACCGCCTCTGCTGCACGTTGTACTAGGGCAACAAGTTCTTCGGCATCAGCGCCATCTACTTCTATTGTTATCTTCATTCTACCTCGTGCAGCTCAATCAGCAGGTCGATGCAATGCTTAGCCTTGAGTAAGTCAGCTAGCGGATGGCCCTTTAGCTTCCATCTGGAAATGTATTTCACTACGTTACCTTCGAGCAAAGACAAACCGTTCTTCTCTGCGTATTCAGCAGGTTGGATTATCATGCTCTTGTAGTGGTTACCTCCCGTCTGTTTCGTCAGTGCGCTGTCCTTCTTTGGTTCCTTTGTCACTCTTGGTACTTCTGCTGTTAACATTCTCTTCTTCCTTCTGTTTTGGTTTCTCAAAGATTTTTGCCCAGTTCTCCCCGAACTCGTGCATCGGTACGAACGTGGGTCTACGTCTACTTCCTTTACCATTCATTTGTTTTCCTCTGTTACATGCTTATGTTTTTTACTGTGTAGTCTTTAGCTACAAAGCCCTTCCTGCTCCCCTTTACAAAGGATGCCCTAACCCAAATCTTTCTATCTTTCCACCTTCTTATATGCCCTCGGCGCATGTGACTCCTTTTACCCCCACCGCCTACACCGTCAGACGTAGAGAAAGGAGTATCCCAAACCTCTCCGCCGATAGAAAGGACGTGGTAGCTATTAAACCCCCCACTCTGCTTTCTTTTACGCCCTTGGACGTTAGAAGATATTTTTTTATCCACCCTATGTGTTTTCGTACCTTCTAAACTAAGTAAAGTACACAACGCGGTTATATCTGCTATTGCGTAGCGATATTCTCCTACAACCGCTGCCATACGGTTTACGACTGAAGTTCTGTAGAAGTCGGCTACATCAAAACCCTCTGGAGGCAGGTGCATAGAAGCCACTTCCATACCAGCGGTCAATACGTTTATAGCGTCAGACGATAACTTAACAGCATACGTACCGTCTTCGTTGGGGCTGTAGTCAACCTCGTAGGTTTTTGGAATCCATGTGCCGCCCTTATAAGGCATGTAGTCAAGTCGTCTTACGTATATGACACCGTTAACTTCAGGTTGTGACGCAAGCACAAGAGACCAAGAAGATTTGTTTTCTTTCACCACCTCTGTAAGTTCATGCATTTGCACCCGAAGATTTTTTTCTTCCTCCATTATTTTTGGAGAAACGTGAGCAAGCGTGAGTTCGGCGCTAGCTTTCATAACTTCCGCAGGTATCTCACAAAGTACTGCTATACTTGGGTAAGGCAGATTTACGGGTTCATGCGGGTAAAAAATGTCATTGTTTTCAACCGCAGTGCTAAGGTTAGGCACGTAAAATTTAGTAGCCTTATTTAAGTCGGCTAACATTTTCTTCATAGCTTCTCTACGATCTTTGTGTATATGCTCGTACTTCTTAGAGAGCGCTCTTTTTCTTAGCTCCCCCTCCGCAGCTTTAAACTCCCCCCAGTGGTTAGGTGCTTTCATCATCATCTCCTAGGGTACTGGTATCAGTCTTCTTGGTCTGCTAGGTACTCAGCACGCTCGCGCTCAACCTCGAAAGGGTTTGCGTAATCTTCTTCAAGAGTATCGAGGTAGCGCTCAAGGTCTACCATCACTGGGTCTTTATCACTCATCGTTATTCTCCTTATTAAATTAAAGGCCCGTAGCGTGGGCTAGCCGGTGCACACAAGAGGCGGAGGACATGCCTATGGAGGTGCCATTCTTCTTTGTACACTGCGGGTGTTTTCTGGCTATGAGGACCTACCCACCGCCCGCTGGGATATACACACTAACATTCTCCGTATGAAGCTCCGAACCCACCTTCGCAGTCCAAGGGTAGACCCTCTGCCCAATCAGGCGTCTGCTTCATACATTTGTATATGTACTGCATTGCTTCTTCGGCTTCTTGCTCGGGGGCTATACAACCTACCGCATCATGCACAGTCATAACCACCTTGAGTTTCTTGTTTATTAAGAGTAGATGATGCCCGATTATAAGCCTAGCAAGAGCTTGGCACAGGTTCTCCACCACCTTCCCACCATAGATACGGTTTGGGATAACTGCCCTCCCCTTCTTAGTGTCGTAGACTAACTCCTGCCTACCTGTCTCCTCATCTACACGTTGGCGCAGGTTGGGATACTGTATGTACAGACCATTGGGCAGTCTTATACCCCGTTTGCCTTCCACTGTGAGCAGACCACCCCTACCTAGCGTTACGGTTTGATTCCTTACCATAGCGGTGAGTGCGTCGTTACAAGTGCGCCACAGCCGTGTGATAGCAGGGTTAGCCCCCCTGTATATGCGTATGATCCTCTCACACTCGTCTTGGGCAAGCTCTACCCCCATAGACTTTAGCTGCGCTTGAAACTTAGCAGCACCCATACCGTAACCGCAACCTAGTATCGTGGTTTTACCAATGAAGCGTTCGTCCTTTGTTATCTCGCTCTCGGGTTTGCCGTATATAGAGGATGCCATAACCTTGTACACATCCTCACCTCGTGCAAACGTACCCACCAGATTATCCTGTTCTGCGAGCCATGCCAAGGTTCTTGCTTCAATTTGTGAAGAATCGCAGTCAAGAAACGCATAGCCATGCGGAGATAACATAGCGTTCTTAAGTATCGAGCCACGGGGTAGGTTCTGCATGTTGATCTTATCGTCCCCGCCCCACCGTCCGGTATGCGCTGCGTAATAACGCAAAGGGATTGGCAGAGTACCTCGGTTACCGATGTTGATAAACCGCTCTGTCCGGGTCTCCTCGATTGTAGACTTTACCCCTAGACGTGCGCTCACAAGTATCTGCACTATGGGGTTCTCATGTTCTTTAAGTGCTTGAAAAGCCTCATCAGTTTTAGCAAACGCTAGGGTTTCTTTGCCAGTGGTAAGACTGACCTTAGTGGGCGGTACTACGCCCTGCTCTTTAAGTAGCTCCGCAAACTGCGGGTTACTCATGATCTGCTCTCTTGTTACCTTAGCCTTACCTAACCACTCTGCCTTCTTTTCCTTGAGTTCTTCTAGATGGCTCTCCAACAAGAAAGAGCCTACTTCTAGTACCGGCTCGGTGAACATTCTCAGGGTCAAATCAATCAGCTTGAGTTCGACCAAAGGGAATCCCTCAGCCATCAGGCACTTAAACAACTTGTAAGTAATAGCTGTGTCATTCTTACAGTACCCTGCGTACGCATCTAACTCTTCTTCTGAAAAGTCCGTGCGGTGTTTGCCCAAGGCGTTGAGAACTTCTGTACCCTTCTTTCCGATACCGTAGTACTCAGTGAGTGCCTTCAGACTACCACCTACTTGAGTGCCGTGTATTGCCCGAGCCATCGACAAGGTGTCTGCAATGCGAGCAGGTTTTATATCAAAACGCCAACTCAAAATAGCCATGTCAAACATAGCGTTGTGCGCAACAGTTAAAGAGTTTTCCCAATCGAACTGTTCAAGAAATTCCCGCGTTTCTTTTTCAGTTCCCGAAAACCATGTGTTAGAACTGACACTACTATCATCTTCTTGAACTGAAACTCCGATGACTTCGAACTGTTCGTCCCGTATGTACTCTTCAGTAGTGAGTTTAGACAGGCTATAAGCTCGGTCATAATAGGTCTCAAAGTCTAGCGTTATTATTTTCATTACAACCAACCTACTAGCGTAAGTCCTTTGTGCTGCACTATGGAAAGCGTGGGAAAGTCCTCACAATTTTCACAGCTAAATGTTATGGTTAGCCCGTCTCTCCTACTGCTTGGGTTGCCGTGCATTTGAGGGAGGACAAAACAACCGCCATCTTTCATAGCGGAGGTATGCAAACCGTGCGTTGCATCTTCTTCTCTAAACCAAGAGTCCACACGTTCTTGGTGCAGGTTCTCACCTCCACATGCGGGGCACTCTAATATACTACCGTCTGCTACCATCATCGCGTCATCAAATTTTAAGGGTTGCATGTATTAAATCCTCTAGATCGTTTATATTGTTTTCGTTTATAACAAGTGCAGTGCCACCCGACTTGCGGATCGCAGCTATCTCCATGTCTTGTAGTGCAGTGGTCTTGCCTTTACCTGCCTTGCATTCGACAGCGAGAAAGCTACCGTTAAAGCAACAGATAATATCAGGCACGCCGCTGCGACCCATACCAAAAGTAGTGGGGAAAAAATAGTAAATGCCGTGAGACTTAAGAATCTTCACGACTTTGTCTTTGACTTTCTTCTCTGGGGTATTTGCCATGCGGCTAGTATGAAGGATAGGGTTTACAGTGTCAACCCTTTTTTAGGACAAAAAAAAGCCCCGCACTAGGCGAGGCTTTGGGGGGAGGAGTTTAGTTTAAACTAAACTGGTTGGCGGTTTATACATAAGTAACTTTCTATAGGCACCGTTGGACGAGCTAACTTAATCCCTACGTTGGGTATAAACTCTCTGTGCGAAGCTAACTTCAGCAGACCTATCTGTGCTCTATACTCAGAAGGAACTTCTTCGACTCGTTCAACACGAGCAGCGGCGACTCCTTCGGGAGTGGAACGCTTAACCAAATACCCTGTTGGAGTTTTCAACAGCACAGCGCATTCAGACATATCTAACAGAGTACAGTTGTCGAAGTACTGTAACGCTTCAGTTTCTATTGCGCTTAGTTGAACTTCTGGTAAAGCGAGCATGGAGTAAAGTTCATATCGCTTCTCCTTGGTAGCCGTTTGAAAGAAGTTGTACAGTGGTTCGTCCAGTACACCGCGCAAACTTTCTAGCGACTGCTCGTAAGAATTGCTCGTTAATCTATCCAACCTGCTAGCGTAGGTCTCCATTAACTCTACGTCCGTGTCTGACCTAAAGTATTTTGCAAATACCTTTACTGCTTTGCTTAGGTCGGCGGTCTTAGTTTTTTTGCCCCGTTTGTCCGTCATACGAGGAGACCATAGCTCCAACACCACCCGATTATACTCCCCTATAAAGTCTAGCTTGACCGTGCCCACTTGGTGCTCGTACACATCAAATACCTCTACTCTTCTGGAGTTCCACACTCTAAAGGTCAGTTTAGGGAAAGCGTGTGCTACACGGTCTATAAAATTATAGAGTAGCTCGTGTGTCAGTTGGTCTGCTGCTGCAACGCCAAAGACTTGCTTGTCGTGGTACATATATACATTTTGCATGTCTGCCTCCTACCACTCGAATTGTTTAAGAATGGAATCAACCTTAGTCTTCATATCCTCACGGATAGCAGGTGATTCTTTTATCACGTCGATGTCAGCCCCTGTTATTGTACGTTCTAGCATAACTCTAGCGCGCTCCAGCTCAGGGTCGTTAGTAATGTTGAGGTGCTGCAACATATCGCACAGGTCTTTCGGATTGCTGACAAAGCTGTCGTAGAATCTCTTCTGCTTGTCGTCGTCTGTCTCGGTCAGCTTGTCGCTCATACCCGCTAACATCTTGTGCATCCTGTGCCATGCTGCATCCATCGCGTGCTTAGTCTTCTCTTGGTTCTCTGCCTCCAACGAAGCCCGCAGTTCTTCCATGTCCTCAGCGGGCAGGTCTAGATACAAGTGCCCGCTGTCAGGTACAGCTTTGATGGTTAACCTCCAGTCATACTTAGAGTAAACCACATCAACCGGCGGGTAATCTGCGGGGTTGTACATGGCTCCCAAATAGTTAGCTGAAGTTTCCTTAAGCGCTTCGTAGTTGTCGCAAATATAATCGCGGCGCCTTAAGAACTCGGTACGCTTGCCATTGAAGTCTGCCTTGAACGGCAGTAGCAAACGGGTAGTTAGAATGCGATCTCCCATGTCGTCCCAAGGTAGCGTGCGTGCGGTGTACTCGTTGCGAGAGTTGTTAGCGAACTTGTTTAACTGGCTTACATGGGTAGAGCCAACCATAGTGTCTTTGATATACTTGCCTGCTTTCTTGTCCGCACCAGTGGCAGCGGAAACATTCTCGCTCTGGTGCTTGTCGATCTTCCTGCCTGTCCAAGTGGAAATACTTAGGCGTACTAATACTGCGCTTGATGAAATGCTCATAATCTTTCTCCGTAAAAGTTAGGTAGGAGTTTAGTTTTAGCTAAACTCCGTTGGTTGTTGTTACTTCTTGCGTCCTGCAAGTTTAGCTACCGCGAGTGCTGCACTAGATATTGCTTGTACTGAGTGCATACCAGACTCAACATCTTGCTCGTAAGCATGGTAGGTGTAGAACGACTCACCTCCGTCCTCACCCCTGTTGTACTCATTAGAAAATACAAGACACCCAGCAAGCACATCGGTTATGCGCTCTAACTTCTCCGCGTCTACTACATACTTGGTGTTGTTCACGTCTACTATAAAGTTCATACTCTTCGCTCCAGTTTGATTGTCTTGCCCACAGGGGCAACGATGTCGTTGTAGTTATTGTGTATACCCCACAGCACAGGGTGATCCCAGTTACCCCACCCCATTACCTCGCCGTCAGTCAGCACGATGGTTGCATCAGGCTTGATCTTCTTCTCGCGTAGATAGTCAGCTACACAAGTCGGGTCTGTACCGCCTCCACCATGAGGTCTAGTCAGAGTGCGCCAGTTCTTGAAGGTACTGCTTGTATACTCCTCGTGCGCACAGACTGAACCGTCCCAGTAGATCAGGTGTATCTTGGCTATATCCAGTTGCCTAGCCAGACCCTCCACTTCAGACATACACACCTCGAAGGAGTCATCGAAGAACATAGACCCAGATACATCAGGCGCAACCACTAGCTCTTTGACACAGTTGCCACGCAATACAGGTAACACGATCCTCGAAGTGACCCATGCCCTACGGTCTATGCGAGCGAAGCTAGCCTTGATGGGTTTAGTACAGGCTGCTCGAAGGAAGTGCTTCATCTGCTCAACCCAATCTACTTGCGGGGCAAGCAGCGAACCAAGATCGAACGCACCACCAGAAGTACCCTTACCTGCTTTCTTTGCAGCCATGAGACCTTGGCGTATCGCACTACCGATGTCAGCTTTGAGTTCTTCCTTCTCCTCGGCTGTCATATCCTTAGCGCCTTCCCAATCGTGGTCATCTAGCCCGCTACCTCCACCACCTTCGCCGTCACCCTCGTCATCATCCTGCGACTTCTCGGCGTACAAGATTTCAAATATCTTCTTGATCGGCATGTCAGTGAACCGTGTGTCATAGCAGCCTATGGGCTTGCCCTCCTCATCACGAGGCATAGCTACAATCTCCTCGTTGGGGTCTGCCGCTACTATGTTGAGGTTTATCCACTGATCCATCGCCTCGTTCGCAGTGCGTGCACATAGCTTGTTCAGCTTCTCGTATATCTCAAGATGCCTACCTGCCTTGTGGTAGTTCTCATGCAGGTTAATAAACCCTGCGCCCTTGTCACCCCACTGGAAGATGAAGTCAGGGTTGTACTTCTCGTCCCTGCCGTTAGTGCACGCTGTGGGTACATCTCGTGTGAACTCCCTCGTGCCTGTCATCATGATCGGACCAAGCTCAACAAACTTGTCACTCCGCATGATCTCGATGCGTTTCCGCTTGAAGGCGCGTGCCTTCTGGTCATCAGTCATATCCATAATGTTTCTCCTGTTTAGTTTTGACTAAACTCAAAGTAAGTCTTGGTTGCGGTCAGCCCACTCGGCAAACGCGCGTGAAGTAAAGGCAAGCCTACGCTTGGCATCGGTAGAGTTAGGACCCGCTAGACTCACACCGAATATCACTTGGAACTCCTCAGTGTCGTACCCTGCGTCCGTCCTGCTTATGTAGGTCATGAACGCATCGAGGTCTTCCTTGTCTTTGATATGCTCCACCGCACTGAACGTCAGTACCGCACACGCACCCACATTCGGAGGTAATGGCGCTGTCCTAGGGTGCGCTTTGATCTCACTCCAAGGGGTCATGCTCTCGTGGTGCTTGATGAAGTGCATCAGTGAGTCAGTCGCAGCCGCACCGATTGTGCCTGTCAACGCTACGCGTAATGCATTGCGACTAAACATATGGCGAACCTTCACTAAGTTACTAGCCAGTTCCAAAGTTCTTGGCGTTACCACAGAACCTTGTCCCACAATAGACGGATTAAAAATGTACGGGTTTTTCTGCTGTCCTGCATCCAAGTAAGAAGCAAGGCAATCAGGTGTGCGATTCACCCAAGCCATAACAATAGGCTCGATGTCATTAGCTGCTGCCCATATCAACCACTCCTCGTGGTCAGGCTTGGCTATCTCTATTTGCGTGATGCGCATCTTGCTGTGTGCTTTGAGGCTGTCACCTACACCGTCACTCTCGAGGTTACCCGTCATGAACACGATGCTACCTTCAGGCAGTGGTGTGTCGCCGAGTCGTGGGTCTTTCACTTCGAGCAGTGGGTGCAGTGTGTTCTTTGCCTCGTCCGAACCCTTAGTGAACTCATCAAGACAGATAATGACAGGCTTGCCACTCTGTAGACCGAACCTTGCGTTGGGGTAATACTTCAGCGTCTGTGTCTCCATATCGGGTATCGGGATAGCGCCATCGCCAATGCCCATGTTGGGTACATCAATGATCGCGTAGGGGTAACCCGTGATGCGTGATAGTTCCGCCACGATGCTAGTCTTGCCTACACCTGGCTCTCCTACCAGTTGGAACTTGTTCTTGTATGCCGCTGCCATCAGGGCAGGTGCTTCTGTTAGTGTTACTGTGCAACGATCTTGAAGGTTAGTTGTGCTCATAATTTTATTTCCATTAGTTGTTTCGGTTAATTGAGTTTAGTCAAAACTAAACTGCTATCTTACATACTTCTCATTCGAGTCAGCCTTCACCTCACCCAAGGGCAGGGTAACTTCTGTGAACACCGCATCGCTGTACCCATACTTGAGTAACTCATCTATTACCTTGAGTATGCGATCTGGTCTGTACGAATAGCTAAAGACAGGCCATCGGTGGTAAGTCTGCATACTTACCGTTGCACACGCATCCAGAGCGTCAGCCCAATCCTCGATGTAGTCTTCACGCATGATGTTGCACAGCGTGTCCGCACACCTAGAGCTAGGGAAGCTATTGATGTCTACGTCAAGCCACTCGTACCGTTTAAGCCTGCGTTGGTACTCCTCTTGGTCAAGTATGCCGCCCATTGGGTACGCTACCTTTATCATTGACCTCGCATACTGCAAGAAGGGTGCATTGAGTTTGCGCACCTCGTTCATCGCTCGGCGGTTTACCCTGTGTACAACACATGGCTCGGGGTCTATGGGTAAACGGTCTGGTGTAAGGTGTACCTTGTCCTGCCACAAAAAGGTTTTGCGTGTGCTCGGGTAGTACAAGACGTTCCCCTCGCTGCCCTTGGGTGCGCTACCTACATCTATACAGTTCCGGTACATAACCGCGTTGATGAACAACCGTGTGCTCATGGTTTCCCACCCACCAGTAGCGAGAGTCACCGAGTTGTCCTCATAAAAGATCACGCAGTCCGTGCGGTATAGCTGACACATTATCGCCATGCCGTGATTACCTAGGGGACTAGTGACGTTCCGCTCCCTACGTATCGTCATGTGCGTTGCGCGTCTGCTTAAGGTTAGCGGTTTCTTACCCGCGTTTGCTCCGTTACCCCGTATGGGTGTGACTCTGTTCTCATGTTGTGAGGCACCAGCAAAGTCTCGAAGCACCGGTATGTTGTGCGTGTCTATATGGAAGCCCATGTTGCACCTCTCTCGTTTTCTCGGTTTGTCTCGTTTCGACGTCTCGCAGTAGCCGTCTTGATCTCACGGAGTGTGCGTTCTGACTCTTCGAGGTTCTCCACTGCTTGTGCCACGTTCCTGCGCCTAGATAGAAGGCGGTCGTCGAAGTAGGGCGCTTGGTCTTGCAGTTGTGCGTCCATGTAGTTCAGCATCTCTCTTAGTTCCAACAGTGTATATTCCATCGTCTTGCTCCTTTCGGTTAGTGAGTTTAGTTTTGACTAAACTGCTTGGGTTGGTTACATCTTCTAAGTAGGCGTGTAACCGTTGCCTTGCTCTTGGGGTCATCTGGTTGTACAGCACAGCAACAGACTTCAGGTTGCCGTCCCAATCACTCCACTGTTTCTTGCTCATAACATTACCCCTTAGAAAAGAAACGTGAGTAAAGTGAGGCAATAAATACCCACAAAGAATCCAAGCGTGCCCAGTACCCGCATTGCCCACACCCAAGCAGGGGCATTGGCTTCTTCGTCCTGCCACCGGTATTGGTTGTGTGGGTCATGGATGTTGGGTTTGTACACCTCGCCTACTGCGTGGTTCGGCTTGATGTTGTTGGTCTGCGCCATACGCTCGGCAAGTCGCTCGACTATCTTGCCCTTACCTTCAGCCAGCTTTCGCATTTCTTCTCTCATTGCTGTTCTCCTTGTAGCTGCTCATTTATGAGGTTCTTACACGTTGCAATAGTCATAGCGACTATGAGGTGTGCGTTGCCCCCACCATGCAGTGATGCTTCTACAAACTCATGCAGGCGATCCATGCTGTTGTAGCCTGCGATAAAAGAGCCGTTGCCTAAGCCTTTGGCGATCAGGTCGATCTGGTTGGTCTGGTTTGCTTCTGTTGATGTCCACGCTTTCTTCATGTCGTTCTCCTTGGTAATGTTACGAAACGAGTTTAGTCAAAACTAAACTGCCTAGTGGAATACTCAAAAAAATTTTCCACTTGAGAAACAAGTATACCACAGTTACTGTACAATGTCAAGTGATTGTTATAAAATAAATAAAATAATTTTAAGTGTTAGGGAAGGAGAGGCAGGAGGGTAATGTTACGTTTTGGGTGCTTTGTTACGTTTTAAAACGGTTTTATAACAAAAGATGTAACAATGCAAACCCCCCGTGTTTACTGGGCTGTGTTACGTTTTTTACCCTTATTGTTATATTGTTATAAAAAATTATATATATATATGGACCCCCTGCGTTTTTGTAACAGTGCTTAGGGGTTTTGTTTTGTTACGGGGTAAGAGGGATTCTTTCCCCTGCATACTACTTTTAAAACGTAACATTGTAACAATAGGCCGAACAGTTAAACTATCAAGGACTTACAGCGTTTTCCAATGTTATACTTTAAGTTTGAGCCTGAAAAAACGTAACATTACCCAGTTTAGCCAAAACTAAACTGCCAAGCCGCCTGAACTACTATCATGACTCAGGATTTGTATTGTTATGTTTTTGTATTATTACGGTGTGACACTCAGTGGTAACCAAACTACTAGCTACCCGAACTACTATCATGACTCTGGAATGATGAGGCGCGCTTGTGGGTGACAGGGCAGGGACAAGGTGCGGTCGAGGAGGGCATTGGAGGAGGGCAGTTTAGTTTTGGCTAAACTCGAGACGAAAAAAA
>Ga0208134_1001267_pt1 | contig 14818 bp, 23 predicted proteins | sample VirMetDEL_Mar_31_FD_184515 | JGI IMG/M metagenome (GOLD analysis project Ga0208134, IMG submission 184515) | Aqueous microbial communities from the Delaware River and Bay under freshwater to marine salinity gradient to study organic matter... | ecosystem: Environmental > Aquatic > Marine >... | reverse complement strand
TTTTATATAATTTTTTATCTATACTGTCAATGTTCCTGATACAGTAAATGTTGCAATTTTATCACCACTTGGACTATCGGTTGCTAAACTATTAGCTCCTGGTGCTACTGCTAAACTACTTGGTGCACTAACTGCAGGAAATCTTACTACTATAATTCCTGGACCACCTGTTCCACCAGTATTTGGTCCACAAGTAGCTCCACCACCACCTCCACCAGTATTAACTGTTCCTGCTGTTCCTGCTGGTCCACCAGATCCTGAATGATCTCCAGAACCTGCTCCACCACCACCACTACCACCAGCTCCACCAGGTGCAGTGTTTTGACCACCACCACCTCCACCACCACCTCTTGTGACTGATGCTCCTGTAATACTATTTGCTAATCCAGCTCCACCAGCTCCACCACCACCTACTGGCATTCCAATACCTCCACTTACTCCAACAGCAGAAGCTCCACCACCACCACCTGATCCATTGTTTCCACATTGTCTACCTAGACCACCATTAAATCCTTGTGGTGGACTAACAGGGGGAGTATTTCCAGACGGTGCTGGATAAGGTGCTCCGTCATTTGCAACACCACCACCAGATCCTCCATCAAGTCCTTCTATTGATGGTCCTGGCACAGAACCACCTCCACCACCTCCTGCTGAAGTTATACTTCCTAAAGTTGAAACTGTTCCTGATGCACCTCTAGCATTTGAAGTTCCACCGGCTCCGCCAGCACCAATTGTAACTGTGTTAGATCCTGCTGCTAATTCAATTTGTGTTCCACCAGGGAATGAAGTTCGGTAACCACCTGCTCCACCACCTCCACCATAATTAGATCCACCTCCACCACCACCTGCTATAACTAAAAAATCTGCAAATCTAGTTGCATTAAAATCATTCCACTCACCACCTTTTACTAAATCATATACTGTGTTCATTGACCAAACACCTGGTGCAGATTTTGGTGTACCTGGTTCTTTTACAATTACTACACCTGATCCACCTTGACCTCCTGGATGAGGAGCCCCACCTCCACCACCACCGCCACCACCGCCAGTGTTTGTTGTTCCTGCAGTTGCATCTTCAACTGGAGGAGCACATCTTGCTCCATTTCCTCCTCCACCTGTTCCACCTGTTCCAACAACATTATAACCCGATCCACCGCCACCACCTGCATAAGTTGAACCGTCAAATGGAATACCTGCTCCACCTGGTCCACCTGCTGGTTGTGAAGGATCCGAAGCATTACCACCTACAGCTGAACCACCACCGCCACCACCACCGCCGGAATCTCCTGGACTACCTGCTGGAAATAAACTTCTTCCACCTGGAAAACCTTGACCACATACACCTGTTCCAAATCTTTGAGATTGTGCACAACTATCAGCTTGACCAGCACCACCACCTGATCCGCCGGGTTGTCCACCATATTGAGCTCCTGAAGGTGTATTTCTAGAACCACCTCCACCGCCACCTGTTGCTGTAACAGTAGCACAACCAATTACAAAAGAAGAAACACCACCATCTCCACCTGTAACTGATCTACAACCTGATCCTGCTCCACCAGCTCCAATAACAACAGCACCTAAAGCTGCGCCACCTGTAACTGAAACACCTGTTGCTGTTTTATATCCACCACCTCCGCCACCACCGCCAGAGTATCCACCATAATCATCTCCACCACCACCTGCACCTGCTGCTACTACTATGTAATCTACAGTTGTTGTTGTTGGTTGAGTTGTAACTGCTGAGGGTGTACTGGCTGTAACTGTTGTTTTTACTTCAGCGATCGCTGCGTTAACTGTGTTGACTGGTCCGATAATTCCGCCATTTGCCATAGCTAATTACCTCCCTATGCTATTACGTCGTATGATACAAAAATTTCTAGATCACCTGACGCACTAGCTCCTCCTTGAAGAGCATCACTTTCTTGCATATAGATTGGCGTATCTAATAATACTAAAGATGCATCCGCTGGGACTGAAATTGTTTTTGCTAAATAAATTGTTCCGACATTTCCTGCGGCACCTGTTGCTGCAGAAGTAAAAGCAGCTTTGACAACTTTAACAGAAACGTCTGCTGCTGAAGTTCCATCAACATTAGCTACTGTAATTCTATTTATTTTAACAACTTTACCAGAACTGATTGCTGCAATAATAACATTTGAATCACCTGTTCCTAATGCAAGTCCTTGCGACTCACCGTTAATTGTTGCGACGTTTACTATATTTGGATTTGCCATAATTTAATTCCTTTTAGTTATTTAACCGAAAATCATTGCCATTGCAATAGCTTTTCCTGTTGTTACTCCTGTATCTGCTTGAAATGTTGGGGCTGTTCCAGAACCTGTTGATTTTAATACAAATCCACTTGTTCCCTCAGAAACCGCACCAAAAGCGCCTGATGCATTTACTTGAACTTGACCTGTTGTTCCTGCTGGAGAAGTTGCAAGAGCAATTTCTGTAATATTTGGATTAGTACCATCATCAGCTTTAGCATTTACAATTTTAAAGCCTTTATTCGTAGCTGCCCAAGTTACACTTGTTCCACTTCCTGTTGCATATTTAAACTCAACTGTGTGAGCACCTGTTGTTCCATTTTCTATAAAATAAAAATTTTCAACATCTATTGGAATTGTTACAGTTATATTTCCTGTAATTGTTCCTGTTAATTTAATACTTCTTGTAGCTAACGTAGCTCCTGTACCACCATCTGTAACAGTTAGAGTAGTAGCACCTGTTCCATTAACTGCTTGTGATTTAAAACCACCAGATATTTGTTCTAAAATATTTAAATTAGTATTAGTTTTTGTTCCCCAAGTACCAGCATTTTCGCCGGTTACCATTAGTTCAACGCCAAGTCCTGTATATGTTGATGCCATAAATTTTGTTCTCCTATGCCGCTTTAGTTGTATCTACATCTGTATATGAGGTATTTGATCCTAAGTCAACATTTCCATAGTGTAGAATTCCAAATTGTGTACCTATATTAGCAGTTATCTCAAATCCAGTCAATCCAAGAACTATGTCTGGTGTAGTTACATCAGAAGCATTTAATGTTCCTGTAGCTAGTAAACTATCTGTAATAGTAACACCCGTGTTGTTACTAGGTGTTATAGCTCCTACTGAACCAGTGGCCAATAAGCTTGTTGTTATAGGGACAATTATAGTAGTAGCATCAATAAGATTTCCTACTCTACCTGTTATCTCTAAACTATCTAATAAAACATTAATATTATCTTTTGGTGCAAGTGTGCCTAAACTTGCAGTCATAGAAAATGCTGTTAATCCTATTTGAATATCAGCACCATCTAAAATAGTTGGTGTACCTAAAGAACCTGTTGTTAATAAACTTTCAGATAATACTAAATTGTTATCAAAGAAAGGATCTAAAGCTGCTAAACTTCCTGTTATTTCAAATCCAGATAAGACTATTTCTTGTTTAGTTTCTGCTGTTAAAGTTCCAAGTGACATTGTCATTGGAAAAGCTGGAAGTGTTTCTTTTCCTGCATCTACACTACCCCAACCGTTTTCTCCCCAATCTAAAGTACCCCAACCAGGAAAAACTGTAAATTCTAAATCAGTATCAAGTGTACCCGTTATTTGTAAACCTGTTAATGTAACTGTTTCATCTCCTTGAGCAGCCCAATTACCTTGACCCCAATTCATTGCACCCCATGAAGTTTGAGTAAGGTCTATAATTCCACCCATACCAATACCATGCACCCAGCATGCAAAATAAAAATCAATGGTGTCAGGAGCAGTTTGTGTAATTTCTATCCATCTTGTACTAGCTGCATTAAACGAAGTCGTGTTCATGTAAGTAGCTTCACTAACTGCACCATCTAAATAATAATCTACATTATTTGTAATAATGCCGGCTCTCATTGTAGAGGTACTTAAACTATCTGAATTTGTAAAAAGTGCAGGATGATTATCGTTAGTTGCATTAGATTGATCTAATCTAATAGTAGCACCTGCTACCCACGGTAATTTATAATTAGTTGAACTTGGGTCAGTAGTGGGTTGTGCACCATTAATAAAATAAACATTACCAGTACCACCTGCTCTAAATGTAGTTCCTGTTCCGACTGTAACTGTGAAAGTTGTGTCAGCCATAGGGTTTAACTCCCTATGATGTTAATCTGATGATTGCAGATGTTGCGTTGTTAGTTGGAAACTCAATAGAAAAAGTTCCGTTAGAAACTGTTTTGTTTCCACCAAAAGATACTACAGCTACTGCTTTATTAGAAACGGATGAATTATAAATCACACATCCTGCTGTTGTAAAAGTTGCTGAAGTCCAGGCATTACTGTTTGCTACTGATAAATCTGCAAAAGAAGTAAATGATGTTACTGTCGTAGTACCAACACCTGATAAAGTTAAAGTTCTGCCACCTGCTGTGTAAGCAGTGTTTGAAGCTCCACCATCAGTTTGACTTTGACTAACTTCATTTGTTGAAGTTGGAACAGCGTTAGCTGAAGTAGGTGCTGCATAAGCAGTTGTAGTTGTACCTAAAGATGCTGAAGTTGTAAACAAAGCTAATTTAAAAGTGTTTCCACCTGCTGCGAAATCATGTTCGCCGCCAAGTAATTCTGCTTTAAAACTGTTTGGAAGTGCTGATGTTATTGCCATAATTTTTTATCTCCTAATTCCTTTTACTTTGAAGGGGAAGGCGAGTCAATATATAATCTGATAGTTCCATCATCATAATCATCTCTTCTTCTTCTTCCAACTTGCTCAATTGCAAACTGTTGTAACTCTTGTTTATATCTGTTTTCGTAATATGTCAACATATCCATTGGACCTTTTAAAAATCCAAATGCCTCTACTAAACAAGCATATAATAGTCCATTAGGGAAATTAACGCTTAAATAGTTAGATGTAACGGTAGAAGACAAACCAGGTGGTCTTCTTACAAAATTAACTTGAAAAGTATATGTTTTATCTGGACATGGTGCAAACATAATAGTTCCTGAACTACTATCAGTATTACCTGTCATCGTAGTATCTCCTCCAAACATAGCATAATATTTAGGTAAACCTCTTCCAGTAGTTGCACTATTTCCTTGGTCTGCAAACTTATTAAATTCATTTAAAAATGTAACATCTCTTTTTTCTAAATATACTTGAGTATCTGGTGTAGTATCATCCTCAGTAATTTGAATTGATCTAACAGCTAAACAACCAGCTGGAGCATTAATGTATTGTTGTCCAATAACTAATGAACCTACCATAGAAGCTCTATCTGAATCTGTGTTTAAATCTCTCATTACTCTTAAACAAGCATTTCCAATAAATTGATCTGTAACCGTTGCAGTAAAAACAGAAGTATCAACTTCACAGTAATTTTGAATTGCTGAAGTTAAAGTTGCGTATGTGAATCCGTCGTTTACAAATGCCATTATTGTGGTCCTATCGCTTTTAATGTTACTGGTCCTGAAGATGTATTATATCCTCCTCCACTAATTTGTCCAGTAATTGCTGTTCCAGCAGTCGTTACATTATAATTATTCAAAGGATCAGAAAGACATCTTGCAGTAGCTCCAGCATTATGTGCTGCAGCGGTGCTTGAAAAAGTCCCTCTTACAACCCCTTCTAATTCATTTGTAGAACTAATCCCAGTATAAACCAAAATTTCCGTACCCATTTTAATTGCATTAATAGGTGTACCTCCAGAAAAAAAATTTACACTTCCTGGTGTACGAGGACTTTCTACTCCAAATCCAGTTGCACTAGTTAAAATAATTCCAGTTGTTTGCGTTGCATCAATGGTAGTAGTAATAGTTGTAGTTGTTGAAATACGTTTACCTGGAATAATAGTAAAGCCATTAAGATCACAAATTTGAGCTCCAGTTATACCATCTATATTAGCAATATTATTAAAAGCACCTGCAATACCAGAAGGCCCTCTAAATTTTACAAAACTTCCATACTGTCTTCCATGGTTTTCTTCAAAAATATTTATAATACCACTACCAGCTGATAATGTACTAATAGGGTTAAAACTTAAAAATCTTAAACTATCTGGTGAATCTTGTTGAGGTCTTGTAGTAGGTAAAGCTGTTGGATCTGCGGCACTTGGTTTTGGATCTAGTTGAGGTTGTTTACTTTCAAATTCTGAATAATGTACAAATAAACCATTCCACTGAGTAACCATTTCATTCCAGGGGAATGCTTGACCACTAATGTCTGATATTGCTAATGCGTATTTTCCTTGAGCATATCTTGCCATAATTAAACGCTAGGATAGTAGGTTTTCGGTGTAATGTACGTACTTGTTTCCGAACCATCCGCTGCCTCCGCTCTTAGTAATTCATCTTCATATAACAATTTTAAATTTTGTGTTCTTTCAGGTGCATATTTTAAACTTAAATAATATGCTAATCCAGCACACATACATGGCATATAGTAATAAGGAATATCAACACCATTAGTGTAGTTTCCAACATCTTCTATTCTACTCATGTAATAAAATTGAATTTGATCTCCTGCCTGACTTGCACTGGGAGTTGTATATAAAGTTATGGATACTCTATCTATAAATCGTTGAACCCAATATTGAGAAGGTTGTCCTTGAGCTAATTTATTAGACAACGAAGAATAAGTAGATCTAGATATTTTAGTTAAAGGTGAATCAGATTGACTTGTTGTACCGGCATTATTTCTATAAGACGCTTCAAACACATCATCAATACCATAAATTGCTGCTCCTGCAGCATCTAACAAAGTAGAAGTACCATCAGTGTCTGAACGATAACCAATGTATTCGTTTGTACCTGCAACTAATGTAGCGTATCCATCAGCAATTTGCCAAAGATGTATTCCTCTATTAGCCCATTCTTGAAAAAGTAAATTTAAAGATCTTCTAGCAGTTTTTAACTGGTAACCAGCAACTCCTCTTAGTCCACATCTTTCATAACCTTCTTCGATAATTTCGTCGATAGAAAAGTTTTTTCCAAAAACTGTAGTTCCTGAAGTTGTATTTGCCATGTAATCCTAACCGTCAAAGAAGAATGTTGCTGAACCTAAACCTGTTACGTCTGTGTATGCTCCATTTGAAAACAAGATACCATTATCTGGAATATACGGATCTGTTTGATTAGTTACTCCACCAGGAATTCCAAGCTGTAATCCAATTACTCCTGTAATAGATGAATCTCTAACAATTAAACTAACTGCATTTGTTGAAGAATGCACATGCATTCCTCTTAATCTTGTTCTACCAGAAAAAATTGGTCCTGACGCAGAAGCATTAGTTCCTATAGATAAACTTGTAGCAGTTGTTGGTTTTGAAATTTGTGTGACTGAAGTAAATACTTGTGTTGTGTCATTGTTTGCACTTCCACCGGGTCCTGTGTGTGTAGCTGTAACAGGTAAACCATTTTCATCGGTACCTGTAATTGTAAAAACAATTGCGTTAGTTGTAGCACTACCTGATGTAAATTTTAATGTAGTTGCAACATTACTCCAATTATCAAACCCTGCTGCCGTAGCTGCTAAAACAATATCTGTAGTCCCCGTAGTTGTTTGGTTGGCGGCTACATTCGTTGTACTAGCACCTAAAGGTGCCATGAATTTTGCTTTTACTGCTGTTACATTACTCATAATTTTTTTCTCCTAATTTATTACTAGAGCCCCGAAGGGCTCTAGTTAAATTTTATTAGTTAGTTGGCGCGTAAGTAATGCCTCTGTCTTGTGATGCCATAAAGTAATCACTAGTTAGAGTATTAGTTACTGCTGCTGTTAAAATCATATCCCAAGTCAATCCCATTCTTGCAGCTGCAGTTGCAGTTGGTGGAAAGGTATCATAAGCTACTGCTGCTTGTGATTGAGTTCCTGCTACAAATTGAGAACTAGATACACCATTTGCTGTTCTAGAAGAACAAGAAGCGTAAAGTCTTCTGTTAATGTAATAATTAACTGAACTTGATTTTACTTGTCCGTTAGCTGCTGTTGCTGGTGAGTTTACTAATTCAAAACCTAAAGTAACAAAAGTGTTTGCCGCCATTGTTCCTAATGTAACTAAGTTTGGATCAGTAGGAGTAAGTTGTAATTCAGCACCATTTGGTCCTTTAATACAAGCTGTTAATTGAGCAGCTCCTGCTAAACTTTTAAAACCAACAAGGTTTGTAACTGCTGCACCAAAAGTACTACCTGCTGCCGCACCTTCTTCAGCTAATCCCCAAAAAGTATTGGGAGCGCCTGCGTGAACGCCAGTTGTTATAGTTCCTGTTAATTTTGTTCTACATTCAAAGTATAATCTATTGCCTCTTGATGCTGGAGTAGCGAAGTTCATGTTACCTTGAATTAAAGTTCCATCATTTATTGCACCTACTGGTACAGTAGAAACTTCTCCATTTAAACTACCATCATTACCTAATGTAGCTAATGTAGTTGGACTGTTAACTGCTGCTATTACAGACCAAAAGTTTCCTGCTGCAGCTCCTGCATTGAAGACATGATCTAAAAAATCGTCCATGTAATAAACTTGATCCGGCCAATTTCCAATATTTAAATTTTGAAGTGCCGGTGTTGCGCTTGAGAATTTTACTGCGCCTTTAAAGTGTGTTCCTGCCATTTTATTTTTCCTTTGTTTCCCAGTGTTAAATTGGTATTGCAGTCTCTGGGTGCGTACTACTACACAAGCCTGAATACCTATAATAAAAAATTATTATATGTAGTGTGTAATTTATATCTTAGTTTTAAGTAGAGTGCAAGAGAGCCCTAGGTATTTATGCATTTCAGCGATGTAGCTTTTGATTAAGTAGCTACAGAAACTTGTGGAGCAGCGCCTTCGACAGAATTCTGTCTATGTGCAATGGCAGCTTCTTCAAGCTTGATCTCAGTGATAACTTGTTTAACTTTGTCATCAATTCTGACCATTTCAAGAGTATATCTATTATTGTCAATATGCTCCTGTTCCCACTTCAACTCCAAGGACCTTTTTTGTTTGTATAGGTCTTGTATCATCTATAACCTCCTCAAAAGTTATTCGATTAATTACAGGGTTATATAATTCCCCCATATGTTCCCAGATAATACTTTTTTCTCCGAGTTTGTCAAGGATTGACTGTTCAAGAGAAATAGGGTCATCTTCAGCTAAAACTTTAAATTTAGCATGATGATCATACGCCCATATATTTACTAGGAAATTTTTCATTTACACCTTTATAATTAAAAAAAGGGCCGTTTTTAGGCGGCCCCTTAATATTCTATTTATTAGTTACCTTCAACTCCGAAAATACCTCTATAGTCAGATACACCGAAAGAATATCTTTCTCTCGCTTTGTATCTTACGTTTCCTGTTGAGAAATCACCTTCCATTTTAGTTTGGATAGGTAGTCTTTCAAAGTACTTCATACCATTTGGTACATCAGTGATAATGTAGAAAGAATCAATGTCTGTTAGGTAGTGGTTTACTCTGTAACCTTCAGGTACCATCCCCATGTTTTTAAGTGCATTGATGTCATTGTCTGCAGTACCAGTTCTACCTTGAGATTTTAATAGTCTCTCAGCGTTGAATTGGTTTTCAGAAGGAACAATCATTTTCATTCCTCTAGCTGCAATCTTTAACCCTCTTTCATCAGTCATTCCAGCGATGTCTATCATAGACTGCTCTAATGATGTTTCATTAAGGTCTGCTTGTGTTGCTAGTGTGTTAGACACAGTTCCAGCAATAGTCGGGTGCGCAGTGCTAAATAAATTAACATTGTCACCTGATTGGAATGCATTTGCTGCTGCAATTCCAGGTAGACCTTGGTTTAACGGTGTAGCAGCTTTAATCTGCTTTGCGTTAGCCATAGATCTTGCTAGTGCTTTTGTGTATCTAGACGCAAGTCTATCATACAAGTTATCTTCCATAGCTTCTTCAGTTAAAGCAAATGCAAGTGCCACAGTTTCATTTGTGTATCTTGCAGTATATGTTTCTTGTGCGTTGTCGAATGCAACTGCAGAACCCTCAGGTTTTACATAAGCATTGGCAAAGCCAGATAACATTACTTCTTCTTCAAACGCTCTGTCTGATGTTTCCTTCGCATAAATTTCTTCATGCTCAGAATCGTATCTTTTATACTCAAGGCCGAACAAGGCGTTTAAACCTGGCTCAAGCTCTTTTACGAGTTGTTGTCGTGATATAGCCATAATTTATACTCCTTATATCCCAGCTACGCCAGAGCCTAGTAAATGAGTATTAATCATTACTCTAAAATTCACATTCGCTGTTGCGTAATCTGAATTTTCAGGGTCTCTTGACTTGCCGATTATTTTTAGTTGTTGAACAGTTTGAGCGATCGAACCTTGATCTAACTCCATAGCTGATACTCCGTTTATTGCTGTACCAGTTCCCATTGAAACAACGTCTGCTGTCGAAAAAATGTCCGCTTGTGACATAGCCGCTGCCGCTGCGTTTGATTGAATCTCAAACATTTGGTAGGGGTTGTCATATACGAACGCTTCGATTTCACCGCCATTAGCAGGTGTAATTGCACCTGGGTACTGATTTCTAAACGTAGGTTTTTGTGTTGTTGGGTCATCGTAGAAACATCCCCAGAATGCGCCGAGATTAGAAGTATTACCTGCTGTAGTAATATCTATGTAACCTGCTGCTACTCCTATAACTAAATCACCTTGGAAGATCGTTGAAGCGTCTCCAGGTAAAATGTTATATTGAGTCATCCCAGTGGAATCATCTTGCTGACCGACACTTTTTAACGGTCTAAGACCGAAAGCTGCATCTTGATTAGCCATATTATTTATCCTCTGTTTGTAACTATTTCTAGTTACGATTAATGTAAATTCGTTGGGTCGTAATTGTTAAAAAACTTTTACTTACCACCGAAAGATTTGCTAGAGCGACTATCATAACTGATAGGCATGCTCGGGTGCTGATCCCTCAGTAGATCGTTTTTAACTCCTTCAACTCTTTCCTTAGCTTTATCTGAATAAAACTTGGCTCGAGCTTCTGCGATCTCGTTAGGTATTCTGGCCAGCAACAGACCTCCAACTCCGATGATTCCCTTGTATTTGCCGTCTCCCACAATTGGAAAACTGGTACCTTCGTATTCGTCGGCTCTAACTAACTCATATCCTGATCTTAATTTACCAGCAATATTTTTAGTGTCGTCGAATCCTAGGCTTTCAGCTCTTATCCATCTGTGTCGGAATCCATCCGGCGGCGCTGGGGCATCTAAAGCATTCGGTTCTTTCCACTCAACAGGACGCTTGGTAGCTTCTCTGCTGTCGGATGCACGGGAGTCTCTTACTACTTCTTCTGTAACCTCCGTTTTAATTTCTTCAGTTACGTTAGTTTCATTTTTTTTCATATGCGATTACTCCTCTATGTTTAATTGTTTAGCATATTCTTCAAGTGGCACATTCAGTTTTCTAGCAATTGCTACCTGTGATGATGTGAGTTGCACAGTTCTGCGACCAGCTTTATTTACCCCTCGCGTAGCCGAAGCTACAGTTTGAGTTGGCTTAGTCGTATTTGTAGTATTATTACCAAATTTGTGGGGAAATTCAAGTTTTATTCTTTTATCTAACTCGACATAATAATCCTCACTCTGTGGGTCAAATCCTTCTTCTTCCACCAATTTTTTGTGCATATCAAACGCTGTGTAGGTCATGGCGTTATCTTTGCCAAACCATGCATTTTGTTCTGCCCATTCTGTTGCTCTCGCATCAGGTTTTGGTGCTTGATCTTGTTGAATATTAAGTGGTTGTTTTAATACTTCACCTACCTGTTTTTTTTCTCTAGCAGTATTTTGTACCTTCATTTCTGCTAGTCTTGCTTCTTCATAACCAAGTTTAGCAATTTCTTTTTGTGCATTAACTTCAGCTGTGATATCGCCATCTTCTCTAGCTTTTCCTAATTTAGCTTGAGCAGACTCTAAAGAAGAAACAATTCTATTTTCCATTTCTGAAACATATCCTGTATCTAATTTAGATAATCTTTCTTTAAGAGTTTTTTGTTCGGTTAAAACAGAACGCGCATACTTAGTAGCTTCCTGTTCTCTTCTCTCAGACTCACGCATACGTTTAGTAAGTTTAGCGATTCTTTTCTTAACTCCATCACTATAGTCTTCAAGTTCTTTTTCTTTATCATTTACTGTTTTTGTTTCTGTAATAAGTTCTGCAGGTTTTTCTTCTGGAGCTGGTGTTTCTTTAATAGTAACCTCTCCTTCAGGTTTTGCTGCAGGAACATCAACTGGTTGTTGTCCTTCTTTTACAGTTTCTTCTGGTAATGTGACTTCGGCTCCAGGACCGTCTGTTGGTAAGTCTATGATCTTATCGTTTTTGTCCTCTGGCATAGTTTCTCCTATTGGTTAGTATTGATGCAAGATATCCGTTGGATCCTTGACTGTTGCTAAAATTTCGTCGTCATTTAGCAGACGTACTTCACCACCTTCAATTTGAATTCTTGACCCAGAATAACGTGCAAAGACTACCCAGTCTCCTAACTTGCACCAAGGTCCAGATTTCTCAAATCTTTTTCCTGTGTAACTTTCAGGTCCCATTGCTAAAACATTTCCAACTTGAGAACCTACTTGTTGTTTTTCTAAAGTAGACTCATTCATAATAAGTCCACCTTTAGTTTTTTCATCCATTTTAAATGGTAAAACTAAAATTCTCCAACCTGTTGGTTGAGGAAGTAAAGACTTTACATCTTTTTCTTTTTTTGGTTCTGATTTTTTTACACCAACAAGTGGTGTATTTGTTAACTCAATTTTTGGGCTTGAGTTTGTGGATATTGTCGTCTTCGTCATTGTTTTGCTCCTTGTCTTTTAGCAGGTTAGAGATTTCCTGTAAAACTAGTTGATATGCTTTTAGTTGTCCTACCATATACTGATATTTGTCCCAATTGTCAACTTGACCATTTATCAATACGTTTGAGATACCATCTTGAGTATCTTTAACTTGTTTTTGTAACTTAAATAGTAAATTAATGCCGTCCATTATTTATCCTTTCTTAACTGGTATACCACCACTTGGGTAACCAAATTTATTACTTCCCATAACTGGGGAATATCCTGCTGCATTCGATAGGCCACCGTCAGCCATTTTTTTAGGCACACAATTAGGTACCATTTTTTTGCCTTTCTTTTTCATGCCTTTTTTTTCGTAACCATCCCAACAAGCCATTATTTTTTTCCTCCAGCTCCTAAAGGTTTACCGATTAAACCCCCCTTTTTTTTAGCTTCTTCTCTCATTTCTGCTAGGACATATAATATAGCTGATTGTAACGACATATCAGCACCTATTTCTTTTACCCGTCTTTCAATTTCTTTTTTATCTTCTGCACTTTTATTTTTTGTGTAGCTATCTAGTAAACCAGCCATTATCTTCTAAACCCTTTAGTAGCTAGTTTAGGGAAACCTTTGATCAATCCTCCAGAAGCTTTTTCTTCTACTTTTTTCTTTTTTTGAATATACTTAGATTCACCTTCAGTTTTATCTTTTTTAGTAATCCATTCTTTTTTTTCGTCAGCTAATTCTTTTTTTACTTTTTTAGTAATCCAGGAATTTTTTTTTTCATTTGTTTTATCTTTTTTTTGAATCCATTTATTTTCAACTTCTTTTTTAATTTCTGGTTCTATTTCTTTTTTTTTAGTAATCCAATCAGACATTATTTTTTACCTCCATTATTACGAAATATTTGTGTTCCTTTTATACCATAGATGCTCGCAACGACAAGAATCCATAAATTTGTAAACCATGACGGGAGTGCCGCAAAATGCTCAAAAAAAATATTTACTTTGTCCATCGCTGTCGGATCATCTGATACGACTGCCCAGGCCAGGATTGCTATTGGCGCCGAGAGAATTATCAAAACTGCCTCGTCCTTCCAATCTGATTGTCTAGCCTCTAACAATTTTCCTTGGTAAGCTTCCTTACCTTCGGCCATACGAGATGCATGCATAAGCTGTGCATCTGACATAGCCATCTTAGTTCTCTGCTTATTAGCATAAATTTTACTACCAGCAGAAACGGCTAATTTAATTGCCGAAAACCACATGTTAGTACCAAGTAGCCTTTTGAGGTTTTCTAGTTTTAGTACCTTTAACAGTTACAGTGTCTCCTTGAGCAACGTAGTTTCTACCTCTGATACTTGTTTGAGATCTAGGATCTAAATGCAAGTTCTGAGGAGACTCTTCTACTTTAACTCCGCCACTAGCGTAACCATCTTTGTTTACTCCAACCGGTCTAGTTATTTTTGGGTCCTTCATAATTTTCTCCTTAATAATTGTATATATTAACTTCTACGACCTTTCAAGACATTTACGTCTTGAGCTTTCATAGCATCTGATGTTAGTTTAACGTCTGCAGACATCATTGATTTCTCAATGGCTGTATCAGCTCTTAAGTTAGCTAAATCTTCATTTTGTTCAAGTTTTCTATCATTTAGATCTTTTGCTTGTACCATTTTAGCTCTATCAAGATTAATTCTAGCTTCATCTTCACTGATCTTACGTTCTGTTTCCATAGCTTTTAAATCTACTTCTCTTTGTTTTAATTTAAGTAATGGATCATGATCAAACTGTGATGTAATTTGTTTCTCTTCTTTCATAAAATCTTCAGTCATATCAGCAATCAACAATGCCTTTCTAGCTTCTATCTTTTGAGATATCTGCTGTAGCTGTTGTTGTGCTTGTGGATTTTGTACAGCCATTTGTTGTAGCTGTGGTAACATCTGCATTTCATTTGGAAACTCTAGTTGTACCTGTTCTTGTGCCATCAATGATATATGCTCCATAATATTTTTTTCTAATGCTGCTGTAATGCTAGGATTGTTTCTAACAAAATTACTAGACATAAAATTTAAGTG
>Ga0208134_1001265_pt1 | contig 14828 bp, 8 predicted proteins | sample VirMetDEL_Mar_31_FD_184515 | JGI IMG/M metagenome (GOLD analysis project Ga0208134, IMG submission 184515) | Aqueous microbial communities from the Delaware River and Bay under freshwater to marine salinity gradient to study organic matter... | ecosystem: Environmental > Aquatic > Marine >... | reverse complement strand
TAAAGACGTTAGTCATAAGAAAGCCTTGGTCAATGGCGGAAGCAACAAAGACGGTGTTACAGTAGAGGATAGCTCTACTAACCGTAGCCGGAACTACAAAAAGAAAGGCAGTAGAAAGCCTAAGTAAAGAATTCCCTATTGGTATGGGTTGACGCGTGCTTGATGCGTCTTTAAATGATGTCGTGCCGTTCCTTACGGCGCTATTGCTCCCCAATAGATATACGGCATAAAATCGAGTAGTCCTAGTGAGAATCATAATGCGGACTTAGCCCTATCCGTGGACGAAGCAGGGCCATTAAATTTTTTCGTGTGACGTGGACACCCACTTCATGCTATTTCGTATCGGAGCGATAAATGAAGATAGTAGATAATAAGGCGTTATTACTTACGCTACGTAACCCCGCAAAGGTTACATCAGTAATACCTAAGAGTAGAGAACTACCAAACAACCAAGTACTTGTTAACTGGGGATTAGAAGAAACGCAGGTGTTGCGTAACATGAATATCAACGCGCCCTCTCCAATAGAATCTAAGTATAAATGGACGGGCAAGTACACACCGTTCGATCATCAGAAGACCACTGCTAGTTTTTTCACGCTAAACCGTAAGAGCTTTTGTTTTAACGAGCAGGGTACAGGCAAGACAGCCAGTGCTATATGGGCGTCTGACTACCTTATGAAGCAGGGGGTAATACGTCGAGTGTTAGTTATATGCCCCCTGTCTATAATGGATTCCGCATGGAGGAATGACCTATTTAGTTTTGCCATGCACCGTAAAGTAGACGTGGCATATGGAGCTAAGGCTAAACGTGCAAAGATAATCGAAGGCGATGCTGAGTACGTGATAATAAATTATGACGGGGTAGAGATCGTAGCAGACGCAGTGGCCAACGGAGGGTTTGACCTTATAATCGTTGACGAGGCTACTCACTACAAGAACCCACAGACTAAACGATGGAAGACCTTAAATAAGTTAGTCGGGCCAAGCACATGGCTGTGGATGATGACAGGTACCCCCGCCGCACAAAGCCCTACCGATGCGTACGGCATAGCTAAACTCGTTAACCCCAAGGGCGTACCTAGATTCTTTGGTTCGTTTCGTGACCAAGTGATGCGCAAGGTAACAAACTTCAAGTGGGTGCCCAAAGAAGACGCTACCAATACGGTGCATAGGGTACTGCAACCAGCCATACGGTTTACCAAAGACGAGTGCCTTGACCTGCCACCTATGGTGTACACCAAAAGAGAAGTACCTCTTACTCGACAGCAGTTGAAGTACTACAAAGAACTGAAGAACAAGATGGTAATGGAGGCGGCAGGAGAACAAGTCACGGCGGCTAACGCGGCGGTAAACATGAACAAGCTACTGCAAATATCCGCAGGTGCAGTGTATACCGACAAGGGGGACGCAGTAGAGTTCGATATATCCCCCCGCTACAAGGTACTACGTGAAGTCATAGACGAGTCTAGTAAGAAAGTATTAGTGTTTGTACCGTTCAAGCACACTATAGACATGCTTACCGCCAAGCTACGAGAAGATAATATATCGACAGAAGTTATCCGTGGGGATGTGAGTGCAGGTAAACGTACGGAGATATTTAAACGGTTCCAAGAAGCTGATGATCCTCGTGTGTTGGTTATACAACCTCAATCAGCCGCGCACGGAGTTACATTGACTGCGGCTAACACAGTAGTGTGGTGGGCACCGACAAGTTCGTTGGAGACATACGCTCAGGCAAACGCTCGTGTACACAGATCAGGACAAGATCACAAATGTACCGTCGTGCAGCTACAAGGGTCGCACGCAGAGAAACGTGTTTACGCACTGCTAGATAACAGAATAGACATTCACACAAAGATGATTGATCTTTACAAAGAAATACTTGACTAGCTAACGATAAGCTAATAAAGTGAACGTCCCGTTAGTAAAGGAGCGTGTAATGAGTGAAAGTAATACTACCGCTGAACAGTTGACCAAGGTTTATCTAAAGATAAAAGATAAGCGTTCGGAACTTTCTGCGGCCTTTAAAGAAGAAGACGGCAAACTGGCTGAACAGTTAGACAAGGTTAAGAAAGCCTTACTTGGATACTGTAAAGATCAGGGCGTCGATAGTGTAAAGACTTCAGCAGGATTGTTTTACCGATCTGCTAAGACTAGATATTGGACTAGCGATTGGAGCAACATGCACGAGTTTGTGTTAGAGCATGGGGCACCTGAGTTACTTGATAAGCGACTCAATCAAACGAACATGAAGCAGTTCTTAGAAGAAAATCCCGCCCTCGTACCTAAAGGGCTTAACGTAGACTCAGAGTATGTAGTCTCAGTAAGGAGGAAGTAATGTCAGTAGCATTTGTACCCATTGAAAATGTAGCGAAGCACTTCTCGGTATCTATATCTACCGTCCGTGCATGGTTACGTAGTAATAAAATTCCCACCGATACATATATTAAAGTGGGGCCAACCTATCGTTTCAAGTTACCTGAAGTTGAAGCGGCACTTTTGAACAGTGCGCATACACCCGAAGAAGACTATCTAACTGAAATCTCTATGCCCGAACAGTTAGAGTTTGATTTAGACGATGACGCCTGATGAGTAGCAACGGACTACGCCGAATCAGTATACGTGGTGGTAAGTTTCACGTTATAGCTGACGGTGAGGAAGTTACTAGGGATTTAGGTTATATGGATGTGGTGATAGTTAATGCCGCCCCAGTATCTCGCGCTTACTATGGCGATGCGTATGACCCCAATAGGGTTGCGGTACCTACGTGTTGGTCACCTGACACGCAGTTACCAGATAGAGAAGTACCCCAAGAGCAACGGCAGTCTGCGCGTTGTATGGATTGTCCTCAAAATATAAGAGGTTCAGGTTCTTATGGGGGTAGGGCTTGTCGGTTCTCACAACGACTAGCAGTTGTATTTCGGGATCATCCCGAAGAGGTGTATCAGTTACAGATACCGGCCACGTCTATATTCGGCAGTACTAATAGTGGGGATAAGGGTATGCAACACTATGCTCGGTTACTCGCTAAACATGATACACCTGTAGTTACTATCATCACCAAGATTTACTTTGATGAGGATAGCGTAGTACCAAAACTTTGCTTTAAGCCGGTAGACCGCTTAGACGAAGACACACTTGCAAGGGTTTCGGCCATGATTGACCACGAAGATACTATTCGGGCGATCACTATGTCTATCCCCACAACAAGTGAACCTGTGTCTCCGTTTAGTGTGGTAGAAGGTTTCGAGTTAAATGCAAACTAATTAATTAGGATTTATAACATGGCTACAAATAATCAATACCTTATCAATGACGTAGAAGCCCTATGGCCTCGTATCAATAAGACTTACAAGTTCGACAATGCAGAAAACCGCACGGTTCCGTGTGACGCGTTTGACGAAGGTGCTAAGTACGAGACTCGTTTCCGTATGACTAAAGACCAAGCTAAGGCTCTCTTTGTATCAATGGTTACCGCATACGAAGCCAAGAAAGAGAAGGGATGGCCTGACAAGTTTGATATGCCTTTCAAGAAAGAAGAAGATGGTACTTATACGCACAAAGCATCTTTGAAAGGGGCGTACGGTAAAGACGCTACGTTTAAGCCTGTACAGTACGATAGTAAAGGCGTTAAACTACCAGACGACTTCATGCTTACCACGGGTAGTACTGTTAACATAGCAGTATCGTTTACTCCGTACAACATGCGTGAAGCGGGTGTATCCCTTAGACTACGTGCCGTACAGGTTATAAAGTACGTACCTATGGAAGCCGCATCCCCGTTTGGCGCAGTAGAAGGTGGGTTTCAGTTCTCCGCAGAAGAGAATCCTTTTGAAGTAGTAGCACCTGCCGCACCTGCCGCCCCTACGGAAGCAGTAACAGACGACCTGTTTGGGGATGATGAACCCGCGCAAGTCGAGGAGCCAAAGAAAGTAGTTAAGAAGAAAGCTCCTGCACCGAAAGCATCTGACGATGCACTGGCTGATATAGTAGCCGACTGGGACGACTAATAGTCTCCCACTGTAACAACTACACCCATAGCTAGGATGACTACCGAAAAGGGCGTGTAAGCGCCCCTGCTATGGTACCTCTCGGAATTAGGTACTATTTATGAAGACAGAAGATTTTTTAAGGCGGGTATTGGGGGAAGACGGGCATTACTGCTTGTTCTCTTTCCATACAAAAGATGACAGGAGGATACAGAAGTTTTACACCTCCGTAGGGGATATGGCCGATACCGCACGCGCCCTAGATAACAAGGGGTATGACGCATACTTCGCTCTAGGCACGTTCAAAGAACCGAACTCACGTAAAGTAGCTAACGTGCATCACTTGAAGTCTTTCTTTCTCGACTTAGATTGCGGAGCTACCAAAGACTATCCAGATCAAGATACAGCTCTTGTGGCACTACAAGGGTTCTGTAAGACATTATCACTACCAAAGCCCAAGCTAGTTAACTCTGGACGTGGCATACACGCGTATTGGTTCCTTTCGGAGTCGATAGAGTTGGACGACTGGCTACCTGTAGCAGAACGTCTAAAGAAGTTATGTGCTGAACACGGGCTACTGGCTGACCCCTCTGTCACTGCCGATGCCGCTAGGGTACTGCGAGTACCAACCACGCATAACTATAAGACTGACCCCCCATCTGCTGTTGAGTTCTTAGCAGATGATTACCCTGACAACGTAGACTTTGATAAGTTCTCGACCTTGTTGGGAGGCGGACTGATACCAGTTCCTAAGATAATGGCTCCTGCCGGTAGCAATGCTGTGATGAACGCACTGATCGGTAACAGACAAAACAAATTTAAAGACATCATAGTTAAGACTATGAACGGTACTGGCTGTGAGCAACTACGCACCATATGGCAAGACCAAGAGAATTGCAGTGAACCTATGTGGAGAGCGGGGCTATCTATAGCCAAGTTCTGTGTTGACTCTGAGTCAGCGGCACGCAACATATCTAAGAACCACGAGGGTTACTCTGAACAAGCTACCGCAGAGAAGATGGAGTTAATCAAAGGCCCATACAAGTGTACGTCTTTTGACGAGTTTAACCCCGATGTATGTTCTAACTGCCCGAACTGGGGCAAGGTAAAGTCTCCTATAGTGCTAGGTAGTAGCGTGATAGAAGCTACCGCAGAAGATAACATAGTAGAAGTGCCTGAGATGGACTTACCTGACTCACCTATTACTACTACCTATGTGATTCCGCCGTATCCTAGGCCATTCTTTAGGGGTACCAATGGCGGGGTGTATATGCGTACTACCAATGCTGAAGGCGATCCAGATGAGAAGGTGGTGTACCACAATGACCTGTACATAGTTAAACGCATATCAGATGTAGAGATGGGCGAAGCAGTGGTCGTTAGACTGCACCTACCTAAAGATGGGGTTAGAGAGTTTACTATTCCCCTTACAGCGGTTACTTCAAAAGAAGAATTACGGAAACAGATGTCCATGCATGGTGTGGCCGTCTCACGAATGGATGAACTTATGACTTACATGACAACTTGGGTAAACGAGTTACAGGCTACGGGAGTAGCAACAGAAGCACGTAGGCAGTTTGGGTGGACTGGAGATGACTTTAAGTCCTTTGTATTAGGCAATGAAGAAGTATTTGCTGATCGTATTGGCGACAATCCTCCCTCTACCCCGACAGTGGGGTTGTTTCACGCATTTGAACCTAGAGGCACTTTGCAGGGTTGGATAGATATGGCCAACTTCTACAACCGTGATGGGTTTGAACTGCATCAATACATAGTAGGCACAGGGTTTGGTTCCCCCCTTATGGCCCTGTCCCCCGTTTCTTGTGCAGGGTTTCACGTACATAGTAAGGAGAGTGGCGTAGGTAAGACCACCGCCATGAACGTAGCCGCGTCTATATGGGGTAGCCCTAAAGCTCTAGTACTGGGAGAAGATGATACTCAGAACTCTAGGATGAACAGAAGTGAGGTATACCAAAACTTACCCCTGTACATTGACGAACTTACTGAACTTAAAGGTGAGGATTTATCGTCGCTTATATACCAAATATCTAGCGGTAAGCAGAAGAACCGTATGACTAGTGGGGGTAATAATACCGAACGCGCTAGAGGCAAGCCTTGGAAGTTGTTATCTGTTACTACAGGCAACTGTAGTGCTATCGAGAAAGTCAGTATGTACAAGGCTATGCCGAAAGCAGAAGCCCAACGGATGATGGAGACTAAAGCAGTTAGGTTGTTCGACCAAAGTAAAACTAAGTACTTAACAGACATACACGCAATCAATGCAGAAACTATATACGGGCACGCTGGTAAAGTGTACATGCAGTACGTTATAGCTAACATAGACAGCGTTAAGGATTTACTGGAGAAGGTACGGGCCAAGATAGATAAGGCGGCACAGCTTACCGCAGAGAACCGATTCTGGTCAGCGGGTGGGGCTTCTACCCTTACGGGCGTACTCATAGCTAAGAAGCTAGGGCTAGTAGACTACGACACGAATAAGCTGTTTAAGTACATAATTAAACTATTGAGAGAGAATAAGGACAATGTGGCCGGCATGAACTGTTCTGCACTAGACACTTTAAACGACTACTTCCACGAGAACTGGGGTAGCATACTTAAAATCAAAAGCACTGACGACTTACGTAAGGCACAGAACAACGGGCTAGATGCGTTAGTTATACCAGAACTAGACCCTAGAATTAAGTTAGTAGGGCGTTACGAGACTGATACTAAGATAGCTTACTTAATACCTAAACCACTTAAAACATGGTGCGGTAGGCAACAGATAAACTACTCCGCATTTGTACAAGAACTAAAAGATAAGTCTGGGGCTAAAACTACTAAGGTGCGGTTGACTAAAGGTACTACTACCTACCTACCACTGACTCACGTTTTAGCTATAGACTGTTCTACGGCGGATGTGAAGGTATAACGTGTTAATGGTTGATGACCTACATCCCGACGGGATACGTATTATAGTTAACTGGGAGGGTATGCACGTTGGGGCGTCCCTCTTCGTACCGTGTTTAAACACGCAGAAAGCTAAGGATCAGGTCGTAACACTGTTTAAACGTAAGAAATGGCAAGTAAAGACAAAGATAGCCATAGAAAATGGTAAATTAGGTATTCGTATCTGGCGGACTATATGATACTATATGGGACGAAGTGGGACTCCCCTGACCTACTTTGGTTTTACCTCTCTAACCCCCTGCTCGTTTCCGAGGCGACAGGGGGTTTTTTATTAATAGCCCTTGTTGTAGTCCATATTACTTCTCATAATCGCATACTTCATTATAGGATTTACCGTAACCCCATTGTGCATATCAGCGGAAGTCTTCATGTGCGATGTGACCGACTTGGATATTTGCTCCCCCGTAAGTGCCGCAGTAGGGTGACGCTTGTTATGAGCACTAATGTCTTTTAGTACTTCACCCATAGTCTCATGGTCGCCCATGCGCTGTGCTACATAGAACTTCTTGGTTAGCATGGAACGTTTCTCTGTAACTGCTTTCTCTACGCCTTTGTTCCTACCAGATATTTCTTGGCGGTAAGTGTATTCCGCAGGGGGGAATCCTAGAGCCTGAGCCGCGAAATCACCGGCAGTCATGTCATCATATATAGGGTCTTTTCTCCGAGACCGTATACCACCTTCTCTTGCGTAACGCCCTAAAGTAGACCGCCAAGCGTTAGTAAGGCCAGCGGGCATAAGGCTTTCTATACCTCGCTCAAAGCTACCATACTCAGAAGAGTTTAAGTCATCATAGGCACGCTTGAGCCTAGTGCCTGTACTCAATGCGGGGCCACCCAAGTAGAATCCTAGGCTTTCTTCCAGAGAAGGGTCTTTGTTAAACCTGTTCTCCTGCAACAACAAGTTACTTAGGCTAACACGCGAGGCTACATCTGTACCCGTAAGCGCAGTTAACCCCCCTTTGTACCAACCTTCACCTAGGTACTTACGTGTTATGGTACGAGCATCGTCCTCTTCGTTGTCTAAGAACATATTCCATACCATGCTGACCATACCGTATAACGGTAGTCCTTGCACACCGGCAAAGAACAATGCGGATAAGTGAACCCCCATAGCCTGTTTAAGCGCCATGTTACGTAGTTCCTTTCCTTCAGCATCTTTAGCGAACATATTGTCTGCCGCTAGTTTGGCAGACTTAATCATGGTGTAGTACATCTGTAGGCCATAACTCTTGTACATAAGTGCCACACGACCAATACCCTGCTGCGAGTAACCTGCCGCAGTTTCTAGTACAGAACCACCGTTTGTTTCCTGTGCAAAGTAAAGTGCCTCGTCTGCCGCTAACTGCATACGCGCTTCAGAACTACTAGGTACGTCTATGAACTTGGCCTGCACTGCACTGTAGAACTTCTTATCACCCTTGCCCTCGTGCATAGCATCTAGCTTTTCTAGGTTAAGGTCATAAGATGCGGCCACGGTTGTCTGACGGTTAAATCTTTCTGCTGCGTTGAACATTACAGCGGACAAAGCAGACGTACCATCTAGGAATCTAAGCGCAGGGTTCTTATTCTTTTGACGTCCCGCATCGTTCACGCCTAACTGATCAGCTATTGTAGAGTGATGTATCTGTCCACGCTCTCTAGCCATCTTGACTAGGGGAATCATACGGTTGAAGTGCTTTATCTTTGCGTCAGCTTCCGCTTTAGTAGCAGAAGTATCCCGTATCTTCTTTTCTTGATCCGCTTTAAGGGTGTACACGTCATCCCGACTTATAACGCCATCTGCATCTGTCGTGCTAACTTCTTTAATATCGTAGTACTCGTCGATAGATATTTTAGATGCGCCCACGAACTTAGACGCCCTGCCTAGGGCTATAGATGTTTCAACGGCTCCAAACTTACTCGTAAGGTATGGCCCTACCACTAGAGGTATCTGAGACAAGTTAACAAGTGCGGACGAGGCGTTAAAACCAATGGTGTAGATAAAGGCTGTCTGGTTAGCACGTTGGTAGTACTGCTCTGGGCCTTTGTTAGCGGCTCCTTCGCGGGCAAACTTAGCACGCTCGCCTAGCTCTCTGTTAATCGCATTGAACGTATTTTTGTTAACACCTTTGGGAGCGCCTTCTCCATGCTTCAGGTCTATAGCTTTCTCAACTGCACGTATCTCGCCGCCATAACGCATCTTCTCTATCTGAGCACCTAGATCAAAGCCCTTAGTCTGCATACCTAAGCGAGCGTCTTGTATGTAACCTAACGTGTTCTTACGTCGTTGTAGAGACTTAGCAAAAGAAGTTTCGGGTAGTGTCTCGATAAACAGTCGCATTACTTGCTCCTGTACTTCCCCTCGTTTGTCTTTGGGTACGCTAGCAGCGATAACATCTAACACGTCAGCAACGAAAGAACCGGCGGGAGGGCTTCTGTAGCTAGATGCTTTGGTATCCCCATCGTAAGATTCTACTGTGTCAGCAACGGTAAGGGCATCGTTCTCTACTTCCTTAGCCGCACTGTCCCGTGCTCCCTCAGTCTCAAACATAAGGAATACTGATTCTTCTCTAAAAGTACCATCGTCGTTTTTAATCTTAGTTGCATACGACAGCTTGTAGTTACCCTGACGAACCAACGGAAAGTATACTTCCATAGTGTTAGATGAGATCAGACGCTCGTTCATCTGCTTCTTTAGTTTTATTTTAGAAGCGTTGTCTTTACCGTCACCTATCTCGTCAATCTCACGATTAATAACAGCCACGAGGTCTTCGTGCATACGCTTATAGGTATTACGTAACTCATTAAACTGCTTTCTACCACCATCCTTTAAATTCTTCCATTGCTCTTGGTTAGCTTCCCATACTTCAAATAGGTTTCTGTCGTCTTGAGCAGTCTGGTTACCGTATCTCTTTTTAGCTTCTGCACGAGTAAGGGTAGGGTCTACCTGATAAATAGTAGCGCCATGCTCTTGGCTGTAGATAATGTTATCTAGCAACTGCTTCTGTTCTAAGTTCTTCTTAGCCCACGCATCATAGGACTCTAGTACTTTGTTTATCTTCTCGTCAGCTTTTTGTATGCTGCCACGTTGCTTCTCGAATAACTCATGCAACTTTAACCCCAACTGCCCGAAACCGTTGTTTCTTGCTATGTCGCCTAATGCTTGCGAACCAGTTAGTTTTAGTAAAAAGTCTTTAGCTGTCCTATCCGCAGTACCGTTTAAAAAGTCTGTGGCACCTTCAAGGAAAGATTTCTTTGGGCCTTCGGACACACGCTTTTGTATATCCGTCATGTCGTTAAGTACTTTTCTTACCCCATCTGGCGTAGATACCATATTCATAACAGGATCATTGCTTGTAGCCATGTTGGGAGACAGCATCGCTATAATAGCCGCATCAGCTTCGTCTAACGCAGAACCTACAGGCTTAGTGTCCATGCCGATAAGTCTTCGTACATAGTTAGTGACTGCACGATAGAACCGCTCCAAGGCACTTATGTCATCGCCTTTAGGGTTGATAGAGGCTAGCTTACGCTGGAACACAGGGTTACTGAACGCCTCGGCTATAAACTCATTAAGGTTCTCTGCGCCGTACGCTGTATCTAAATACGGCTTAACGTCTTTATACAACTTCTCTAACTGCTTAGTTGCCGGGTGGGACTTGTTCTTTAACTGGTTAATCGTAGTAGCGTGCGTAGTCTCATGCAGTAAAGCGTGTATGGTAAGAGGCATGTTAGAGTTAAGTATTACAGTGTTGATCCTAGGATCAAACAAACCTGCAACGTCACCCTTATCCCCGATTTCGTACCCTTTGTCTTTCAGACTAGCTTCATTAGCCAATTCTATTTTGGTGGTGCCAGTGTTCTCAGACAACGCTCTAGCTATCTGCTTGACGCGCTTACTCTTAGTGCTTTTTGCAAGGGATTGTAATGCGCCTTTTAAGTCCCCTTTCTTCAGTAGCGCCTTAACGTCTTTAGGTAGAGCCTCACTCAGTTCCAGCGCAACCTTGGGGTCTAGCTCCAAGTTAAGCACGTCGATCTTACCACCACCGGCAACGAACTTAGCAGTATCAGCCGCTATCTTTGCACGTAATTGGTCAGGAGACATATCCTCAGTAAGGGGTTCTTTTGTCTTAGCCTTACCCTGTACTTTCTCTACCGCTTCTTTAACAATATCTTCTTTCTTAGCGGCTTTATCTGCACGGGCAGTAGGGCTAGGCTCGGTTTTTGGAGTAGCCTTGGACGGGGTAGAGGTACCAACTACTTTAGCTTTACCAGCGGTGGCCTTATCTACATCCTGCGCTATCTTAGTTTCGCGTTGCTTTACCCTAGTATCTTCTCGTTCTTGAGTAGCCCTAGCTTTCGTATCCTTCTCTACATCGGCTGACTTATTCTGTTGCTCGACTATACGGCGGTCTATTTCAGCCTTAGCATCGGGACTTAGACTCTTCTCTATCCACTGCAATGTAGTTTTAGTGTTAGCTCCACCAGTACCTGCAAACTTAGCTTTCTCGGATGTAGGAGTACCTTTCTGTTCACGGAACTTAGGCGTGTTCTCTGCGATTTCAAAAGCTATAGCCTCAAACGCATCGGCAGGGCGCTTAAACCTCTTAATGTAAGTCTGAGCGGTTTGCTCCATACCCTTCTGATCTCGGGGTATAGGCTTAGTAACTAGGTCGGTTAACGCCGCTACATCATCAGGGTTAGTAAACTCTGTGCCACGAGGTACGGCAGTAGGGAACTCAATATCCCCACCTATGTCGGTAGGTGCTTCTTGTGTACTGGTATCAGCAGGCGCTTGTGCTTTCGGTACAGCTTTAGGCGTTATAGTAGGTATTGTAATACCTAATCCTTTTAGCTGCTCGGTAACTTCTTTAGGCAACGGCTGTATGGCACCTGACTGCGACTCCAAGTCGGCGGTCTTCTTAGTAGGCATACCCGCAGTTTTCTGGCGTTCCGCTGCCCTAACGTCAGTCAGAGTAACTTGTTTACCTGTAGCGGGGGTTACCGTATCTAAAGGAATGTTCTTTTCCGCTGCGTACGCAGTAGCTGTATCAGTAGCGTTAACGCTTTTCACGCCTTGTTTCTTAGCGGAAGACTTCGTTTGCATACCGCCTAGGGGCTGTTGCTGTTGAGTTTCTTTAGGCCCACGCTCTTTAACTTGGGCTTCCAGCTCTGACTGTGCAGCTTTATCTTCGTCGGCAATAATCATGCGCTCTACTTCAAGGGTTTCAGCATCTTTTGCTGCATCCTCGTCGCGTTGCATTTGCTCTAACTCAATGTCTTCGGTAGCGGTTCTTTCTGCAATTTGTTTGGCTTGAAAAGCATCGTACCCAGCCTCGTCTATCATGTCGGGCTGTTCTTTTATCTGGTCATCATCTTCCAGACGCCTTGCTCTCTCGGTCTCAGCGTCTTGTTCGGCCATAGCATCAGCCATTTCAGCGTCACTCATACCTTCGGGTGCGCGTGCAGCTTCTCTCTCGGCTCTCTCTAGGTCTTCTGCGAATAAGTCCCGTTGTTCTGTAGGTCTACGCACTCCCGCACTGGGCATATCTCCCAAGACAGTTTCGTCTTCTGCTTCCTGCTCTCTCTGAGCATCGTCTCGCGCTCTACGAGCTTCGTCCTGTTGTGCGGGTGTACCTGCTTCTCCCGTAGGGCTTACTACTACGTCATCAGATGGCGCGGGAAGTAACCCTGCTATCTCTACAGCTTCTTCATCAGTTATGTCGGGGGCTTCACCTCCATCGGAAGTACGCGCACGCCCCTTAACAAGTACGTCTGTAAGTGCCTGTAATATGGCACCTGCACCCCCGCCTATGGTAGCTTCATCAAGCACACCGGCATTGAGTAGTTCAGCTTCGGCGTCATACCCACGGGCGTTAAGGTTCTGTAATATTGCGGCGGCGGCTTCCTGTGCGCCTTCAGTTACGCCAGTAGCTGCGGCACTACGCACGCGACTACCCATACCTGTTATGGCTTGTGGCCCTAACTTATCTAGTACTTTCTGTACGCCGGGAATTTGAAGTCCTTTGGCGATTCTACCTAGGGGAGCAATTTCAGTCAGGCCGATAAGACTGCCACGGAACGTAGCAGAACTTCTTTCTTCTTCGGTAGCACCAAAATCGCGTGCGCGTTCGCTTGCTTCACCAGCACCAGCACCACCGGCAATAGCAGCGGCAGCAGGTAATGCGGCGGGGCCAAGTAATGCGGTAGGCAGTAAGGCACCAATAGAACCAATGCCAGAGGCTAGCTTATAGGTTAGTGATTCTTTATCTCCCCCATCAGGACGGAAAGACTCGGCCACACGCTTGATCTTGTCACGGGCTTTGAGTTCTTCTTCCTCTTCGAATAGGGCAGCGCCACCTAAAGCAGCGGACTCGTACATGCCTACAGCACCAGAGGCTAAACCTGTACCTACGTTCTCAAAGAACCCTGCGCCACCTCCGCCTTTTCCTACTTCCTGTCGTAATCTCTCAACAAGTACTTCTACAACTTCGTAGTCTCTCTGTGATTTTGCTAAGTCAATAGCTTTCGATAGCTCTTCGATAGAAGCCATATAACTTAATCCTTATCCAGTGGGGGCTTGTACTGCACTAAGGGCGGCAGCGGCTCTCTGTGTAACAGAGCCTCCTTGAGAAGTTCTTTGAGAAGTTCCTTGAGAAGTTCCTTGGGAAGTTCCTAGTTTCTGCGAAACTTGATTTTGTAGCTGCTGAACCATAGTATTAGAGTAGCCACCCTGATCCCTAAGCATTTTTATAATTTCTTCGTATATAGTAATCGCATCATCGGTTCTAGTTTTATCCTCTATCACTTGGAAAGTACCTTCCATAGCGGCTAGCTGTCCTTTCGCTAGGGTTACTTCCGCCGCTGTGGAGTCTTCATCGTATATTATACTATTTAATCGCTGCATCTCAGGCTGAAGAGCTTTAAAATGTTCTTCTCTTAGGGCTTTATTCTGTTTTATTAGCCCCTCTAAAGCACCGGAAACTTCCTCTATACTAGCTTGTTCTTGTATCATTTTTTGTAGGTTAGCTTGTGAGCTTACTTTTAAGGCATCAATTTTATTCTTGATACCGTTTTGGTTTTGGTTATACATTCTATCGGCTTCTTTTTGGTACATCTCCAAATCGCCTTTAGTAACATTCGCCATCAAGTCCATACCAGCAGAAACGTCTTCTGTGTACAACTTCAATGCATCCGCTGCTCCCGCGTTTATTTTGTCTAGTATCGCAGATGTTGCTTCTTTGTTCTTAACGAACATATCTCTCTGCTCGGTAATAACGGCGCGTTGTCTTTTTGATACATTATCATCAAACTTACCCCTAGCGATGCTAGCCCCACGGCCAGTACCGCCTGAAATAAGCCCTCTGATACCCGCATTAGCGCGTTCCCTAGCCACTGCTTCAGGGTCTAACTGTGCCTTGTCCAATTCTTCTTTTTGCGTCAAGTACTTAGCCAGACCCTCTTCGTATTTCTTGACGCCATAACCGCCTTTTTCTACGTCATCAGAGGCCAGCCTAGCTAGTGTAGCCTCACTTTTAGCTTCAGGGTCTACTTCTATACGGTCTTCTACCTTACCCATAAAGCTATCACCCAATGCGGTACTAAGTTGTTTTTTGCTTAGGGTGCTAGTGTCCGGCGCGGCGGTGTTTAAAACACCCTGCAACTGTTGGTCTATACTCATATCAGAAGACGCACCGAAACCCGCAGGAGCAGCGGTAGCAGCAATTCCGCCGGTAGCAGGAGCAGTAGTAGCAGCAATTCCGCCGGTAGCAGGAGTAGTAGTAGCAGGCGCAGTAGCGTTAGGAGCGAGTACAGTGCCAGTACCAGCAGGGGCAGTTCCAGTAGCGGGAGCGCCAGTCATGGCAGTTTGTAGAGCAGAACTTTGGGCAC